>Ga0209489_106219_pt1 | contig 19494 bp, 6 predicted proteins | sample SiratrowhiteBW_FD_187527 | JGI IMG/M metagenome (GOLD analysis project Ga0209489, IMG submission 187527) | Root nodule microbial communities of legume samples collected from California, USA - Siratro white BW (SPAdes) (version 2) | ecosystem: Host-associated > Plants > Roots > Nodule | place: USA...
CTGTTGATAATATATATATATATATATATATATATATATAATTGTTTGATTTTCGAAAGTCCAAACAAATAATAAACAATTTAATATCAAATGTATAAATGAAATACATATTATTCATGAACTAAAAAGATTAAATAAATGTGCATCAAAAACTATAATTTAAAACTAAGATAAGAAAAGTGTACATAACATTAAAGCTTTACATTTTCATAAGTGGATATCTAATCCTTCTATCAAGTTCATAATATTGACAATATTGAGTTTTTTAGGTAAACTCATAAACTCTTATTACAAGAGGCTCTTTCAAACATTTTTATCACTGTAATATGGATTATGTATCCAAGCATGGTCGAAAGGAACATCGTCCATGTTTTTGTAACATGATCAACGATGTGAATTGTTGTTGCATATACGAACTAATGTATTAATAGTTCTTATTGAAAAATAATAAGACATACAAAGCCTTACTAAACAAAAATGAAAAGTTTTTATTGTTTTGTTTTCCATCTGATGCCTCAACCACTAGACACAAGTCCTATAAATAGAAATAGAAATTAGTGAATTTATAGCTACAAACCGAGTTAACATAAATTATTATCTTACTACAAGAAAGCTGTTGAGTAGCTACCAAAAAAATAGTATCGACTATATAAAAGACGCAAATAACGACGATCACACCCACTCTAAAAAGACGCTCATGTAGCATAAAAATTTACATCAACCAAACACAATCTAAAACTGACGAAAAAAAATCGATTACGTAAACTAAAACGATGCAAAACGAACTTTTTTTAATATATATATATATATATATATATATATATATATATATATATATATATATATATATATATATATATATATATAATATGTTAAACTAAAGTAGATAGTAGCATCAGCCAAGTTAAGGCTAAAGCCGACACATCTATTTATTTATTATGGATTCACTCTCAATTTCATTTTGCATCTTCGTTGTTCTTCTCGACCTCACAGGGTCGTTCCTCCCCCCACCTACATTTCTTTGCCTTCTTTTCCATTCCAAGCTCACACTAACGTTCTTTGCCTCCGAAAATTAGTATCCACCAATTGAAATTGGTTCTTTGGCTCTAGAAATTTCTTCTTTGCTTGCACAAGAGTTGACATCAAGTGGGTCGCGACAACAACTCAGTTGGTCTCTAATGGTCGTCAGGTGAGGTGTATTCTGAGCTAGGCAATTGGTAAGGTACTTAAAATCGAGATTATGGGTAAGATCATGACGAACTCATAAAATCATAAATTGTGAACACGAATCTTACATTTTACCATATATATATATATATATATCACATTCTTTTATCTGTAAAGAAAATAAGTAAAAGAAAGGATTTAAGAGATATTATAAAAGAAATGAAAGAGATGCACATTTGTTTGATTTTATTTTAATTGAAATTAAAATTTGTTCAATTCAATCAAGAATGAGCAGTGCAACAGAAAATACTCTAAATTCTTAATTGTGTTTAAATTTGTTTTGAATTTTAATTGTATTAATTTTTAATTTTAATTGGTGATAATTTTATTTTAATTAAGATTGAAACTCAATATTCAATCAAGAAGGTGAATTGTGTATGAGAAAAAACCATTAATTGTTAATTGGATTTGGAATTTGTTTTGAATTTAATTACATTAAGTTTAATTGAATGGTGTATTTTAACTGCATTAATTTTTAACTAAAATTAGGTTCCAATTGAATCCATTCACCCAAGAAGGTGAATAGTCAATGTAAGAAAAAAAATCCTGATCACACATTTTTTATGATTTTATTCCACGATCCTTACAATCTTACAATCTTACGTGGAATTTGAATCGCAAATAAAATATACAACCTACGATTTTACAATTAAAATCTCAATTTTAATTATTTTGGCGATTGATAAGTGACTCTGGTTTACTATTTTGAGTTGATTTTGGTCCAGCATTTTCGTTATTTGTAAGGATCAACATATTTGTTTTCTGTAAATGTTTTAGGAATTTCATTTGATACATTATTCACTATAGTGGTATGAAATCTCAGATCGTGTAATTGTTGAAGGTAATACTAACAAATATTGAACATGTAAAATTCATTATAAATGAAATCCTGAATATTGAAATTTGGTTTTGTATCTGTTTGTATCTGAACATTTAAAATCTTAAAAAAAAAATTATTTTACAAATTATAATTGCTTTTGATCTTTAAGTAATTTTTTCTCAATCCTCACTTTGCGTCGACCTTTACGACTATCAGGCCAACGCAATACGTTTCAGATTTAGCATCATCTTTTGCGTGGGCCAAAGCCAATATTATTTTTTTCCACTACAATAATTAATACTAACTTCAACTAGCTTCTAACACTCACCTCTCTTGACTCACGCTACTCCCAATGCATAAACATTGATTTTTGTCATTTTGTATCGATTACTGAGTACACTGTCTCTTAACTTTTTTTAATGTTTATTTGTTCTTTCTATTTAAAAAATTTACATATATATATATATATATAACCAACGCAATTACTAAATATAAGTTATCGCAATATTTGAAGAATAAGTGAGTTGTTTTTTTTTTTTTTCAGCACATCTCAAAGTCATTCAATAGTTTAGTAGGTTACTACTTACATACAAAATACTCTAACAAAGGTATTTTGTTGTTACGAGTGATAGTAGCGCAAAGGTACACTCATAAAAGGCCTTTCTTCATAGAAAATAATAAATATATAAATGTGTCTTTGGTTTAGGGTTTATGCCCAATTTCCTATTACACAATATTATAAGTTGAGTACAGGCCAAAATATAAATAAGAGGTTACCATTACATCATCAATTTCAAAAGTGTTGGCCTTTGTTTTATTTTTTAACTTACAGGGACAAACTATTTTAGACTTTAACTTATAGGGACAAACTATTTTAGCCTTTAACTTATAGGGAAAAACTTGTTTTCTTCTTTTAAAATCTTGCTAAATATTTTCAAATTCAGCCTCCTTGTATAGATGAGATTTATGACCTTTCTTCTAATTTTCAATTTCTGTTTATCGTGCTAATCAGGTTAGTCCAATTTGTACGGAGACAACATCACTAGACCCTTCACTTATTGGATAGGAACTGATCAATTCAAACACCCAAATTTTAATGCGCAAATAAATGGTCTGTCTGTTATTTTTGTTGGATTTTGCATATAAATGAAATCAATATAATTAAATTTATAGAGAAATGAGTTAACAGATAAATTTAATTTTTTTTTATTTTTAATGGAAAATAAATGGTTCGTTAGTTGTTTTCGTTAGTAATGTTTTTTTAACGAATTTAATTCGGTCGGTAATGTTCCTTTTGGTAAACCCCATTTTCTAGGTAATGATTGATCAAAATTAGAATAATATTTAAAATAATTCTAACATTATAATTTAAGCTCGATATATTTAGTTGTAATGGTATTATTAATAACATTTGTTGAATACATATATTATATTATTTTAATCTTAATTATATAACAAAAATTAAATAAATAAATTCTTCTAATAATTTATTTAGGAAAATGAATAATTGAGCTCTGTGTTATCAGTGATTTAGTTGAACTAAGAAAAAAAAATAAAGATTTTTACTTAAGCAAAGCCAATTGCTTGCTTAAGGTAGAGTGTATAAAGAGCTTAGTTTTTTTGAAAAAAAAAAAAAATTGCTTAAATTTTGCAAAAAGACGAGTTTGCTTAAATGGACCAAGTGTTAGCTTAAGTAAAAATATAAATAATTGCACCAGTCAAGGATTTGAGTCTCAGTCAAGGATTTGAGTCTCAATTAAATGTACAATTATGACAAGATAAAATAAGTTTTGTTGGAGCAACACTTTTTATGTTTTACATGTTTTCTTATGAAGCTATTAAGAAATGGACTTTAGCACATTTTGTTAAGCGGAAACTCTTAACACAAAACTTATATGTAAAGGTGGTTTGGTAACGGGTGGTCAAATAGACCCAACAACTTTGTTAAGATAGACTCTGATATTATTTTAGAAGTGAACTTTAAGCTTAACTCAACCTTACAAAACCAGACTTGTAAGGTGAGGTTGTACTCATTTATAAACTATTGAAAGGCCTCATCTCTAAGATGTGGATCTCCAACAGAAGTGGAAACTAGATTTCATGTAAATTGTGGACCAACTTGAAAAGATAATTATTTGATTTAGTGAACGTGGGAGCTAGAGTCCTTATAAACTTTATAAACTTGTAATCTTGACATTAAAATAGAATCAAAGTTATTAAAATGTAGAATTTAAGTTATTTTTATGATTAGGCTTTTTTTTAGTCTTATTTATCTAAACTAATCAAAATATTGATAATTAAACATTAAAAACATGGTAAACAAAATGCAATGCTAAAAGTGTGTATGGATCCTCGTTAAACTTGGAAGGATATATAATTTGAAGTAAAGAACTCACCCATGTAAACACTTGGTCATGCTTTGGAAACAAAGAAAGAAAATTGTAAAATTGAAAACTATGAACAATATATTTAGTACTAATGCAAAAATGTAAATTAATGCCATCCAAACCAGATCATTTATTACGAAACTATAAGTAGTATGTATATAGTACTGTAAGTAGTATAAGTAGTATATGTATATATTCCTGTAAGTAGTATGTATATATTACACCGGGTATAAAAGGAAATGATATAGTAAGTACTACACTGGATATAAAAAGAAATAATGTAGTGGGTATTATACATTAACAATAAAGTAAAATAACAAATAAAAAATATTCAACAAATAAGTCTTGAGTCAATCATATAAAAGAACATAATATTATTTTTAATCAGAAACTTTAAAAAAAATAAATTTGTAAATACATAATGATTATTTAATAATAAAAGTTGAAATATTGATACCTAAATCAATTTTTTTTTTCATCAGTAGATGAATCAAAGTTAGATGAATACAAGTTGCATCACGTATTAATTATTTTACATTCCAAAAAAATACAAGTTGCATCACGTATATATAATTGAGCGTATACTTATGTTTTAAATAAAGCCCAAAAGAAACTTAAAATTTGTAGTACAAATATAAAGTTGACTTAAGAAATAATTAGACTTTTTTAGTTTATACAAAGTATTGTAAAATATTATTCACTTTTTTTTTTACTAACGTTATCAATATCAATATATGAATGAATTATCTTAAATGCTAAATTCACTTTATCATCACATAATATACAAAGTATGATTCAAATATTAAAATCATATTTATTAATCTTTAAAAACTTAATTTAATTAATTAGTACAATAAGTAACAAAAAAACTTTAAGTGTAACTATTAAATCCTATATAGAATGGGAAGTCCTTGTGGTATTAAAAGTTCTTGGGATGATGTAATAACATATATTAACTTTTTTTTCAAATAACTTATTAGTTGTTTCAAATATGGTATATAATAATAAACAATAATAACAATTTATATATATATATATATATATATATATATATATATATATATATATATATATATATATTACGATTAAAGGAAATTATCATGAGTGAACGAAGTACTTTTACATATTAAAAATCAGTATGTTATAATTGTTTTATTTTAGTATTTATTGAGTTAAATCATGCGTGGTTAGTCTTTAGTACTGCTTTAAACAAGATGTTGAACTTTAAGTATACGTGTGTGTGTGAGTCGGTGGCGCCCTTGAGATACCTAAGTTTGTGGGTGTGAAATATTTTTTACAAACATATAGTGGAAACGCAGATGAAAAGGATGGTGAAAGGGAAAGAAAGGAAAATTGAGTATTTGGTTTATTTGTGTTTGAGGGTGTGAAAATAGGGGCAAAATGTGAATTGGTGTGGAGTGGTTGGTTGGGTGGATATAACAGTGACTCATGATTAGCACAATCAAAAAGAGGGCCTCTTTCTATTTCTCAACATTCCTCCTGGTCTGCTGCTACGTCTTTCTTTCACTGCCTAACTCCGTTTCACATCTCTTTTCTCTCACAACACCATCATACTCTCTAGACTTCCTGTCTCCATGAATTTGGTCACGCAGATTTGCATGCAAACTAATCATTATACTCATCCATCAAACGGAATCTGTATCTAAACCTATACCTTTTTAACAGGCCCCCCTCCTCTCTCTCTCTATATACATATATAATAATCATGCATACACCTCATTTCTTGGGTGCAGGACCAAAAGAAAAGAAAGAGATAATATAAAAAATCTGACACAATAATTGTATTATCTTTAAGTGCCAGAGGAAAACTAAACTGAAAAAAAAAAAAAAAATAGTTAAAACTGAGATGCGTAAGTATACATATCACAGCAGTAACTTGCTTCTCAAGTGCGGTCATAAATGAAGGAACGTGATTGTGGTTTACCTAAAAACACGATGGGAAAGGCCTTTAATTTTGTTCAAACTTGATACCTTTCTCATTGTTTTGGATCTTGGAATATTAGACAAGAAGTAAACTCTTGTTTTGTTCTCGCATAGATCGTAAGTGTGGATCACTTTACTGTCTCTACCTATATATAAAATCTTCGTTTTAATTTCTAGTTTTAGAAAAAGTTATTCCACTTGTACTTTTTTTTATTTTGCTTTTTATTGTTCTATATAAAAATGTTAAAGTAATGTTTTCAAAAATCAATAACTAGTACAGAAACGTCATAAAGTCAAACTAAAGTAACTTACGCTTTTAACTTTAAAAATTAAATGAAAATTTGCTTTTCTCAAGTGTACAGTGTGCACATATTTTTAATTATATTTTACTAGGTTTTTTTAATGATATTTTTTTATTTAACGAATATAATTATTTGGTTTCACTCTCAGATATACTGTTGCTGATAAATCTATTTTTAATTATCAAGGTAAAATGTTCACTTATAATATTCTTTACGAAATTGTAAGCCAACAATTTATGGTGGTGTATGTTTAACGGGTAGGATGAAAAAGAGTTGCTTGGTTAGTTTAAAGTAACATGGATAATGTTACTAATAAAAAACTTGATAGGAAATGAAAAATGTAATCAACTTCTGACTTAAAAAAAACTACATCAATACTACCATGAATTTATTTTCTTCTATATTGTAATGCTAATGGATGGAAAAGAAGCATTCACATATGTTTTATTACCGGTTATTTTAAGTGGCTGTTGTGATTCATGTGAAAATGCTGTAGTTTGGCAAAACCAGACTTTATTAGTGGGATTAACCAATTAGCTAAGGATTGTTCCAAAAATGTCTTGTGGGACTTTAATTAATGTATGCATCACATGAAAGTAAGTTTATTGATGGTGAAGTTGATTGTCCCACACTTCCACTAAATAGAATAAATTTAAATCCACTTATCTTTATTAAGGGCCATCACTCCATCATATCAGGAATATATGTACTTCAACAATGCATGCTTTATTACAAGTTTCTCTACTCCTATTTTTATCTTTGCTCCTCGAAGTGGTGAGTTGATATTTTATTTGCCTCACCACATATTACAATAATCGCACACTTTTCACGTTAATGGTTCAAATTTTGAATTGGATTTGCTCCACAGAAAATGGCACATTCTCCCTCAGCTGATAAATTCACCTCTGTGTATTTCAATAGGAAGCCAACAAAAGATCCGTGAGGAATGCTGTGTAACAATAAAAGATCATGAAATGGAAGTTTTTGTGGTTGCCATAATTAATGTGGTGATATAGAACAAATACGATTATCCACTCGCTAGTTTCCCTGTTGAAGAATGTTTGTGACTTCACCTCTCTCACTTTTTGTCTTCATGCATCTATTGATTCACTACAATTTACCAATTAAAAATAAGAAACTTGCACCTCAATAATTTATATTATTATTATTCTGTTTATTTATACCAAAAGTACTCCTATTCTAGACGCTTGATGAGTGGCGTAGACAATCATGGTAACCCAATTAGCATTGGGCCAAATTAGATCACATCGTGTATATATCATAGTTTTCCTTTCTAGTGTTTTCTTCCGTATTCCTCCCCATGCTTTGACCTTAAAAAGCACCGTTCGCGCTAATTAGTGGTGTGAACATTCCTGAAACTTACTCTAGCATGATCATAGTGAACCTTTTGTATTGTTCATTGCGAACAATTTTTAGGTGGCCTAGAACTTCTAAGACCAAGTGTGATCAATAACCCTGTTTTGATCACTGCCACCTTTTCTCCCATAATCTCTGTTTACAGAACTACAACGATTAATAACTATTAAAGTAAGATTTTAATTGCGGTTACATCACGGTTCTATAACAGTTCTGTTATTCCGGTTCAGCGTTAACTTCAATTAAAAGTGGATCCACTTGAACTGAACGCGTAAACATGCATTTCGGGTCCTTTAGTTGTTTGATCTAATTTGTAGATACATGTTATGAAACAATTGTAGATAAATGTAATTGAAGAAGTAACAATTAATAATAATGAGGTCAGAAACTTAAAAAATCTTGATATTACAAAGTGGTGATTAAAAACTTGTTGAAAAAATAATTAGAGTATGTAATTCAGAAAATTGAGATGAGCCCAGTTGGAAGAAAGAGGCAAATGGGCAAAAGAAAGTCACTTTGAAATAGGAGTGTAATTTGGTGCATTGGAGGAAGGGCAAGTGGTAAATGAGCGTTTGAAAATGGTGGGCAAAAAGGAGAGACTAGGTAGCCCACAGCAGAGCAGAGGGTATTTGCAGTGGAGGACAAGAAAATTGGACTTTAAAGAAACGACGTCGTAAGAGCCAACCCCTATAACTCTCGGGTGGTAGATACCTGTCCTGTAGTTGCAAAGTTGTTGTAGGGGTCCATAGCAGAGCAGGATCTGCAAACTGTTTTGAAGTGACTGGGAGGAGGGACACGTTGTCCACGGCCCGTGAAACCCAATTCAAGCTTCTCAGCAACTCACACCAAAAGCAACCAACCAAGCCAAATAGCAACCCCCATCACATTAAATGAACCTTTATTTATATCTATACAACATAAAATATATATATTAGTGATGTGCACCACTGTTTGTAGCTTGTGTGTGACTGTGTGAGCGTGCCCAATAAATTTGAGATGGACTTGGCTTGAGTTTTGAACTTGCATTTGCATCCATTGGCCAAAAATGAGGCCTCTGTATTTGGTGTTGTTGGATGCAGCACAAGGGTCTTTTTTAGATAACAATAACTAATTGGTATTATTACTTTAATATGAGAGTGACTAAGGTCTATGGACTAAGGAGTGTTACATAAAAGAGAAAAAAGGAAAGGAGGGAGCGTAGAATAAAGCAAAAGCGAAGGTCTTTCTCATACACGGATCCCCATGGAATGCGGGAAGGATGCCTAGCATTGCTTGCTGGAACACATTCTTTTTGTTTAGTTTAAAGGAACTTGCTTTGTTCCCTTTAGAAATGTGTCCTCCCAGACACCCTTATATACATACACGCCAAGACACTTACATAGAAAGAGAGAGAGAAACACCTTATAGATGATGCAGTTTCCTGCAGGATCTGCATAGATTTCTTTACATTGGTTGTTAGATTTAGCCAGTCAGTTTTGCAACCGAGACAAAATTATTTATTTGCAAAAAAAACTGAAGGAAAAGAAATTGGTCTAAGTGGTGGGGTGGGGAGGCTAGAGAGTGGATAGATATGGTTTGCCATTGAATATTTAGATAGATATATTTCTCTTGTTTGGTGAAGGAGAAGGGGAGTGTTTGTGGAGAGAAAATGAAGAGCATGGAAAATGATGACTCTGTTGACCTTAATAATCAAAATAACTGGTTGGGTTTCTCACTCTCTCCTCAAATGAACGTAGGTGTTGCTTCACACCCCCAGCCTTCCTCTGCTGCTGAAGTGGTTCCTACAAGCTTTTACCACACTGCACCACTTACTAACTACGGCTTCTACTATGGACTTGAAGCTGAAAATGTTGGATTGTATTCAGCTTTGCCTATCATGCCCCTCAAATCTGATGGCTCCCTCTATGGAATGGAAGCTTTGAGCAGGTCACAAGCACAAGGTTAGTCCAAAAGTTTTTCTATATTCTCTTGTTTTGTGAGACTTGTTTTTTAGTGTGCACTATACTAATTGTTGCTTCTCTTGACCACTGTGTTTTATCTATTTTTGTGAAGCAATGGCTACTACATCAACTCCAAAACTGGAGAATTTCTTAGGTGGGGAAGCGATGGGGACCCCCCACTATGAATGCAGTGTCACAGAAACAATGCCTCTGAGCTTAGACAGTGTGTTTTACAGCCAATCCTCACGCCGTGACCCAAATAACCAAGCTTACCAAAACCATGTCCAACACATTAGCACTCAACAACAACATCAGCAAGAGCTTCAAGCCCAACACTTATCATATTACTCTACCTTGAGAAACCATGATATGATGTTAGAAGGGTCGAAGCAAAGTCAAACTTCAGACAGCAATCTTCAGGTTCCAAACATGGGTGATGAAGGAGTTCCTGCTCCTGGACTTAAGAGTTGGGGAGTAAGGAACTTCCAAAATAGCCATGCACAGGAGTCAAAGTTGATTGTTCCTGTGGAGGAAAATGGAGGTGAGTCAGGGTCCATTGGATCAATGGCTTATGGAGATTTGCAGTCTTTAAGCTTGTCCATGAGTCCTAGCTCACAATCCAGTTGTGTGACTAGTTCGCACCGAACATCACCTGCTGTCATTGATTCTGTTGCCATGGATACAAAGAAAAGGGGACCTGAAAAGGTTGACCAGAAGCAAATAATTCATAGGAAGTCCATTGACACCTTTGGACAAAGAACCTCCCAATATAGAGGTGTGACAAGGTTTGTTCTCTTCTGCCAACATCGCACTAATATGTTTGTTCACTTGATTTGCTTAATGTTATGTGTAATGGTTCATGCGTGAGCATCCTCAACACATTTAACACTTCATTCCATTTTGTGTTTTTTGTTTTGCTGTTTCTCTTTATTTCTAAGATGTGTCTGTGTATCAGGCATAGGTGGACTGGTAGGTATGAAGCTCATCTATGGGACAACAGCTGCAAGAAAGAGGGCCAAAGCAGGAAAGGAAGACAAGGTAAGAAAGTGGTTATATTGCCCCATCACTTTTCTTTTGTTTTTTTCTTGTGCATTTTTTAAGGTCCAACATATCTATCTATTGAGTTCCACTGTTCTTTGAAGCAAAGATCTTCAAATTTTTAGATACCACTGACTATTCTTTTGGTTTACATCTTTTCTTGCCGGGGAATGCCACTCAAAAATACGATGAATCTCAGTTTATCTAGGTAACGTTTCTTAAGAACTTAAAATTTCTTTTAATTTTGAAATTCCCAGAGCTTAGATTCACGAGACAGTTAAAGATAGATATCATTTAATATTTTGCTTATGACCTTAACAAAAGAGGAAAATTTATGTTTATTCAAGTCATTCCAAACTTTTGATTTTAGGGGGTTATGATATGGAAGAAAAAGCTGCGAGAGCTTATGATCTGGCCGCACTCAAGTATTGGGGACCCTCCACTCACATAAACTTCCCTGTAATAAAAAATCATTTATTTCTCCTTTCTCTTTCATGTTTCCACTCAAGTTGTGTGCTCTAGTTCATACAGAGAATAAAACAATAATCTTACGACATCTTTTTTCTTTCTTTTATATTCTCTTCTAACAGTTGGAAAATTATCAAAATGAACTTGAGGAAATGAAGAACATGACGAGACAGGAGTATGTTGCTCATTTAAGAAGGTAAAATCTTGTTGCTAAGCAAATAGTCAACAACTATTATACTTATTCATGACATCTATCAACTTTGTCAATCCAGAAAAAGCAGCGGATTCTCAAGAGGGGCTTCCATGTACAGAGGAGTAACAAGGTCTCCTAGCTAACAATTACTTATAATACATATAGTTACAATTTTTTTATAAGTTTTTTATATATCTTCAATTAAAATGTCTGAAGTTTTTCAAACTTGGTTCACTTGGTAGCAGACACCACCAACATGGAAGGTGGCAAGCACGAATTGGTAGAGTGGCTGGAAACAAAGACCTATATCTTGGAACCTTCAGTAAGTTCTTACATACTCTCTGGATAACTCTTTTCTTCCTCTGAATTAATGTACTTTTTTTCTCTCAACGTGTTCACGTACAAATTACCATGTTTCCCATGGTAGGATGCGACAGAGAGGGCGCTTTATGACTTTGAAAACTTATTCTTTCATGTTCTCTGAGGATGCCCATCTTTTCAGCTACGATAAAGCTGATCATGAGTCACTTTAATAAATATCGTAGAGGACTGTTAGTCCCGAAGAGACAACTTTTATTAATGCTGTTATTCCTGATAGACGATAATATCCTTAAATCTTAATTGCTCACTTAAAATCTTATCCAATGCCTGTAGCATAGAGAACACTGAACTCAAGTTTTTTACCAAATAGTACTTCCAAAGTGTCTTCCCCCCCCCCCAAAAAAACAAGATCCATTGTATTAGACTAAAAAGCTAATCACTAATCTTATTGAAATCAAACTCTAGGTACACAAGAGGAAGCAGCTGAAGCTTATGACATTGCTGCTATAAAATTCCGAGGAGTCAATGCTGTAACAAACTTTGACATAACAAGATATGATGTGGAGAAGATCATGGCAAGCAGCAACCTTCTTAGCAGTGAGCTAGCTAGGCGCAACCGAGAGACAGACAGTGGAACTCAGTATATTGATCATAATCAAAAGTCTTCTGCGTATGATGACACTCAAGAGGCTATTCTAATGCAGAAGGGCTGTGAAAGTCAAAATGATCAGTGGAAGATGGCTCTCTATCAATCCTCTCGACAACTTGACCAGAATCCACCTAGAAATGAGAGTGACAGAACTAACCAATCCTTCTCAGTGGCATCGGACAACATGTTTCATCAAGAAGTAGAGGAATCAAGTAAGGTGAGAACGCATATGTCAAATCCTTCTTCACTGGCCACAAGTTTGAATAGCTCAAGAGAAGGTAGCCCTGACAGGACAAGCTTGCCAATGCACTCTGGAATGCCCTCAACTGCGTCAAAAATATTGTCTACCAATCCAAATAACGTGAATTCTTGGGATCGTTCACCCCATTTGAGGCCTGCCCTTTCTTTGCCTCAGATGCCAGTTTTTGCTGCTTGGACAGATGCATAGTTCATAGTTTCATAGTCCTTTTATTTTTGTTCTCTCAAGTAAAATTTCAATCCTTTTATTGTCATTTTGTTGCATGCATGGACAATACAATAGAAGGGGTTGTAGCAAGTAAAATTGAGGGTTTAAATATTATCCGCCAGTTTAAACTTGAATTAGTTACATGTTAACATTCTCCTAGTAAAGAACTCCTGAATTTTCATTTTGATATCCTTATGTCCAGATTTTGTCGACTCATGGATAGAAATGGACGAGAAGGCTATAAAAAGGTTATGATTTAGGAGGTGAAATTATTAAGGCAATATGGGGGGAGACACCACACATCATTAGTTTCAACATTGCTGGTCCTCCTAAGTACATAATCCAGCTCGATATGTGTCTGAATTAAGCATAACTCGGCCTGAGATATATATGTATTTTAATCCACCCCTTTGACCGTAATGATCCTCTTGATCACGTCATTGCTACTGATTCTCCACGTCCAGGGTCATCATTACTCCCACCTTTTCTTGCTTAACTTTGTCTAAAGGCAGCAGATATTCCCTTACCTAATTCAAACCAAAGGCAGTGGAGGCAAAATTAGATTCCCTCTGAATGACTTTATGTTATCTGATTGATGACTTAATGCCATGTATCCTATTACAATTTGTCTGCTGCCTTAAGGAAAGCCACATAGTTGCAAAACTTTTCACATCTTTCTTTTATTATTCTATAACCACTCTAATAATTATATTGGCCCTTAACGGCATCGTGGTCTATGAACAGTGTGTCTTTATACTAAAGTTTTAGTGGAACAAATATGAGATAAAAATGGACAGAAATGTTTCTGATGTTATCATAACATAATATTTTATAATTACACAAATTTTAACTATTTCAAATGAATTTCAAGAATTGATTTTGTAGGTCCACATAGTTATGCTTTCTATTGAGTGAAATCACAAGAAACATTTTTACATGTTGGTAAAAGAAAAAACAAAAATAAAAAAATTATATGTATTTTCATTCGTTGTCACAAGAAATATTTTCTGTTTCTTCATTACTCCGAGTCTTAAGCAATTTAAACTTATCTTTTGGAGATATTTTTACTATTATAGATATTTAAAATTGCAATGCTTTAATTTGATTTATCGGTTGCTTCCTCATTACATGATATTAACCTTGATATACTTTGTTTTTTTATGTTCAACAAGATTCTTTGTAATTGTAACTGACAAATTTGTTATCAAATCTTAAAATAGTTGTTTCACTTTGCTATTAGTTAATCTTTGACAAAAAAAACATTCAAATCCAAATGTAGTTGTTTGAAATATATTCAACTTCATTAGAGGATTTAACATCTTGCTTCTTTAAGTATAAAAAGGAATCAGCTTTCAAACATACCTTATACCTTTTACATCACCTAGGTTTCATGTCCGATCATCATTAGAATAGTCTTTATTTTCACTCTTTTTCTTTAACAAGGTCTCTTTATATTTGATATAACTCAAGATTATTTTTTATGCACACATGTGAAAGTGGCTTGGAGAATGCATGAATCTAGATAACAAGCTTGTAATAAATATCAAATTTGGTGTGATAGTAGATGAATATAACAAACTTCCAATCAAACTTCTATAATAAATACATTTTTTTTTGTTCTGTCTTCATCTAGACACAACTCTTCAGGTTGCCCAAGTTGCTACAGGCAGAAAAACAACCTACTTTGTTTAACATATTGACATGCATCACACACATTTTTAGTAGTTTTAAGTTTTCTCAAATAATTTATCCTGAGTTTGTTTATTTTAAATAATTTAAGTGGTCAAGTCTTTTGTGTTACAAATGTGAGTCTTCTAACTTACTTATAAATGTTTGTTCCTTATTTTCCTTCCATTCAATTGGAAAATGTTTATCTTTCATCCGGATGACCATCAACTTAATTCCGATTAGATCAAATATTCTAATTTCATTTCTTCAAAAACTATAAAATAGTTTTTTTTATCAATTTAGAATTTAGGTACAAATAGAACATCTAAAATATGATTTGTACTTGACAACCACAAACTTTTGGACGTGTATGTCCTATCTAGTTTTTTTAATATGTTAACATTATGAGGCATGTGGTACACAACCTAACATCCAAAACTTTTATGCTCTCACTTGTTAAGTAGCAACTTGTGACAAAGAAACTACTAAAAGAAATAACTTTTATCATAAGCTATTTTCGACGTTTTACGTTGGTTATAACACCAATATAGATCCCATCGATGTAAAAAGTGGGATATGTTCTACAATAATTTGAAAATTGATGCAATACATGTTAATATTATAACAGTTATGAATACTAATTGATGTACAACCTTTGGCCAAAGCAAAAAAATAGAAAACATTGGAAATGACTTATTTAATCGATTATTAACAATGTAATATGTCCATCTATAGACACAAAGTGGTGCAAACTAATTGTGTCACGATGGTATCATGAACGACTATAGTGGAAAAGCACGGTCTAGGGAAAGAGAGTTGTTATGGGGCAGGGAAGATCTATGGCAACATAGAGGACAAAAGTTGATAGGTGTGAACATTATGGGGAAATAGAGAAGAGAAGCTTGTAGAGGAGTTACAGAGGTGACGACGTGACCTGTTGTGCTACAGTAATAGAGGCTTGGTGTGTTGCAAGAGGTGAAGCAAAGAGTTTAGCTTGCAACGATGAGATGAAATGTGAAATTGCACAATATGTGATCTTGCAGCAACAATGATGAATTGCAAAGCAAAGAAAAGAAGAAGAAATTATGTAAAATGGTATGAGAGTGAAATCGAGAGTGTGCGATAATTGAAAGACCATACTAAACAACCAATATAATATGTACCCCTTGTCACATATTGCATCAAGAAACATAAGTAGCATATGTAATATACGTTTGAGTTCACATTTTACATTAGTTACTTATGTAATTGATGTAATCTTTATTGAAAATTTCATTTTTGCCATTGTTTTTACTTGTACAATAGTCTCCTCTCTATCGATATCATATCTTAACGTAAAAATAATGGTTTCCTCAATAGTGAGACCTTGTTTAGTGGTGATTTTGGATAGCATGAGCAATGTGTATCCTTGCTAGTTTCGTCTATTTTAATATGTTTTCTTCTTACCTTTATCTTTGCTACTTTCATTTTTAGGCTTTTTACCTCTATGGATTTACCTTTGATTTGTACTACTAGGGAATTCATTTTGAGAGATCATTTATGTTTAGTTGCTTATAGAGCATTCACCAACTCAGTCTTGGAGAATTTTTTTTCTATTCTAGAAAGTATATATTTTTTTTAATCAAACCTCTTAGGAAGACATGTTAGGGTGCTTTCCACCACATGTTAATCACATGTAGTTCTTTATTAAGAAATTTGAAACTTGTAACAACCTTGAGAAATTTGTCAATGAAATGTTTAACATATTTACTTCATTTTGACAATTCAAACTCTTTTCTTCAATTTAGAGTCTACATCCTCATTGATTTATCACATCTTTAAAACTCTTCTTTCAAGTAATCTATAACTTCCTTAACAAGTTACATGTTAACAATTTTGATAAACATTTGTTGACCTTTTTCGGCTAGTGTACCGAGTCAAAAATATAGATTTATAAAGTAAGGATGTCGATCTCACAAAGAACAGTTTTGCTATCAAATCTCAAATTCACAACTCACTATGCAATTAAAGGTTTCAAGATGATTTGAGAGTAATTTAAATTAATAAGCAATAAAGACAATTAAAGAATAAATAACAATTATAAAAAGAAAGTTTTCAAGATCTAGAAGGACTCTGGGAGGACTCTAGGATTGAACTTCATCTATCTCCCTCATTCATATTTTGGATTTGATAAAAACATACAATATCCGTAACTACTCACAAATTGATGCACATATAAAAATCATTTACACCGATTCCTCTTATATGAAATTCATAAGAAAAATTTCTAAACACTGATGCCTTAGCTATTCAGTAAATTACCCAGTGTTAAGAACAGATGTTATAAGCAATCAATACATGAAAACCTATCCCTACTATTCCAATATATTGAGTATTTTCATCTAGGTCAGAAACTTAAAAGTACTTGCCAGTTAAATTCAACAATCAAAATCAAGACTCTATTGATCAGATAAAATCTAGCATTAAGCACAAGATGAAAATGCCAATTGAGTAGAAACTGAATATCATATATAAAAATCACCAAAATACGAATGGGTTCAAAAGATTACATTCAATCCCAAAGATGAAGAATTTAGCTACTCATGGTAGCCATTACAAACCAATGAAAGGAAGATTGTAAGAGAAGAAGAGAATCTTGATTCTAGCCGTTTGCCTCCGTCCTCTAGGTCTTGATGCCTCTCAAAACCCTAAAAATCTCCTTTTAAACTTGGTTTTGGACCTAGGTTAAGTGACTTTTCTATTGGGTTTCTTTCTATTTTAAACTTTTTATTTCTTTTCTTCATGAATCTTCCAATCTATCATTTTCTTCATTCTTTTATACTTTTGTATCTGAAATTTCACAATAATTGAGATTAAATGATTACTTTTAACTCAGGACTCAAAACATAAATTTAAATCCAAAAATTCTAAAATTTAGGAGTAATTACTATTTTAAATAACATTTAAACCCACAAGTACTCAATATTTCTTATACATAAAAACACTCAAAATTGGTACTTATCAACATGTTATTATTTAAAGTTCTTTGTATAATGGTAACTCTTTTTTCCTTCCTTTATCATTTCTTCATTATAATTCTTGAGTTGTATTAAAACTCTTGAGTTGTGATAATGTCAAGTTTTCAATGAAGTTTGAATACTATTATTTTCTACAATATCCCACAAACCTCTAGTTCTAATATAGGTATTCATTTTTGTTTTGGAGGTTTCTATTTGAGGTTTTTTTTTTCTTTTTTTTTTCCCGGCAAATTTCCCAAACTAGTGTAAATTTTATTTGAAATTCTCAAAATGGTGTATTTTTTATTTTATTTCCGGATATGGGTAAATCGTGCAGAGATTGCATGATATCATTGTGGATAAATCGTTCTATTATTGCACGATTTAATTCAAGATATATGAAATCGTGAGAAGATAACACAATTTAGTTAAAGGAATGAAACTGTGAAATAAATGTACGATTTTAATTAATTAATTAATTAATTGATTAATTGAAATCCGTAGGCTACTACAAGAGTTTAGGGTAATTAATTCTCCCACCTTTTGGATTATGCATATAAAATTAAATTAGAATTAATGCATAGTGATAAAACCGTTTTGGAAATTTTGATGAAAATGAAAATGTAGTTATTGAAATTAATTAATTGTCATTTAAGTAATTAAAATAAATGTAAAATTAATTTGAATTGAAGAATATGAAGAAAAATTACCCGTTTTAATTTGAATGATTTATATATAGAGAAAATTTAAATTATTTGAATTGATTAGTTTTTAAAATTTATTTATATTTTTTTCCTTCTTAAAAGTACTTACTTGGACTCTTTTTTTTTTCTTTTATAAAAATTCTGAAACTTATTTATATTTTTTTCTTTTTTAAAATTATTTATGTTTTTTTTTTTTCTTTTATAAAAATAACCATTGTTGTAATTTTATAAAAATTTTCAAAGTACTTCCGCTTTTTTCTTTTCTTTTATAAACATTTCCAAACTTATTTAAATTTTTTTCTTCTTAAAACTACTTCTAGTCTGATTTTTTTTCTTTTATAAAAATAACCATTACTGTAATTTTTAAAAAAATAAATAGTAAACATGAATGATATAACGACAACCTATTTTTTTAAAGGTAAACTATGTATAGATTACCTTAAAGTACATAAACAATAAACAATTCATTATATATTTATTTATAATTAATTGTTATCATAAATAAATACTAAACAAAAATATGTCATTTTATTATAGAGAAACCCAAAATATTAAATATTTTTTAAAATAAATTTTTTGAAATGGAATGTTAAAATAAAATTTTTATTTTACATTGAAATGGAAATTATTGGTTACATTGACAAATTATTCTCTATAAGGACAATAATTACTTTAGTCATTTTTTAAAAATATTTAACCTTTTTTTAATTCAAATAATTTAAATTTTCACTATATAAAAATTATTTTTTTATTTAACTACCTTACATAAATTTTCTTCACAGTAGGTCACTTTTATTCGTTGTTCTTCCGTTCAAATTATCAAATTATTTATGTAAGTTTGGAAATGTTTATAAAAGAAAAGAAAAGAGCGGAAGTACTTTGAGAATTTTTATAAAATTACAACAAGTTTTAAAAAGGACAAAAATTAAAATAAGTTTCAGAATTTTTATAAAAGAAAAAAAGAGTCCAAGTAAGTAATTTTAAGAAGGAAAAA
>Ga0209489_106220_pt1 | contig 19494 bp, 12 predicted proteins | sample SiratrowhiteBW_FD_187527 | JGI IMG/M metagenome (GOLD analysis project Ga0209489, IMG submission 187527) | Root nodule microbial communities of legume samples collected from California, USA - Siratro white BW (SPAdes) (version 2) | ecosystem: Host-associated > Plants > Roots > Nodule | place...
GTACTCGTTGTAACTATTTGCTTAATAGTGGAACCTCTTGAACGGTTTGTTCAAGGGAGAACTGGACGTAGCCCAAGAGATTAGGGTGAACCAGTATAAAACTGCTTTATCTGTGCTTATATTTTTTGCCTTAGTTGGTGGTTTCTATTTATAGCAAATTGAGTTCAGGCTCCATTCAACCCCCCCTTCTGGAGCCAGCTGTTCCTACAGTAACAACTCAACGTATAACAATTCAATTTAAAACAAAAATGTATCCGAATTTAAAGAATCCAAAAAAGAATGAGAATTTAAAATAAATTCTCCCAAATGGAAGCTGAGAAACTTAAATTTGAAAGTAGATATAAAATTGTAAATGTAAATGAAGAGAGAAGAGACCGGAATTTAAAAATAAAGAACTTGTAAGATGAAATTGTAAAAATTAACTGGAAAGTAAATCTAGAAGAGTAAAAGTGTAAGCTTTTACTTGAACATCAGAAATATTTTGGAATGATGAATAGAGTGAATTGAAAAGTTATGTTAGATTATATTGGATTTGTTTACGGAAGGTTTTAAAGTGCTTTAATTTCATTTCCTATTAAAGTATGACATAACTTCTTAATTGTTTATTTTAATTATTGGCATTTTTCATTTGCTATATTAAAATATTTAATGTTTGTGGAGTTTTTAATTTTACTTCTAAGTTTGTCTGTGTTCAGAAGGGTAAACTTATACTATCTACATTTAGTTTAGTTTGTTCTATCATTAATGGTTTCATAGTTCTTTTATTTAATCTTTTGTTGTAAAATTACAAATTGTGTGAAATCTTAATGCAAGATTTGAATATCGAGATTTTGTTCATCTTTTTTTTTTTTTTTTTTTTTTTTTTTTTTTTTTTTTTTTTTTTATGGTTTGTTATGTTTTTTAATATGGTATAATAGGATGATGTTTTTCAGGATTATAAGGTAGTTACAGAAATAAAATTTCTTGAACAGTAACTTGCATAGCACTGGATTAGTGTTATGAAACAATATTTTCATCTCAGATGAAAAATAAAATAAATCAATTAAGAAATTTTCTAACTCCAAATTATAATTAATTTGATTAAGAATTTAAAGTAAATATGAAACATTTTCCTATATGATAATTAATATATTTGATTATGTGTTTGCAATTCCATAATTTCCATCCGCATATACCTATAAATATGATTTTCATTTTTACAATTTAGAAGACATATTTTTATTTAAAAGACTTTTGAATTATACAATTTAAAAGTATTTTTTTATGAAAAAAAGCTTTTAAAATATTTATTCTTAATTTTTTTAACTTTTGAATTGTACAATATATAAGTTTTTTTTTTTAACTTTCAAATTGTACAGTACATATGTTATTTTTAACTTTAGAAAAAAAATTATATAAAAAAAGTTTTTGAATTTCACAATTTAAAAGTTATTTTTATTTTATTTTTAGATTATATAATGTAAAAATCATTTTTTACATGAAAAAAAAATGTAGATTACACAATTTAAAATTAATTTTTTATAAAAAAAACTTTCAAATTATATAATATGAGAATCCTTTGAATTGGACTATCTAAAATATCTTTTACCTTGAGTTCACTTATGTTGTAACACTTCATTTATGATACAAGACATAAGTGACACTGATAACAACAAAAGATGGCTAAAACAAGAAGGAAAAGTTCTGGGTTTAAACACTCCATAGGGTAGGATGCATATAGAAATTATGGGGTATAGAAAGAAATGACCCACAAATGTTAGAGTTCATAATCAGATAAGGCCCATTCTAAAAGTTATTGATGTGATAAACTTTTGGGACGCCTTCTTCCTATCTCTCTATACTTTCTTTCTGCATTTCTATAAAATCTCTATAAAGACAATTAAATGACTATTATATTTTAATAAAAATATTAAATAAACTCTATAATTTTTAATTTTTTTTATTTATTTTAGATTATATGATCTAAAATATAAAATTATATTTTAAATTGTATAATTTGAAATATAATTTTCAAATTATATAAATCCGAAATATAAAAATTATATAATCTGAAATAAAAAAATATATTTCAAATTATAAAATCTAAAATACATAAATTATATTTTAAATTATATAATTCAAAATATAAAAAAATATTTTAAATTATATAATATAAAATAAAAAATATTTCAAATTATATAATCTAAAATATAATTTTTATATTTCAAATTGTATATCTGTATTACAAGCATATGGGATTGCAGCAGAACGAAGTCATGGAGGAGCACGAACGCGTCTAAACTTGGTTAGGGATACTTTTTTGGGGTTGGGGTGGTAGAAGAAGACTATGGATTTGTCTTCACACTTTTTTCTTTTGTATTTAAGCACTCTCTTCTCATGTTTTTTTTTTTTAATATTTTTCTTAAAACAATCCTCCATTCCCAAGTTTAAGTTCAAGAAATTATTTTAGTAAGAATTAAATAATTTGAAAATGAATTTCTTTAATATATTCCAGAACTAATTTTCAAAGTCATTAAAATTTTGAATATGAATTTCAGATGTCTCCTTCAAAAATTTTATAATGAATAAAATGATGATGCAAGTTTCCCCAATTGAAAACCTTTTACCTTTTATCACAAGGGCCAAGCTTCTATAAGTTTTGTGGAAGTTATTCACTCTTTTGTATCATGATTTTCACATGTATTAATTTATCAATATCATAGTTTGATATTATATTTATATGATGTAATTTTTAGTGGACATAAAAGGTTGGGTCATCTAAGATGTATAAGCTTACACAAGACAAATTCTTCCTCCATCCCATACCTCTTCCTGCACTCCCATATAATTTTTTTATTCCATGACTGCCCTTCATGAAATTATATAAATATTCTTATCATTTTTTGAAATTGTGAACCGGATGGAGGTGAATCCGGTTCTTATTTTTTAAAAAAAATACAAACCGGACGACCTCATCAGGTTCTCAACCCAGGAGATCGGAAAATTCTCAAATTCGCCGTCGACAGCCCCCCAAATCCCAAATCAACTACTTTAATCATCAATATCACCTACTAATTGCTAATAAACATCACAAATTGGTTACCTAATGCTTCTATGAATGATTAATTGAAAGATTTTGAATAACGAACGGAAGTCGCGAATGGCTTACCTAAACCGGACGAACCGGATGGCTAGCTAACGAAATGGCTGAAGGAAGTATTTGGCTCACTAGCACAGCGGGGAGAGCTTTGGACGATGTTTATTAGCAATTAGTAGGTGATATTGATGATTAGAGTAGTTGATTTGGGATTTGACGGGCTGTCGACGGCGAATTTGAGGATTTTTCGATTTGCTGGGTTGAGAACCGGATGAGGTCTTCCGGTTTGTATTTTTTTGAAAATGAGAACCGGATGATCTGGTCATCCGGTTGGGAAGGGGAGGAAATTTATTAAGATATGAGTATTTATGTAATTTTATGAAGGACAGCTATGGAATAAAAAAATTATATGGGGGGTGGAGGAAGAGGGTATGGGGTTGGAGGAAGAATTTGTCCTTACACAATGGCATAAAGGACTTATTTTACATTATGACTTACTATATGGATTATAAGTTTGAGAATAGTCATGACATCTTAATGTAATAAAAGAATTATTATTTTCCCCATCGGAAAATAATAACTAATCAGGGTTAATGGTTATATATTTATATATATATATATATATATATATATATATATATATATATATATAATATTAATATTACACAAGATTTAATTGTACCAAGTTAAAAATATCATACAATCCATAAAACATTATGTTAAAGAGAGTGAAAAATTTTAATTTAGTGGAAGTGAAAATTCTCAACAACTGAAATTTGAGAAAATAAGGGAAATACGTGATATCCTTATAAACCACTCTAAACAAAAGATTTGGTTAATGCTGTCATATATTGCTTTTGAATTTATAGTTAATAAATAGGTTTAGAGTTAACTATTACTTTTAAAAAAAGTAAGCATATTGGAATAACACAAAGAGGAGCTAATATCTATTGAGTATATGACCCAAAAATCAATGGTTCACTGAAAGATTGTTAGCTATACAATTTAGGATCATATGAGATTCTTGCATTAATGTTTATGTTTTTCTGGTCTATGACTTCGTTAACATTAAGTTTTTGATATAAAGATTATGATTCATTTGAATCAATATATTTTGAACCCATTTTAATTATTAAAAAATATATGCATTGTAATACATAGAAGAAGCTGTTTTATCTTAAAACAAAACTACCCTCATTCATGCATGATAATTTATATATGGGTTTGAGAAATTTTAAGGTTAAGGTTAAAGGATATCAATTCAATTGTTTTAATAGGATTATATATAAAACTATATGAATCAAAATTAAGTTGGAGAATGTTGAAAAAATGTTATGTTTTTTCACAGAAGAAAAAAGAGGTTACTTAGATATTAAGAATTATGTTTGATTTGATTACCCTATTATAATTAAGTGCTTAATAACCAAGTTGTAACTTAATAATAAACATCAATGGTTACAAGAGAAAAAATAAGGAATTAATCAATAATTATATAACTGAAAACTAGTTTTTTTATTCCAAAGAAAAGGTGTTTGATATTTTGATGGTATGAGATCACGAGCAATCGAGTTCGATAGATATTCTTTTAAGAAAAGGTATGTTTTTTTTTTTTTTCAAATAATTTGTTCCTGTTGTACTATAACTTAGAAATTAAGTTACGATTTATCACAAAAAGTTGAGCTATGAAGATTTCATGTATCTTATTCTTATACCAATATAGTTGTAGCCATTGCTATTGTACAAATTTTCGATGCACTTAACTCTTTACCTTTTCACGTGTTCATCTCCCTGTTCATTTTTTAATCTCTCCTTGCACATCATTTGTGACAGAAACGTAAATGAACTTGAACTGTGACAAAACTATGAAAGAATCATTAACTACTAAAGTTGTCCACATTTTTTATATGCTAACCTTAATGAAGTCATGAACTTGAGATAAAGAACATTAATCCTAGAAGAGATACAGGTACATAATTATCGACTGAACAACTTGTTCCGATCCAGCTAAAATTCCCTCAAAGTTGAGTATATATCATAAAACATTCTTCTTTCTTAACCCAATAAAATGTTATGTGATGGGTAAGTATGCCACCAGACTTCATCTCAACAATTTCAGTAATAGTAAATGTAAATTTGGCAATGCATTTCAAATAGAAAAAAAGAAAAAACTGAAAAATGTAATAGTGGTATTGGAGAGTATTCATCAACACAGTCAAATGAACACTAAGTTGAAGTACTTGGCTAAGCTTGAAAGCTAATATTAGAGCCTAGAGCGTAGCATAAATTGACCCTCAGCTACTATTCTGGTTTCTGTCAACACTGGTGCTACTTCTCCATCAGCTATGTTCCCTGCAGGTTCAACTTCCATATTGGTGTTTAAAGCACTTGTGACTTTCAATGTGTATACTGCACCAAAAACAAAATTCTACTTCCAGTCACAAACTTACCATGGATATAGCTATTGAGAAATGGAAATTTCATATTTGAATTCAAGGAAACTAATGAATCAAGTGTCACAAACCAACTACCTATTTAAGCTCCAAGAATGGACAATGCACAAGCCTACTTATTACTAACTAGTCTAGTCATGTGATCAAATTCATCAATTCATGGATACTCTCCAAGATCATAGATTAACTTTTATACTACATAATTCTCCAGAAGATTAATTCATCTAGACGCAAACTGACCTGGTGGAGTGGAAATGGAAGTGGATGCACTATAAGATTTGCTCACAAAGAGTTGAAATTTGATACCATCTGTTGTGTTCTCCTTAAAAGCAGAAACCAACGTATTGGGAAGGGCTAAGGCAGGGGGTTGTCGGTCTACTGCTGATAAAGGGGCTTCAGAATTGTGTTTAAGCTTCTTGGGATCATGGTCATCTGCAACAGGAGATGGGTGACCAAGTGATTTATCCACGAAAGCACCAAAAACATTGTGTCTTTTCCTTGGGTTCTGTCCATGATCTTCCATGCTTCAAGAGGAAGACACAAATTTTCTGCTGTGTATGGATTTAGAAGCCTTTTTGTAATAAGATACCAAAAATAATGGTTCCTACATGTAGAACTTCTTTTGCCACTTTTCTTATATAATATACCAAACCCTTTACAAAAGCATGAACAACCATTCGAAATGTTGTAACTTTACAGATTTGTGTAAAAGTAAATTATAGTAGTCATCAACCATCAATCAAGGGACTTTATCAGTCCAAGTGCAGAAGTTGTCAATGCTCGACAACTTTATTCACTTTTTCTCGAGCCACACTTTTATCTTTTGGTTATAGCTGCTTTTTCTTTCACAATACATGTTTATTGAGAATTTGTTTGTATATAATCTTCTAGATACGGTGATTCAAGAGCATGGTTTGTTCACCACGAAATAATATTATAATAGTGTTGGAAAATTTTCTACTAGGTTGGTATTATGTTATAATCCAGTGGGCCTAATGTACTGGTCATGATCATTATGTCAGATATGAAATCACTATCAATAATACTTGTGGGAAACTTCCCTCAACACGTCTTCATTCTGACATCTAACACAGATAGAATTTTATTCCCTAAATTATTGACAGATGCTAAAGACAATCAGCCATAAATAGCAAATGAAATTTACCTTTTCTTTTTCAGAAAAAAACATATCAAAAGGAAAGTCATACAGGGCTTGCACCAACTATTCCCATGTTCACTGGAAGAAAAATTGGTCAAAATACAATTGCAGTTGCAACAACCAGTCCCTTGTTTATATTACAAAGGGTAATTCTTAGATGACAAGTTCAAAGCTTGAATTATTATTTCAATTATATAAAATGTTATGAGAGTGGTAGTTAAATACATTTACTTTTACAAGAAATCCATTCATTTTAAATAAATTTACATGTCTATGACCTGATAAATCATGTCAGTACATTTTCTTTTTCAATTTAAAGCCTCTTTATGACTTTAGGCTACAAGATCAATAAAAAATATATTCTCTGACAATTCCTAGATCCTTTGGAGTTTGAATAATGACGTTATGTTTCAGTCTTTTTACATTAAACGGTGATCCAACTTTAGACATTAGGCAGTGCCAAAGCAAGCTCAAACGGAATCTAACAGTTTCTTTTCTTTTTTCCCATTTTCTTATTCAAACCAGTCAATTAGAGTTATAGGTGGGAGTGTGGGACTAGTATCAGCATACCATATCTATTCTTCACTAGTTTGAGTTTTTTCCAAGTGCCATTTTTCTTTCCATATTCACACCTTCTTCCATTTCTCACCAATCATGGATCAAACTCAAAATGAGTCTGGCTGGATGCACTCTATCAAGGTAACACTGGGGTCTCTAGATCACAGAGAGGTTAAGTCCTTCATCAGCAGCATTCCTAGTGTTTCGAGCAAGCTTAGAAAATCCAACGAGGAGGCCTACTCACCAAAGTTTGTCAGCATTGGACCCTTACATAGGGGAACAAGTAGCCACCTTCTGGCCATGGAAGAGCACAAATGGCGTTACATGCTGGCTCTTCTTCACAGAACTCAAAACCCAGTTTCAACCTTGGATGAATGCGGCACAGTCATTCTTGGCTTGGACGATGCAGTTCGTGCAAGCTATGGAGGTAACATCAAATATGAACCCCATGAGCTAGCCAAAATAATGTTACTTGATGGCTCCTTCTTGTTAGAACTTCTCCTTAGATGTGCACCACCAAACATGGTACCTCAAATTCCAAAAGAAGATAACCATAATAATGGTTCTTCTTCGGATCCAATACTAGGACACAAAGAAGTGTTCATATCTATTCTCACTGATTTCACTCTTCTAGAGAACCAAATGCCCTTTTTTGTTGTCAAGACATTGGCAAGGATACTTTTTCCCGAGGTCTTCACAAGTGAAGCTGATCATCTTGTTGCTGATCTCACACTGTCTCTCTTCAGCTACCCTTTGATCCGCTGTCCTAGTGTGGCACATTTTCTTCATCTCATGCACTTGTCCTCCATTGTTGATGAGGGGCAAAAGGTGAAGAAAGCTCAGCAAGAGCTAAAGCGTTGCGCCACAAGGCTTAGAGCTGCTGGTGTATCAATTAGGAAAGTAGAGAGGCACAGCAAACTGGTTCACCGGTTTGGCTTTGACATAAGATTTTCCAAAGGGGTGCTTGAAATCCCTCCACTTCGCGTAGTTGAAACAACTGAGGTATATTTGAGGAATTTCATTGCATGGGAGCAAAGCAGAATTGGCATCAACAGGCAATTCACTTCGTATGCATTGTTTCTTAGAGGGTTGTTGTGTTCCTTGCAAGATGTTGAGCTGCTTGTGGACAGTGGTGTTTTGGTCAAAGATACTAAGATCAGCAACAGAGACTTGCTCACTTTGTTTGGCACAATCACCAAGGTTGTGGACCAAATGGACTCTAGTTACAGCAAGCTTTGTGAGGACTTGAATGCTTACTCAGCTGTGAATCGATTGAGAAAGTTCCCTATACTGATATGGCATTGTTGCAACCTTTGTGTGGAATGCATCAGATACTCTTGCAAACACAGCTACAAAATCTTGATTAGGGATCATATTCCAAATGTGTGGAAACTGATAGGAATTGTGGTAGCTGCAGTGCTGCTTGCTCTTACCATTATGCAAACCTACTATTCATCCCGTGGCTAAGTAAATTTTGTTAAGTATGAATACAACCATGAATCCATGACGTACATTTCATTATGATGCAAACATGTCAAACTTTCAACAAAAAAATATACTCGTACATTGTGTTAATTCTGGCATATATGATGTTTATTTATACAGTTTATGGCTGTTGTACTAAAAGAAGTGAGTGAATTTTTTCTTATACCTCGCATTAGAGAGAAAATCTTTAACATATATTTACGATTATATATCTAGTGTATAAAAAAACCAATGAAACTATTTAACTATATTTTTATTTGGAATATTTAGCTCCTTGAGTAAACTATTGATATAATGATAAAAGTATATTGAGTTTTTCACCTCTAGTAGGGGCATAAAATGAAATAGGTAAGAAGGAACTCTATTTTTTATAGGTGTAGGTTTAAATCTCACATATGTCAAGATGCACAACTCTCAGCAGATAATAATGATTTACAAAAATAGTCACTTAATCAAACCACTTTTAAAAAAGTGATTGGTTTGAATACTTTTAAAATGGTTTGAATACTTTTAAAATACTTCAGTCCCGTGTGCAAGACTAGAGAAGAAAATAGGCAGGAGAAAACAATTGAAATAGTGTACACAATTCCAGCTAGGAAATTGTTTTAGTAGATTCTAAATATACAATTACTGTTCTTGATTTCTCGCAAACAGTGTCAGTGCAGTGGCAGTTGGATAGCACATGCATAAAGATAAGCTAAAGATAGTGCCATCCAAAGTTTCAACGACAATTCTTTGTTGGCCACATTAGCTAGTACAGTAATGTAGTAGACTAAGTAATTCTTTCGTATCAGCTTTCACACTCACTGTTGCTATTTTTGTGACGTGGTATTGAGTTGAGGTTCAATTATTGGAGCAAATTCAAGTACCTATAGACCCTTTTCTTTTAAATCCTTTAAATTTTGCTCAAATGGATTACATATTATTGTAACACTATTTTTTCTACAATATGTCAATAAAGATGACTGAAGTGAGAAAGTCTTCAATATGCACAAGACATATAGCAGAAAACGTTGAAAGATCTGAACTTGTAATCTTCCCAACAACCCCACATAGAACTTTAATAGCCTCCAAATGCCAAAAGTTACAATGCATCTTGGAGCAAGTTCTGGCACTCAGCAATTAGTTCATGTCCCTTCGTGCGAAGGATCTCTGCTTGAATCAGCAACATAGCTCCTTTGTGGCCCTTTTGCCCTGCCATCACGATCTCACTGCTTGAGAAGCTCATGAGCTTCAGAAGATGTGCTGCATCAGCCATCTCAAGTCCAACATCTATTGTAGGCTCTTTGTTTGACAAATCTTTCAAACGTTTCACAGTGCACTCGCGTTGAGACGCAATTGCTTTGTATATGCCCCCGGTTCTAGGCCTCCTTGATAGCTCCTCAGCTGCCATAGACATCACTGATTCCACCTCACTCTGATTCTGATCTTCTTTCCAATTACAACCTACACAGCAAATGCAAACACAAATTAATGCTGGACTAGTGCTATATAATATCTATTAAGACAAAACTTAGTTAAATTTCCTAAGGTATTTTTGGTATTCCCTTGTGTACAAAAAGGTTTCTTTCAACTTAGAACTTCATACAAATTACTGAAACTCACCACAACTAATCGACTTTAGAGGTGTTTTCTGGTATTGTTTCTCAATTAAAATTAGCATTTTAGCTCTATAACTCCAACAATTTAGGTTAACACTTACTACCCAGATGAAACTGTAATTTTGATTTAAAAACAGCGTCAGATGTATCTAGAATATTTTATGGTGTTGATGATGGTAACTAATATCTACTGAAGTTTTACATAGAGAAAAGGCTTTATATGATATCTATTAATGTTTCATATATAGAGAAAAAAAGTGGTTGTTAGAACTCACCATCTGAGACTGTTCTGCAAATTTTGGCATCATTCTCCACGTACTCAATGAGTGATGACTTGCTACCAATGGATTGTGGTGATGGTCCACTACTAGCTGAACGCTTAATGGAAGTGGATGGAGAAGAAAAGTCGAATCTTTGCTTTGTGTCAATGTTTTGTTCGGGAAGATGAGAAGAAGGGGTTAAAGTGGTGGTGGTGGTTTCCAAGAAAGGAGCTTGAGAATTTGGTTTGAGTCTTTTGTGGCCATGGTCATTGGGACCACCAAATTGAGCTTCATGTGATTCAGGGTCGTGTTCCAATGGTGGAGAAAAAGGAAGAAATTTGGCGAAGGCATTGCTGTCACTGCTTCTTTTCCTTTCGTTGTGAGGGGCAGCACTGGTGGAATCCTCCATGATTTCTCCCAAACTTGCAGCCAAGACAACAAATGGATTTCGAAAATTCTTTTCTTGTTTCTGAGGCAACAAAGTCCAATCACAAAAGTCGGTAATTAATTTATATATGTAAAAAAATGAAGTGGAGAATAAGGCATGTGAACACACTGCAGCAATGTTTTTTTCCTCAACTGTGTTCTATTCCAGTGTACTAAGCTTTACCATTAAAACAACTTGAAATGTTTATTATTATTATTATTTCTTATTTTTTTTTCAAGCGTTAAATTAACTTTATTTTTTGAAGAATAAACTTGTTAAGTGTATTTTTACCTTTTAATTACAAAATCGTCAAGATTCCTATCTTATTTTGCAGGTGAAATGGACCCCGTTTTTCTATGTTGGCCCAGAAAGACACTGATTTTAGTATTCTAGAATAACACATTTTCAAATATTTGTACAATATACACGGAGGAAAAAAAGTCTTGTATAATTCTTTCAAAATAATGTAACAATTTTATAATTAAATATAAAACAAATTAAGAATAAAAATGGAAATTAAAAACATGAAAGAAGTTGATTACCGAAATAATAGTTTCAAAAATTCATATTTTTATAATTTCTGAATTTAAGTATGGGAACAAAGAAAACAACTTCATACAAAAGGTTAACGAGGCTAAAGCAAGGAGCAATTGAGCAGTGAGAGAGACTGAATTGTATGGTTAGCATGCTGAACTATTTATTGAAGATGGAAGAAGATTTAAGAAAAAGGATTTCATTGTGTAGCTAAATACCTATCTGTATAAATGAAGAGCAGTTCAGAATAGAGATTGTTGTGACATAGTAGCACAAGGGACTCTCACTTTCTCCAACTTTATGCACAAACTGCAATTCACTTACCATCTTTTTCTATTAATCACTTCAATTACCATTTGTACCTTGCCAGATACAAGGATGTAATACTGCCTCTACATTCTTAAGTCCCACATTGGCCAAAGCATAGATTAACAAAGTCTTTATAAGAGTCTGACAAGGACGTCGGTTCGCCGAGCTGGGTAACGTCAGCTTGTGACTCAAGTGAGGGCATTAAGGTGGTGGGATAGAACTGTGGCCCCATTGGGTTGGACTCTGATTGCAAAATGCAGTCTGCCCACTCCAAGTTGAGAGCTGGCCCATGGGACCTGAGCGAAGGCTTGGGTGTCTTGGGTCCTAAAGTGGAGGGCACGGCGTGAGGCTGGTTTCACAGAGCAGCGAAAACCTCTCTCTCCTGACAGTGGAGGGATAACAGGCTACTGCCATCACTTTCCTATATGTCCAATGGGCTATTCATAGCTATACAAAACTGCCAACATATGGTAAAGTAAGCCTAGAACTATCATGCTTAAGATATAAGGCATTAAATGGCTCTTGAGCCTCCACCTAAAACAACTAGAGCTTTTAAGAGTGTTTGTCTCGAGTAATTTCAAGTTGAGAACATAGAATTTTACAGAGCTCGGCATGTTTGAAGTTAAATTTAAACCATCAATGGTAAGACTGAAAACACAGGCGAAACAAACATCTGGTAAATGTTCGAATCTCCTGTTAAATATTGTTGATCTCACCCCAATCAAGATTTCAGGATCATCTACCAATCAAGTTCCTGACATTATTAAGGAACTTACACAAAGCTGGAAGCATCAAAATTGTTACAAGAGGATATTTAATTTAGAAAATTTCAGCACCTGAATTCAAACATAGGAAATTAGTAAGGGCCTGGGTGCAGCAAACCTTGTGTTTCTGGCAGACACGACGAAAACACAAGCTGAGACTAGGACAATTAGTTAGCTATAAATCAACAAATGTTAATGAAGGTTCCGGCACAAGTTGATAGAAAACCTGAGATATAAAAATAAATGATACTCACTTCAATTACCGTTTGTAACTTGCCAGATAGAAAGATGCAGTCTAAGAAAATGTTCTGCTCGCATTCTAAGTCCCACAAATGAAGTCTTTATAAAAGTCTGACAAGGATGTCAGCTTGCCGAGCTGGGCAACGTCAGCTTGTAACTCAAGTGAGGGCATTAGGATGGTGGGATAAATCTGTGGCTTCAGTGGATTGGGCTCTGGTTGCAAAATGCAGGCCTGCCCACTCCAAGTTGAGAGCTGATCCACGGGGCCTAAGCGAAGGCTTGGGTCTCTGGGGTCATAAAGTGGAGGGCACGGCGTGAGGCTGGTTTCACAGAGCAGCGAATACCTCCCTCTCCCAACAGTGGAGGGATAACAGGCTGCTGTGATCTCTGCCCTGAATGCCGAATGAGCCTAGTTCTTATACCACCACTTTTTGTATTTTTAACCTTTTGGAAGATTATGTAGCATGTACATACGGCACATAGGTAGCAACTAGCTATTTTTTTAATGCCATTTGTCCTCTTCAAATAAACCTATTTATGGTTGGGTATCATGTGGATAAACTTGGATGGTTTCTTGAATGAGGTTAAATTATCTTACATAATATTTGGGAGGATTTGCTCTCCCTCCGTTCAAACATACATCATGTACCTCATTACTGTCCAATAAAAGTTTGTGTTTTATTGTATGCTGTCCTTTTTTTTTTGTGCACAAAATGTCAAGTTCAGCCGGCTTCATAATTCATTTCAAAAATGAATTTTCCATTGTATAAATTCAAAATAACTGTATCTTGGAAATATACATACATCACACACACTACTGGTATCCTTACAGACAACATGTTATCCGAAATTACAGAGGAGATAGATGAAGATACGCACTGGTTTATCAACACAGAAGAACAGAAGGAAAAGATCAGGAATATTATACAGTACCAAAAATCTCTGTATAGGTCCTCAACATCATCTTCTTTGTCTCCTTCAGCTGAAGCCTCATCATCCTTCACCTCACCACATAAATCAAGCAGTTTGTTGGGGTTGATGAAAGGAGGAAGCACATCCATGAGGAGATTGTTTGACATGGAGCACACAAGTTTGGCAACCCATTTTGACTTCTACAGTGGCTCACCAATAACCAAGCCAATATCTTTGTGGGATAGTGATTCTGAGCGTGATTTCCAGGACCCTTGGGCCTTGATCAAGGAGGTTGGATCCACTCCTTTTGTTGGAACTGATAGAGAAAGTGAGTTAGCCTCAAAGGGTAGTAACGTGGATGGAGATTTTGGCTCCCACAATAAAAATCTCAATAGTGGCAAGCGAAAATTGTCTAGGAAAAAGTCCTTTAGGAGGTTGCCAAGATTTGGTTTGTGGAGATGTGGAAGATTTAGATTCCCTTTCAGATTTAGACGGCTTAAAGTTAGAATTTGGGGTAGACTATTCAGGTAGAGCCATCAAATTGGCATTGAATTTTGAGCTCATTGAAAATTTGGAATGATCAAGTGGGTTAAAAAAAGTATTCCTTCAAAACTTGCAAAGCTATTGGATTTACATCAAGTGCTCCTATTCAAAGCTTGGTCAGTGAAACTCACAGTTAACACTAAACAGTTTTAGCCTACACTACAGATACTTGCAAATGATACAACGATCAGATATCAGTCTAGCAATGACACTTCCTTCTTCAATCTTCAAATTCCTACTCTCTTTGTTCCATAGATGAACCCCATAATTCTCACCACTAAGCTGAAGCAATTTGGCTTCGACCCATTCTGATTCACTTCTAGTTTTGGGCTTCCTAAAGAGAGCAGCAATCTTTTTCCAATCTGCTGGATAAAAGGCCAAAGGAGGCAAGATTGTAAAGTTGGAGCCTGGCCTTTTCCCCAGTCTCTCAACCACTCTGGAAACCAAGTAGGGTCCATTATACCCCCATTTGTTCCCATTAAAAGTTAACACAAATTCATTAATGAATCTGAGAAGAAGTGGATGATTCATGTCAAATATAAGGACTGCATTGTTTAGCCTAGTCCAGTGCTTATTCCCTGAGTCCATGCTTTGTGCTCCAATACAATTCCTCAACCCAGATAAAGGTTTCAACACTATAAAATCTGTGTCTAGGTACACACCACCATATTTGTACAGAACTGCAAGTCTCATCAAGTTAGATAGGTTCTGAAACAGAGAAATCTCACCAGGGTCCTTCTTCCCTTTCCTCAACTCCTTCAACCATGCTTCAGCTGGAGTCCCCTTGAAGAGAAATGCCAAGTCTGGGGTCATGGCCTGAACTCTGAACCTCCCATCAAGAAGTGGCTTCAGGATCCTATAACCAAGAATGGAGTCCAAAGTCCTTGATAGAATCACCAAACAAGCCTTGGGATGCACCTTGAAAAGACTCTCTATAGACAACAATTCTCTTGCTTCAAATGAGCCTGCAGGGTACTCCCAAGTCATGAAGAATTGAGACTCACATTCATGGCTCAAAAATCCTACAACCCGAGCATGGAATTGCCTGCTCAATCCATCCGACTTCAGAATCTTGAACTGGTGAAGCTTCCCTTTGAACCAAGCAATTCTTTCTTCTTTAGTGGAATTAACTGGAGCAACTAGCACTCCTTTCCTTCCTTTACCAACTCCTTCTTTCTCTTGCATGGAACGTAAAGGGGTGTGTGTGAGAACAAGAGTTGACCTTATCATCCCCTCTCCATTTCTGTGAGGTCCTCCTTTGCTTGCAGAAGGGTGTAGGCAATCCTGGTAAAGAAGATCATCAGAAAGGATGAGAAAAATTATGGCTGAGAAAGTGATTAGACAGAAGCTAGGTATCTTGGAACGTTGGTGATCAAACATTTTCTTAAAGTTGAAACTCTTTTTGCGATGAGAATTGCAATGGGAAGAACTCATGCAGAACAAACATAGTCTTCTTGCCTTATGTGACACTCTCATGCTGGTATTGGAAGACTAAGAAATTGACTTCAACATGTGACGTAGTATAATGTTAAAAATGAAGATAAAATATGAATATTGTTTGATGAAGTTTTGTGATCCTCTTTTGGTCATTGTTTGAACCATTTAAAGCGTTTGCGTCAAATTTCCACAACTCCGAAGCTGCCATCACATAAAGTTCGAGAGTTCTCATTGACCAAATTCTTTTTACAGAAAAAAATGAAAAAGAAAAATTCTTCATAAATTCAGATTACTCTGTACAAAAATTGAAAATAGAAGTTTGAAAGTTATTGACGAAATTATAAGTTTTTCCAATGAGATGATACGTAAACTCATTTTAATTCTAGAAATTATTTCCATTTCCGTTTTGTTTTTCTATCCTCGATGTTCTTATAAATAAATTGATCCAAAAATATTTATATTTGGACAAGTCTTTTCATAAGCATTTGTAGTAAAAAAAAACTTGCCTTCTTTATAAGTTAAAATTAACTTAAATATAAATTAATTTAAATTTTTATTTGTAACTCATGTATAAGTGCAGTCTGTTGAATGATATCTTTTCGTTTATATAATTTTTGGAAACTTAATCACACTTAAATATCACGGTAGCGTTCTAATCTCATCAAATTCAATGGATTTAATTAAGAATGAATTTATTAGGAAATTACGTAATTTTTTTGTCTTTAAATTTACTTACTTTAAAACATATTTATGACACTAATGTTGAAGAATAATTCAAAATGGTTAATTACCATGCATAATTAAATAAGTTATATAGTAAGTGGTTAATTATATTTTAATTTGTAGAAAAAATAAAATTTTAAATTATACTATATTTTTAGTTAAATGTATAGTTCTAAATTTATTATTTAGTTAATATTATAATTTAAATTATTTAAATAATCATTTTATATGTTTAAAAATTATAAAAATAAAATATTCAATATATATATATATATATATATATATATATATATAATGTAAATAAATGTATCAAGTAAAAGCGGTAGAAATATAAGACTAATCTCCATTTCCGTTTTCAAAAGATCGAGTAATACTTATAACGTACTATGTAAAGAAGAACGAAAAGAAAAACTTGTACACATGGGTAAAATCATTCATGAATAGAACATGTACATTTAATCTCTCTTACAAACGTGGTTTTTAAACATCAAATTAAAAAATTAAAAAAAATGTTTTAACATGACAATCGATGAAATTTGTGACTAAATTATAAATAAGTTAATTATATATTTATTAAACTAGTTGAATTAAATTTTCGTGTGAAAAGAACAAAAGACCTATGACTAGAAATGATAGCAGAAGACAGCTTCATTAAATGAGTTTTCACAGATTGTTCAAAAAGGACTTTTAAAATAAAATAAAATATTTTTTATACAAATTAAAAAATATTTAGAGAAATAATGACAAAAACTTGTATAAATTAAGTTTTACATAATAAAATAATTTTAACTTAAGAAAAATCATTTTATTTTATTTTTTTATCATGAAAAATATTTGTAGATCTATAGTTTTCCTCATAACACAACAATCGCAAAGAAAATTCTTCAATGTTTGCGTATTTTACGTATGAAATGTGCAGAGAGAATGTATAATGACATTATAATTGAATTGTTTTATTGAACATCTTAGATTAATTTTTCTATAAATAATTTTAGAGTGAAATAATAGAATTGATTTTAGTCTTGATAATAAGGTTTTATTTTTTTTTTAACTTAATCTCATTTTATATAAGTTATATTCAGTATGATATATATTATAGTTTTTAAAAATTTCAAAAAAAGAGAAGAGTTGAACTTTTGGTTGAATCACAAAAATGAGTTTTGGATAAATTTATAAAAATAAACAAAAAAATGAATTAGAAAATACAAGTGAGTCTTTTTTGAATGAAGAAGATAACAATATAAATATATGTGAAGATAATAACATAAATATAGGTAAAGATAATAATATAAATATAGGTGAAGACAATAACAAAGTAGTCAACAAAAATAATAATTTTGATGCTCAAACTCATGATAATAATTTTGATTTTCAAACTCGAGAATGAGAACGTGAAATTGCAAGACAATGGAAGAATATACCCTATTAGGATAACTGATATAGATTTTCCTAAAGATAAATACTCAAGACACTTTTCTGTATCATATTATATCCAAAAATTGTTTAATGGGATGGAGAGAACCAATAGAAAAAAAGAACAATTTTATGAAAATATTGAGAATGAAGTTATGAAACCACCTCACGAGTAATTTAGAATTGATTACTTTTTATATAATGTAGATAAAACAATTACCACACTAAATTACTCTTTATATAATGTAGATAAAACAATTACCACACGCCAAAATAAATTTGAACAAAATATATGAAGAAAATTTTGGTTTTTTATTTAGTATTAAAAACTTAAAGTCATTGGATTGTGTATTTTTGAAAAAAAAATGCTTAAACCTTCCAAAGTATTTGAAACATGATAATTTGTTGGATCTTGATAACTTAGATTTATTTTCAGTATTAAATATCTTAAAGGATATTATAAGATTGGAAAATAATAAACCAATTGACATTCTTAATTGTATAAAAAATAATAAATTTTTTTCCAAATATATATATAGCATATAGAATAATGTTAACAATTCCACTATCAGTTGCTTCAGCTCAAAGGAGTTTTTCAAAACTTAAACTAATAAAATCTTATTTAAGATCAACAATGTCTCAACAAAGATTAAACAAATTAGCTTTATTGTCTATTGAAAAAGATATTTTAAATAAAATTAATTATGATAATTTAATAGATAATTTTGCATCACAAAAAAGTTGAAAAAACAAATTTTAGATAAAAATATCATAATTTTAATTAGTTTATTAATTTAAAAAAGACCTCAATTTTTTTAATTCGTTTTAGGTCTTTTAAAGCCTTAAGCCGCCACTAGTAGCTACAATGTTGCTCTCATCAGGTAAACCAATAAAGCATGGAGATATGTCCCGCAAGTTATGCAAATCACTCAAATCTCCTATCATATGGTTCGAGGCTTCTGTGTTTATTATCCATGACACTTACGTCATCAGTCATGGTTCACAATGTCCGGATTTGTATGGTTATGGCTCTGATACCACAATAAAATATCATATATTTCTTTTCTATTATTTCAATCATTCAAAAAACTGAAATTTATATAGGAGTGTTTCTTAAACTTTCTCCTTAAAATATGCTAAACCAATCAATATTTACCTAATGTAACCACTCATATCTAACATGATATTTCCTATTAAAAAAATAAAAGATAGAGATATATAATAAAAATATATGAAATATGTAATAATCCCAACAACACAATATTGTAATATTTTTTAAATTAGTAACACTTAATCTTATCAAAGTGTTTTCCACATCAATAAAAAATATTTTTTATCATATGTATAACAATAAAAATAATGGGTTTTATCTATGTAATATAATTTTTCATATATATAATAATAGTAACATTATTCTTTCAAATAAATGTAAATAATGTATTATACTTGTAATAATTATTATGATCTATAATAATAATTATTTAAATTGATAATAATTATCAAATAAAAATAGTGATAAATTAATAATAGTATTGAAAAATTATTATTCAATCAATAACAATAATATTAACATTATATATATATATATATATATATATATATA
>Ga0209489_106221_pt1 | contig 19491 bp, 9 predicted proteins | sample SiratrowhiteBW_FD_187527 | JGI IMG/M metagenome (GOLD analysis project Ga0209489, IMG submission 187527) | Root nodule microbial communities of legume samples collected from California, USA - Siratro white BW (SPAdes) (version 2) | ecosystem: Host-associated > Plants > Roots > Nodule | place: USA...
TGATAAGCCTGTATAGACTGCCTTCTCTGATATTGAAATAAATCAATTCATTCGAAATTGAAGTCAGTTTATTTTCGCTGAACATTATATTTTCCATCATTGAGATTCGTTAAATCTTTTCAGTTTGCGAAAATTGTTTTCACTGTTTCAAAAAGATAAAAAAGTTTTCAAAGTTCAATTCACCCCCCTTTTGAACTCAGCCTAATACGTTTTCATAAGTAAATATAAAATATTTTTTACTTAGTAGCTTGAAGTTACTTTGTTATTTGTTGACAAGACACTTTATAATTTAATCACTTCTTTAATGTTTATGTTTCTATTTGGCTAACCCCATTTAAAACAATTTTTGTGTACTTTAGCTGACAATCACAATCACTAATGCATGGCTTATATGTATGGGTCAATCAACACCATTAAAAACAAAATAGAAATAGAATTAAATCTAAATAAATTTCCATAACTGAATTGGAAAAGTAATAATAAGAGATAAAAACTAAATTAGAGTAAGTTGTAACCTAAAAGGTGACACAAGAGGAGGAGTGGCATAGAGAAAATTAATTGATAACATAAAATCATAAAAAAATAACAGCTTAAAGATTACTAAACAATTATTGCTGCTTCAAATGGAAGTTGGGTATGAAGCAAACCAAGGTCCCTCATGTGGACCCTGTCTATGGCTTAATAGTTGGACTGTGTCAAGGCATAAGAGTCTTTAGTTGAGTTTTGATGTTTGTTTTTTTTTATCTTGGCTATATTAGAATTTAAAGTATGAGGTAGATCAGAAATGTCATTCATGTTTTATGTGCTTAAGATGGACTATAGTTTATATGTTTGGATCTTTTATTTTGTAAAGAGTTGGAGTACCCCTTAAATACTTTCATTTATTTATTTATTTATTTTGACAAATAAGAAGAACACATGCTTATTTCAATAATAAAAATAACTTATTTATGAATGTTTAAGGTATTGTTAACAATGTGTATAATTTGAAATTTATTATATTGATCATAATTAATGACATTTTTAATATTATAAAATTAATATAAATTAGATTTTATTCATCTTGAAAGTTATTTTGGATTTAAAATAACCAATCATTTGTAAATATGTATCGCTAATTAGTCTAATTTCTTATTAAAAGATAATATAATCGATTATAGAGATTACAGTCCGAAATAAAATCTTAAAAAAAATATTTACTTAATATATTTGAAATTAATTAAAAACTATAAATTTTAAAATCAGATAATATTGATTAAAATTAAAAAATAATAAAATAGTTAACTAAAATTTATAAAAAACATATTTCATTGTAAATAAGAATACACTTGAACTTTTTTTTTTTGAAAAGCAAAGAATCGAATAAAGAGGATCACTCGAGGGGTGTTTCAATCCTATTACAAAAGAGTTTAAAAATATTACAAAACCTCTAAGGATGTCTTCTAATTTATCCTTTGGAACACAATAAATGTCTGAAGCAAATACAATAACACCAACCATACAATACAAAAACCAGTACTATCTAACAAACAAATACAAAGCAAACAAATATGTCAGCCTTCCAATAGACATGATAGTATGTGCTAAGAATCTTGTAGTCAACAAACATAGACCAAGAATACAAGCAACTACATGCACCTCCACAACACTGAAATTAACTCATACAATAATTGGAGCGTTGTTGATCGAGATACGCATATCCCCTCCTAAAGCTGTGACAATGTGTCGGAATACATTTGGCTGCCTTTATGATCTTGACACCCTCCATGTTGTTAACAAATACAACCAAGCCTGCAAAACAAAAAACCTTAACTAATAGATTTAAAATCACTTTTGAAACATAATTTAATTATGAAATATAATCCATATTTTAAGATTTCATTTTTAAAACTTTTTAAATGTTAAAGAAAACTACTAAATACACATTAGAGAGTGAGCAAATAAGAAAATTATCCTTTAGATAGTATATTTTGTATTAAAATTTAATATATTTAATACGTTTTTTTATTGTATATTATTATATTATTATTTATAAGTTATTATTATTATTTTAAATATTATTATTATAATTATAATTTATAATTTTATTATTATTAAATTTATATTTATTATTTTAAATTAATTTGAAATATTATTATTTTATAATTTTAAGTAATTATTAGAGTATATTTTTATTATTAAAAAAAATAAATATATGTGACACAATTGTCAATCTCTATTTATTTTGATACTTTCACCCATATCTCGGAAACATGGTAAAATAAGTTTTAAAGAGAAAGAAAAAAGGGAAGATGTTTGTTGGAGCTAGTGTCTTCTGCCGTGACCAGTTCTTCATTCTTTCTCATTCACCTAAGCTTCACTCAGTTTGGTCACATCTGGGATCCATATCTTTGTTGTACCGTGGTGGCAACTGGTTTCAATGGTATTTTTTTTCCTTATTGGAAATAGTTCTACCTTCTTCTTTTATCAATCAATGAAATATGGAATGAGTTTAGAAGAACTCCAACATTACATGCATCAGAGCTGATAAAGAAAAAAAAAACATTGCATGCATCAGATCTTGATGTGCAACTTATATTTGTAGAGTAATTTATGTTTGTTTTAAGATAAAATATTATAAATGTGAATGACAAGCATATGTTAGGTATATAGGTTTAGTCTTAGGTTTTACAATAATTTTATTTGCGTTACATACTGCTCAATGCTTTTATCATTTTATATCTTGTTTATTTTCTTGTAAAACATTATTCATGTACACAACATCCTGGAAGATGTTTAATTTATTAGTTTAAATTCATCAACTTTTTTATTTGCCAAACATCTAGCTAGGTCTTGGTCTGATAAAGAAATAAATATTCTTAATTTGGTGAAAAAAAAAGAGAGTATGTGTAGGTAATTTTGTTTTGTAACCAAAATGGAAAGTTTATCTTGCAAGTTTTCATGTTTATGCTATTAGAAAGGTTGACATATTTGTTCTTCCAATGTTATAAAGAAAAGTAATTGTCGTGCTATGAGAATCAAAGTTTGAGTTTCTGGACTATAATGATAAAGTTTTTTTTGAAAATTGAGAAGCTATAAGGATGAATTTGTTAATGTGTCTCAAGGTAATTCTCAAAATCCACACACTCACTCCTTTCTAAATAATGATATTATTATGACTTGGACTCTAGCAAATCTTCTAAGGTAAAGTAATATGTAGATATTAAAATACATGACGAAAGTCCTACTTTATCTTTAAAAAGCTAGTTTGTTTATAATCTTATGAAAAAGAATGAGGTTGATAAATATATTTTAAGGTGGGTTATTTTGTTAAATTGTAGTGGATTGTTCTTAAATCCTTTGTAACCTCTTTCAATTTCAACTTAACCTTTTTCAAAGTATTCTCACAACGAATATCTAAGTCCCAAGCACTTTTCACAATCTGCTTAAAACCTGCTTCATTTTACCATATATCAAAATATCTAAAGGGCTTGGGTTCCCAATCAACCAATTTATTCCTTATTACTAGAGTACAATGATCAGACAATTGTCTGGAATACACAAATTGTGTAGTTCCTAGCTATTTCTGCATCTATATTTCTGACTCTAAGACTTTGTCCAATCTATTTCTAGATGTGTCAATGTGACAGAGACATATGACAATGTGGTTAAGTTTTGTAAAGTAGCTGAAGCCATAATAGAAAAAAATATGTAAATATCAAAATACACGAAGAATCTCTTACTTCACCTTTAGAAAACTAGTTTGTTTATAGTCTTATGAAAAAGGATGAGGTTGATAAATATATTTCTTCAAAGTGGGTTGTTTTCTTAAATTTTAGTGGATTGTTCTTGTGATTTTTGATACTGGACATGATATTGAAAAGTTTACATTTTTTTAATTTTGCCAATGAATATGATGATAAATAATTCACAAGGCTAACTTCATTAGATTGAATATATCTTGAGAGAAAAGTAATCACCTCTATGCATTTTATTAAATAGCTATCATTATTTTATCTATTAAGAACTATAATGAAGTATGAAATTGGATTTCAATGATTCATTTATAGATTTTAGGTATCAAAATATCTTTTAATATCCTATATTTTTTTTTCTTCGATATATAATAAATTATAAATATTTGATTTACCTTCTAAAAACGTATTTATTGTCTTTACTTTGGTACTGATTTTTTGAACTTATGTTTCACATCTATATATAAAATTTCTTTTCTAGTCTATCGACATAATTTTTTTATATAAAAATTAATCTGTATTTTTTTAATATTATGTCATTACAATGATTAGAAAAATAAATGAACACAGGAGTTGTGAAAATAACTAACATAAAAATATTTAACTTAGAAGATACTCTTACAAAATTGACTGGATACTAACAAAATAAAAATTTGGTATATATGAACACATAAGAATTCAGTAAATTTATGTTTCAAATAAAAATATTTTGAATACAAAAGATAATTTAGATTTTTTTTTATTTTTTATATAATAATATTTTGTAGTTTGCGAAAAGTTTATGAAAAGTGGCCTTTGATTTTATTTTTTATATAATAAATTAATTTAAATTAAATTATATTTATTTGGGTGATAAACTGAATTTAATTCTTTTTAATGTTTTGGAGTTATTATTCTATTTGAAAAAAATGTGAAATAGGTAGATTCTAAATTAATTTGAAAAATATAAAAAGTAATTTTTATTTTAAGACATTATTAATTAAATGAATGGAACTTTTTCAAAGGGATGAAAAAATTGCTGTAAACTGAACTTAATGGCTAAAGTTATTGAAGAAATATTCAAAAATCCCCTATACCATGTGACTGAGAGTTTTATATTTAACTAAATTGTTTTAACCTGAAATATTTATAAAGTATTAAAGATGTAATAGAGGTTCTAATATTTATAAAGTATTAAAAATGTAATAGAGGTTCTAGTAAGTTGTTAGGACACCTTACCTTTTCCTTTTGATGCATGCATTTGACCGCTCATCTCTCCATAATAAATCATACAAATCTTGAAGATAACTTTGATGACATGTTTTAATATTGTAAAATTAATTTAAATTAAATTTCATTTATTTTGAGAGTTATTTTTAAATTCAGGATGAAGCAATCATTTATAAAGTATCTATTGCTGATTAGCTTTATTTTTTATCAAACAAGAATATAATTAATTATAGGGATTACAATCATTCACAAAATCTTAAGAATAATATTTATTAATATACTTGAAATTACTTAAAGAAAATATAAATTTTAAAAATAGATAATATTAATTAAAATTAAAAAATAACAAAAATAGTTAATTAAAACTTATAAAATATACATTTCATACATTTGAATTAATTGATTTAAAATCACCAGTAAACATAAATTAATTCTGAAATATAAGCTATATTTTAAGATTTTTCTTTTTTAATTTTTTAAATATTAAAAAATGTCAATAAATGGGAGAGTGAGCAAATAAAAAAAATTATCCATAGTATATTTATATTAAAATTTAATATATTTAATACATCTTTTTATTGTATATTATTATTTTATATATTAATCATGTTGTTATTATTTTCAATATTATTATTGTAAATATTATTTTAATTTTATTATTATAATATTTATATTTATTATTTTATATTATTTTTTAAATATTATTATTTTATAACTTTAAATAATTAGTAGAATTCATTCTTATTGATAATGGAAGAGAGAATAAATAGAAATTTTTATTATTAAAAAAATTAAATATAGGATTTCTTTCCGGTGTATCTCGAAAGATGGTAAAAAATTCGGGTACTTTCATATGTATCTCTTGAAACATGGGAAAATAAGTTTGGAAGAAAAAAAAAATAAATGTCGATGCGATAATATGTCATGGTGTTACACGCCGGTGGCAATTGATTTAGGTTGGTTTCAATAGTATTTTCTTTTCTTATAAGAAATCATATTAAAATTTAATATATCTAATATGTATGTTTATTGTATATTATTATTTTATAAACTTATAGTTTACTATTATTATTTTCAATATTATTATTATAATTATTATTAATAATGTTATTATTATTAAAATTTGTATTTATTATTTTAAATTAATTTTAAATATTATTATTTTGTAATCTTAAGTAATTATTAGAGTACACTTCTTATTGATAAAGGAAGAAAGAGTAAATAGGACTTTCATTATTAAGAAAACAAATATACCTGACACATTTTTCAATACCTATTTATTCTGTGGTACTTTTACCCATTTTTCAGAAATATGCTAAAATAAGTTTGAAGGAGAATTAAGAAGGGAAGTTGAGACGTTAATGTGTATTGGAGCTGCTCTCCTCTACTGACCAATTATTCGTTCTTCTTCATTCAACTCAGTTGCTCGGTCACACAGTTACATCTGAAATCCATATTTGTGTTGCTCCGTAACTAAGTTGGCTGAGTCATCATATATGAACTCATTTATTAATTGTTACTGTCACATTACTTTTTTATTATAGTCTTGTTTAACTATATTATTAACACAACGAATGCAAACAAAATACAACCAAACAAAATGCATGCAACATATATATTATCAGCTCAAAGTATTTGCTGGCATGTAAAAAATACACACATTATGTATACTAGTGAATGTTAAATATTATTATTAAGGTCTTACAGGATTGTTATTAATGTGTTTATATATATATATATATATGTATATTAACATCATCAATAATTTATGTGGAAACTTTTTTTCTTAAACAACAAAAAATAAATTAATAGAAACACTTTAGGAGTATTCCAACCCTATTACAAAAAACAAAATTGTCTTATAACAATTTACAAATAAGAGTAACAACAATTTTGAACATAACCCGCACTTAAGATTCCTAATCAGCATTGAAATACTCAACAAATTATAAGCAAAATGTAATGCTATGCAAGTATAAACAAAATCGGTCCCAGGCACCAGATTCCCCTACTCCAACTACTGTTTGGACTCCTTGTACACCTCCATCTAAGTATTGTTGCTTCCTCTGCTACTTTAGAAAGAACTACCTGCAAGCACAACCACACATGTACCAGGACCAACCCTTCGACTCCTCCAAACTCAAACCTCCGTACAAGACAAACCTCATATAGATAATCAACATTAGGTAATATTAGCTAGACAAAGCATAGGGCAAATATACCAATCCGAAACAGAATAATTCATTCTCTGTCATCTAAACTTTGCCCAGAACCATCTTTGAGTTGTGCTAGTATAAAAATCTCTAGGTCATCCATTACCCCATTGTTAAAGACTATTCTATTCCTATGTTTCCAAATCTCCCACACTATAGCCACCTACACACCCTTCCACACTATATTTATATTCCTATTAAAGCCTAATAGATGAAAAATCTGGAAATGATGTACTATTGTTTGCTGCCTTACAGAAGAAATTCCTATCCACCTATTACACTTATCCAACACTTTTTGTGCAATTTCGCAACTAATGAAAAAATTTTGGACATTTTCCACACTCTTCTTACACAAAAGATATAAGTTGCTAAGAACTATGACTCCTCTCTTATCCAAGTTAATTCTAGTAAGAAGCTTATCCAACATTATGTTATTGTTTAAACTTTCACATAAAAACCCCAAAATCAAAAATCATAAAAATGAATAAAATGAGATCATTCTCCTCTATATTTACCTTGACTATGAAAACATCGAGATCTCTTTATTTCTAGATTTAATAACTACTACTAATCATAGAAGTTGGTAGAGGAGAAGAAGAAAAAGCTAATGGTGGTGACTTTGACAAATAAAAACAAGAAAAAAAAAGAGAAGTTATTTATATTTTTAATAATATAATATTTATTGATAATTTTTGTACGATCTCGTACAAATTTATTATATTTGTATAATATCAATTCATAAACATATAAATAGGATTAATTTATTATATAAGTGAAGTAAAAAAAAAAGTTATTTATATTTTTAATAATATAATATTTATTGATAATTTTTGTATGATCTCGTACAAATTTATTATATTTATATAATATCAATTCATAAGTGTATAAATAGAATTAATTTATTATATGAGATCATTCTTAGCCTACATTTAACTTGACCGTGAAAGCATCAAGATAGAAAGTGAAAAATAAAAGATGAAGCAAGAAAAGAAAAGAGATAACACGAGGTGGCGGAGATGCCCTTAGGGTTTGATTATATGAGAAACATATCTTGAGTTGAGGAGAAACATTAAATAAATTTACTTAGTTTGAATAATTTTCAAAAAATTATTAAATACCTTAAACTTTGTGTAAACTATTTAATGTAAAATAATTCAAGATAAGATCTTTTACATTAAAAACAATATAAAATAAACAACTTTATCGTAAAATATAGTTTAAATATAAAAATGTCATGAAAATATTTTTTCTTGTTAAACAGTTAAAAATAAATAAAATTATAAAAAAGTATTTCAAGGATTCTCTCCTAACAAAATGCTTTAAATGGAAGTTAGGTATGAAGTAAGATCCCTAGTGTGGACCCTGTCATACCCCTGATGCACTCCATTCCAACAAGATATAAAAAGTTTGAAATAAATAAAGAAAAAAAAAACAATGAAAAAAAGTTTAAAAATTCATCATACCAACTAGTTTACCAACTAGTTTGATGCAATTAAACACAATTTACTACCTCGAAGAATACCAAATAATCCTTTGGAACACTCATCTTTGGAAAGCGAAAGAAATTGACAGAATGTTTATTATTATATACTATGTTTGTGTTTGAATGGATATTAGCCCTATAGTATAGTATTGGGCTTGATGGATTTTGTTTTTACATAGTGTATCTGTACTTCATGGAACTATATGTGTTTGACCGTGATTTATTTGTTTTAGTCTCTCAGAAATATTTATGTAATAGGGTTTAAACATCTCTTAAATGTTTCTATTAATTATAATTTTTCATTGTTCAAAAAAAAAAAAAACAAAAAGGATCATCATACTCTTTGTATAACTATCAATCTACACTATATAAATTAGAACTTTTGTACCTTCTAACTCATTCAAGAAGATATAAGGCTAAAGCATCAAACATTTGAATTTTAGTTTAGTTTTTACTAAAGAGGTGCAAATTTTTTTTTAAAAAACAATGACTTTAAACAAATACGGAATAAAAGAAAAAAAAAATAAAGTCACGTCAATATTAACTTTTTTACTTGAAGTCATGCTTCAATAACACGATTTATCCTTTTTTATAAAAAAAATTTGCACCCGTTTAATAAATACCGAAAAATTTTGCACCAGTTTAGTGCTTTCACCGGAAATATAGGCTAATCTTTGAAACTTACAAATATAATATGACAAAATGATAAGTTGCTAGCTATTATTTCTACAATATAAATTCACTACATCTTTAACTCACCTCTAATTTTCAGATCAGACACGATACATAGCCTTGTAAGTTATAGATGTATCACACTGTGATGCTTTTGTTCAAGGTTATATTTCTGTTCCTCCCAATAAGATATGCGCAGCAATAATACCTATATAGGTATTACTCACATATTTAGGTTAGTTGGTATTATTTACGAATATAAATTTATAAATATTAACCACGACCTATTTTTATGGATAATACTCACATATATCTATATTTGTAAATAATACCTACAAACTTATATTTGTGAATAAGACTATTACTAATAATAATATTATGTCTCATTAATGATATTCGTATCAATTTATTAATAATAACATTATTAAAAGTTAATAGTATTAACAATATTAATATTTTTATTGATATTACTAATTAATATTAATAATATTTCTAAAATTTTTAATGTTATTATTATTATTATTAATATTATTATTACTTTTATTAATATTATTATCATCATTGGTATTATTAATATTATTATCATTAATATTATATTTATTATCATTATTATTATATTTATTATCATTATTATTAATAATATTATTTTTAATATTATTATTTTATTATTGTTAGTCATAATCTTATTAAAATTATTATTATTATCAATATTATTATATACTTTTCAAATTATTAATGTTGTTTTTAATATTTTTAAATTTTTAATATTATTAATGTTTATATTACAAAATAATATTAATGATATTAATGTTATTATTTTTTTCTTTTATTATTATTAATATTAATAACATTATTATTACTATTTATATTAATATTATTATTATTATATATTTTCTTAATATTTTGAATATTATTACTCCTTCTATTAATATCATTTATATTTATATGAAAAGTATTTTTAACATTATTAATATTTTTATTTCTATTATTTTCAGTTGTATTAAAAATATTTATGATATTATTATTAAGAATTAATATTTATTATAGTTAATAATATTAGGAAAACTTTGCTTTGACAACATACAACCAGATATCAACTGCTGACGTAGTTTAATTGTACACGTGAATAAGGATAAAACGTGACTTTTCTTATTGAATGACATTTAGGGTATTTTGTTATGAAAGGGCTTAATTATATTTTAAGTATCTAAATTTAAGATTTGAAACGTGATAGGAGTCCAGTGCACCCATTTACATAAGGGAGATTTCGTGTGAGAGTGGTTGTGGTGGCGAGTGACAGTGGGAGACCATCGACGGAGGAGAGCGACGGTAGTGAGAGAATCAACGGTGGCGACAGTAGCTTCGGTGACAACAGCGGATACGACTACAGCGACGGTTATAGCAGTGGCGAGATTCAAGAGATCTGAGATTCAAACTCACTGCTTCTCAATCCTTGATGGAATATGTTGGGCAGCGTTTTAGATAAAACCCCAAACATGTAAACCCTAAAAATGACTCTCAATGTCATGCTGGAATGTTTTTTATACGTCATTTATCTTGGTCACATCAACGCCACATAAGGTTGTAAAGTGGGTGTGTACCACCTGTGGTTGTCAAAGTACAACTACTCTAAGAATAAACAACCCATCAACCAGTTACAAAATTATATTATGAGGGCAAGGACAATCATTCAATGCACTGAATCAATATAAACACAAAGTACAAGATATTAAAATCCAAAATTGTCTCATAAACTTTGTACTACTACACATACTCTCAAAAGAAGTACTCTTAAACAATTGGAGTCCAGAATTTTTTCCATAAAGAAAAGCAATAAAGCTGTTTGTGTTCCAGGAAATCATTTTTGTTTTTAAGAGACAAACAAAAATTCAGATATGTACAGTCTGTTTCTTACTTTCACATACATTATTTCCTATACAAACAAAAATTTGGAAAAAAGGAAAATAAGTAAAAGTACACAATACTTCATAATAATCCGCGGCAACAGAGACTGGAAAAACATTTCTCAAATTTGGCATTTTTTCCAAGTGTGTTTTTTTTCTGAAAAACTAGAGCTCAAGATCCCAGAATTATACTAGGTACCTCAAAAGATTGTAATGCCAGCAGTATAAAGCTAAAGAAACAAAATCTGATACAACATACGAAAAGTAAAGAAATTTCCATATCCAAACCACATCTAGACAACACATTTTTCATTGGCTTTACCTTAATGCATGAATCTAAATGTAGACAGATGTTCCATCCATTAACTTTCATAAAAGTGTTTTCATTTAACTTCGCCAAGAAATGAAGTTTACAAGCAGACTTTAGTTTACATTTTATTGGAGAAACTCAATTCATTTTAACTACTTTCTTTCTCTATAAATATTTAAAGTGAAATTAATTCAAACAACACCACCAAAGTACTTATGAGATAATTGTTTATGATGTAAGCATTCATGCACAACAGTTAATCTAACTCTACGGCTGAAATATAAAATAAATTACTTCTTCTAGAGGGTTCGCTGTGTTCCATTTCACAGATTGATAAAAGAGAAACACAGATCTGATTTCTAATAGAAAAACAAAATTAACCGAATTGGTAAAATAAGTAATATTTTATCTTAAAACAAACTGACATTAAACATATATAAATCTGATGCATGCAATGTGGGACTTCCTCTAAACTCGTTTTACATTTCATAGATTGATAAAAGAGGAAGACAGATCTGGTTTCCAATAAAGAAAGAAAATACCATTGAAATCAAGCTGAACCAATTATCACTCGCATGCAACACAAATATGAATCCTACATGAACAAGTTGTAACCGAGCTGAGAGTCTGGTTGAGTTGAGCTGAATGAGAAAACAAAGAAATGGTCTTTGCATTATCCTCCCAGTCGTTTCAGTTTCTCCTTTCTCTTCTCTTCTCTTGTTTCAAGATTATTTTACGATGTTATATGAGATTCGAGATATAGGTCATTGGATGAATAAATATTGAGAACCGTGTCATATATATTTAGTTTTTTAATAATAAATCATATTTATTCTCTTTTCAAGTGAACTCTAATAATTATTAAAAATTATAAAATAATAATAATAATAATAATACTAAATTTATAAAGTAATAATAATACATAACAAATGACATATTAAATTTTAGTATAAATATATCATCTTCAAAGAATAATCTTTGTTATTTTCTCTTTTTTCTCATAAACATTTATTAACGTTTTTAACTTTTAAAAATTTTAAAAATAAAATCTTAAAATATATCTTATATTTCAAAACTAATTTATGTTTTAAGAATGATTTGAGATCAATTAATTCAGATATTTTTATTTATAAGTATGTATTTTATAAATTTTAATTAATTGTTTTGTTATTTTTAATTTTAATTAATATGATTTTATTTTTAAAATTTATAAATTTTTAATTAATTTTAATTATCATAATTAAATATTTCTCTACTTCTATTAGTTTTTGAATGACTGTAATCTTGATAATGAATTATATTTTTTTTTCAAGATATGAGACTGGCCGGTAATAGTTATTTTATAAATAAACGCTTCATTTTAAATTCAACACTAATCTTTAATATATTTAAAATTTAATTTAAATTGATTTTGCAATATTAAAACATGTTATGATAATCATTGATAAAGTAAATTTTTCAAGGATAACAATATCTATATATTCTCATTATTGAAAATAAGTGTTATGTAAATGTAAATTATTTCTATATTTATTATGAATAGACAGACGGCAAAGAATATTATCAGGAGATGTTTTTATTATGTGATGTCATACTTTTTAACATTTTATTATAAATATTTCAACTTAAAATAATTTGCATTTACAAATTTCTCAAATAAACATAAAAATTATACATTAAAATTTAATCACATGATATGGGACAACTCAATATTTTTTTTCAATAATTTTGTTATTAACTTTTATAATTGTTATCTTATCTCTTTCAAAACTACAGTTCATCTAATAACTTCTTTTTATATAAATACACTACTTACAAGGATAAGTTTTATATTTTCTCTTACTAAAACGTGGATATAGTCTAACAAATATTTAAATTTTTCTAAAAAAATAATGTCTTAAAATATAAATTATATTTTATATTTTTTAATTTAACTTAGAATCTACCTATTTTATATTTAAAAAATAATAATAATCCCAAAACATAAAAAGAATTAAATTGAGTTTAAAACCCAAATAAATATAATTTAACATAAATTAACTTTTTTACATAAGAGAATAAAATCAAAGGCCAAAGAGAAGATAAAATCAAAGCCCAACTGAGTGAAGCTGAGTTGAATGAAAAAGAATGAAGATCTGGTCACGACAAAAGACACTAGCTCTAATAGACATTAACGCCTCAGCTTTCCTTCTTTTTTTCTCTTTAAAACTTATTTTACCATGTTTTGGAGAGATTTGGGTGAAAGTATAGATATAGGTAAAAGTATCAAAATAAATAGAAATTGACAATTGTGTGACCTATATTTAATTTTTTTAATAATAAAAATTATATTTACTCTCTCTTCCTGTATCAATAAAAAATATGTTGTAATAATTACTTAAAATTATAAAATAAAAATATTAAAAATAATAAATATAATTTAATAATAATAAAATTATAAACAATAATTATAATATTGAAAATAATAATAATAACAACTTATAAATATATAATATAATAATATACAATTAAAAGATGTATTAAATATATTAAATTTTAATACAAAATATACCATCTTTAAAGGATAATTTTCTTATTTGCTCACTCTCCAGTGTGTATTTAGTAGTGTTCTTTAACATTTAAAAAGTTTAAAAAATGAAATCTTAAAATATGGATTATATTTCATAATTAAATTATGTTTCAAAAATAATTTTAAATCTTATTAGTTAAGGGTTTTGTTTTGCACGTTGGTTGTATTTGTTAACAACATTACTTGGAGGGTGTTTATATCAATTAACTTCAGTGTTGTGGAGGTGTATGTAGTTGCTTGTGTTATTGGTCTATGTTTGTTGATTGCAAGATTCTTAGCACATACTGTCATGTCTATCGGAAGGCTGACATATACGTTTGTTCTATATTTGTTTGTCAGATAGTACTGACTTTTGTATTATATGGTTGGTGCTGTTGTATTTGCTTCAGGCATTTATTTATTGTGCTCTAAAGGGTCAATTAGAAGACATTTGTATAGGTTTTGTAATAGGGTTGAAACATCCCTGTAGTGATCTTATTTATTCTATTTTTTGCTTTTCAAAAAAAAGTTGAAGTATATTCTTATTTACAATCAAATGAAATGTGTTTTTTCATATTAATTTTAAATTTTAATCAGTATTATCTGATTTTAAAATTTATATTGTTTAATTAATTTCAAATATAATAAGTAAATATTTTTTTTACCTTTTTTTAATATTTTATTTTGGACTGTAATCTCTATAATCGATTGTGTTCTCTTTTAATAAGAAATTATACTAACTAGCCATACATATCTTACAAATGATTGGTCATTTTAAATCCAAAATAACTTTCAAGATGAATAAAATCTAATTTATATTAATTTTATAACATTAAAAACGTCATTAATTGTGATCAATATAGTAAATTTCAAATGATACACATGTGTTAACAATACGTGTGTGTTTATCATTTAAACATTGAAATAAACATTTATTTTTATTATTTGTCAAAATAAATAAATAAATGAGAGTATTTAAAGAGTACTTCAACTCTTTACAAAATAAAGGATCTAAACATATAAACTATAGTCCATCTTAAGCACATAAATCATGAATGACAATATTTTTGATCTACCTCATACTTTAAATTCTAATACAGCCAAGACCAAAAAGACAAACCTTAAAACTCAACTAAGGAGTACTTCAACTCTTTACAAAATAAAGGATCCAAACATATAAACTATAGTCCATCTTAAACACATAAAACATGAATGACATTTCTGATCTACCTAATATTTTAAATTCTAATACAACCAAGACCAGAAAAACAAACCTCAAAACTCAACTAAAAACTCCTATGCCTTGACACACTCCAACTATTTCAGATTTACATAATGTATCATGAATACATTTAAAAGCTTCTCTAAATAGTATTTAAAAACCAAACCCATAAACTACTCTATTGATAAGTATTAAACAAATCAGAGAAATACATACAACTTAAATCAAATCCAACTGCATTTGGTGCTTCACAAGTTACTATTCAAAATAAACCACTTCTTAGCTCCCACAAATTCATCCTCCACACAGTTTGTCCGCTTCCTTGCATCCAGTATGCAAAATCATAATAATAAAAGCTATCTAGGCATTAAGTGTGATATATATTAGAACACACATATAAGAATTGACCTGAATACCAACATTAAGACCTAGGACTCAAGCACTAGTCCGAGTAAGAAAACTCTATCCTCTCATACTTCCTTTGGATCCAATTCTTCATGTTAATTTGTGAAACAACGAAAACCTCCTCTATGTCAAAAATTTTATTCCTAAACACAAAATTATTTCTAGGCTTCCAAATATTTCACATTTATTTGATCTATACTAGTTTTCATATTGAATTGCTTTTAGCTTTAAATAAAGGAATTTCAAAACTATGGGAATGTTCTTTTTGGCAAACTGCTACAAGCATTAAGAGGTGATGTGAGACTTCACAACATTTTACTATAAGCTCTGATATCATATAAATATTTAGACATAGAAATCAATTTTTAATTTTTCATATAAATATTTCAGATGAAATCAATTTTTCATTTACAAATTTGTCAAATAGACATTATACTTCAAAACACACAATCAGGTGATATGGGACTTCTCGACATTTATCTAGTAAATTTTGCCATTAACTTCTATAACAGTTTTCTCATCTTCGAAAAGTTCAATTCATTTAATTTTTTCTTATACAAATTTATAGTATAAAAATTGTCATTAATTTGGACAATATTTATGTGTTCATAATGTAAACATTCATATATGAATTACAATTATAAAGAATAAAATAAGATTAAAATGTTACATTTTTAATATAAATTTAATCAATTATCCTTAGTTCAAACAGTCAAACCACAAAAACAAAACAAAATGTATAAGATAATATTTTCTTAAAACAAGATTTTGCATATATGAGTGAATGTGAAAGTGAGAACTTTGGTTGATAGTGTGATGGTAATGACATGTTTTTGCGTTTACTTTTTGTTTCCTGATTTTGTGCCTTTGTTTCCCGATTTTGTGATGCATTTGGACGATAAAATAAGATACAAAGGCATATGTTTAATTATTTTAAACAATATAAATATCCTCTGCAAGTTGGCTTTTCAAAAAAAAAAAAATACCATAAAACCTTTGGAAGAGTTTTCTTTTGTTTATTACCTAAAACATCACCAACTATACTTTTTTTTATGTAGGCTTCCTTCTAAATCTTTTAAATTTCTTACAAAAATCCCTATTTGTGTCTTTTCCTAAGTACAACATGCAATCATTGAGACAAGAATCAATTTTGGTGTAATGAAGACAAAGTTTGTTAATGATTTTCTTGGCTTTATAGAATGAAAATGGAATTTTAGCTTGTTTAAAGGCATCTACTAATAACTCTTGTATCATGTATATTGCCTTGTCACTTATTTTGCACATACGTTTCAAGTGATATACAACTTCATCAAAAAGGAATGTTTATAATATTTATCACACCATTCATATAAATTCTCTTGACCATCTTGCATTAACGAAAAAAAAAACTCCAATATCATCATTTATAATATGACTTGACTTTGGACCCATTTCCCTATCATCCACCATGACATTGCTATATCGATGATGTCCGAATGCATCATTAACCATGTCATACATATGATTATTAACAAGAATTCTTTCATTATCTTCTTGTCGCATTACATGTGGTTCATCTATCACATTTGCTCCTATTGTCTCTCCCATGTAGTAGTCACACTATATATCCTTTTGAAAAGTTTTAACAATCAAGTGCTCATATACTGCTTGACGACATTTCCATTTGTTAAATTTGCATTTCTGACATGGACATATTATCTTCCTCCTGACACCATTATTACAAAATGTGAAATCCAAAAATTTATTCAATCCTTCCATATATTTAGGTATATTTCTAGACATGTCTATCAATGATTTACCCATTAAAATGTGGTCTATCTAAGCCAAGTTACCATTAGGTTTATAGATGTCTTATCAATTGGGAGAAGATCTAAAAATTTGTTAAGATAATTAAAAAAAACAAATAGTGATACTAGATTAAACAAGTTAAAAATAGCATGTTAAATTTGATGTCACCTTATTCAATTATGTTCTTCACATAAGAAGCATATGCAAAAGCTTGATAATGCCATACCTTCTTTGTAGGAGCTTGTCGATATCCCAATGATGATGATGAAGTTTCTTATTTACCTAGCCAATATGAAACATGCAACTAATTTACTATAGTGTAAGAGGGTAAGGATTAACGTGGGTGGTTTGTCATAGTTTTTTACCAAAGTGAATCACTTAAAATAGTATATTGTATCCAATTTTGTGTAACGACAACTAGCTCTATAAGGAGGCTTGAATGGAGCCTGTGACTCCTTTCACAACAAATGAAGTGGATGTTTAACACCTCAAGTACAATTATCTAGAAAGCAAAACAACTAGCAAGAACAAAGAGAGAAACAACATGCTAGAATTTATATTGGTTTACCCAAAACTAAGCTACATCCAATCCCCTTAAACTAACTACTTAAGAAATTTCACTAATCAAGACACCTTGATTATATCGAGCACACAAACATCTCCATATCATCCTTCTTAATCTCTCCATAAGACTCAGAACTCTTAAAAAAAAAAAAAGAGCACAAATGAAGCGCACAAGGATATAACTCTACAAAATGAAGAATATACAAAGGTTTACACACAACCCCAAATGATAGATGCTCCAAAGTTGATAATACTATAAGACTTTATGTAACTTTTTTCTTGTTTCTTGATTTATATTCCTCTCGTGTATATGTTGTATATCTTTTTTTTTTCATCTTCATCATTGATCTCTTTATATAACTTCTTGGATAAGGTCGTTGTAGGCTTAATCAGGAAAGACTTGATCTTTGTAAAACCTCTTAAAAAATCTTATAGGGTAGATTCACTTTATGAAAAGTCTTGATTTGTACTTAAAAGATAAATAATTTCACACAACATTGTATATATAGAAAAGAATCAAGATCTCTATTCAAATTGTTTCCAAAATTATGTTTTAATATGACCATTTTCGCATTAAGATGTTTTCTTTAATAAATAATTTAATTGTTTGAAGATCATTTTTTTTACTTGATTTATTTTAGAAAATATATATTTAATTATGTTGAGAAACTCACGCTATAAACACAGGAATGAACGAAAATGAACGAAGATGAAGAAAATAAAGAACACAAGATTTAACGAGGTTCAACAATTTGTCTACGTCCTCGGGAGCGTTTGAGCCGTTGTGTTTTGTTATTACAGATGATTATATAAATAACCCTAAACAAGGTACAATAACCAAAACGCACTCCTGGCCCAGCCCACAAAGCCTATAACTTTCCCTATTTGGTATTATGAGTCATACCTAACAAATCTCCACCTTGGCGAATATACGCCCCCTTAGAAGATATATAATTTGGAAGTATCAAACACATAGTGGGTTAGACTACCATGCTTCTCTAGCAACTATAAACATTCAACAAATCCAAGCAATGCTTGAACTTGTCTGTGGTAACTGGCTTGGTTAACATGTCAGCTGCATTCTCCACAGTACCAATATTCTGTAACAGTATCTCACCAGATGCAATCAACTCTCTAATCTTGTGAAACCTCACATCAATAACACTCTGACTGGCACAATGCGACTGAACTCCACCTTGTTGAACACCCAATTCATTTACTAACCCAGTAAGCCACGAAGCTTCTTTTACAGCCTCAACTACTGCCATGTATTAAACTTTTGATGAGAACCAAGAGCTGAATTTGCTTATAAAAGAACTGTGCACTCATCTACTAACTGTTCTCCTTTTGAAGTAGTTTATGGTTTTAATCCGTTAACTCCTATGGATTTGATACCATTACCCGTCAATGAACAAGGAAGCCTTGATGGTAAGAAGAAA
>Ga0209489_106223_pt1 | contig 19485 bp, 19 predicted proteins | sample SiratrowhiteBW_FD_187527 | JGI IMG/M metagenome (GOLD analysis project Ga0209489, IMG submission 187527) | Root nodule microbial communities of legume samples collected from California, USA - Siratro white BW (SPAdes) (version 2) | ecosystem: Host-associated > Plants > Roots > Nodule | place...
TAAAAAAAAAAAAAAAAAAAAACAGACACAAAAAGAGGCACTTGAGATATGAAAATGCTACAGTAGTTGCTTCCCTTTGTTCTTTCTCAAGCCAATTCAAAAGCTTTTCCCTCCGACAAAAAAGCACTAAAAAGGGAAAGGAAAATACATGCATGCACACGTACACCACACCACGTCGTTTTCTTCGCTGGTGACAACGTTGGCACACCCATAACCATAATCTCTGATCCTCCCATGAAACTGCTGTCACATTAACTATAACAGCATAACAACATGCAACGCCACCACCCCTTCCATCCCTCTCCCTCCCTTTTAACCCCAACAAAATGCACTTCCTCTTCCCTCACTCTTTCGCGCCACACTTCTTCTTCTGACACCCCAAACCCCCTCCACCTCACCCGCTCGCATGGGCCACCACACCCGCCGCGAGTCCTACCCCTCCGCGACCTCCTCCCGCTTGGACTACCACCTCCACAGCCAGCGCCGCCACGACGCCGCCGCCCTCTCCTGCCCCTTCGGCAAGCTCCACGGCCTCGACGATGACCAAGTGAGGGAGACGGCCTACGAGATATTCTTTACGTCGTGCCGGTCCTCGCCGGGCTTCGGGGGGCGCCACGCCCTCACGTTTTATTCGAACCATGAGGGCAACGGCAGCGGAGGAGAAGGGGGGAAGCCGGGCCAGGTGGTTGCGAAGCCTACGAGCAGGGTGAAGAAGATGTTGGGGTTGAGGATGGTGAAGAGGAGTCCTTCCCGGAGAATGGTCAGCAATGGCGGCTCCTCCACGCCCTCCTCGCCTGTCGGTGCCCCCGGCAGTCCTCTCTCGAACACCGTACCGTCGTTCAGGCCGCGGCGACCCATGACGGCGGCGGAGATCATGAGGCAGCAGATGAGGGTCACGGAGCACGATGATAATAGGTTGAGGAAAACCCTCATGAGGACCCTCGTGGGCCAAGTACGTCTTCCATTTTCCATTCTTCATTTGTTTTCCCCAACGTATATGTGTGCTTGCATTCAATTGGTGCTCTTTATTTTCAAGGATTTTGATGAAGAGTAATGTTGCATGAACACCCTTTATGACAAGCATCTACATAACATTCATCTCTTCATATACTCTGTCATATATCACCTTATATCTCCATTATTTTCTCTATCTCTTTAAGTGTTAAATAGCATGGAGCTGTGCACGTATTTCCCTTTAGTAAACCTAATTCTTTTTTGAAGTTATTGTATCGTCTAGAACCACCATATTTCCATCATCTCAAAACCAATTTCTATTTGCCCCTGGTGTTGACCAATCTAAAACACGATAGCTACTTTGGTTTTTCAATTTACCAGAAAGAGTTAATGAAACTTGATCACTAACTAAGTGTAGCATGGAGATTGACCAAAATTATGAGCACATGGGAAAGTATACTTTCATGTGAAAAAAAATATGACAGTGTCAAGACTCATAATTTATTTTTCACTTTGTAATGAATCATATTTTATTAACCGTAGTTTTTTATGTATAGAATGTGGTAGCTATTCGTCTAAATATTTGTAATTGGTTTTTTGATTTCAGATGGGAAGGCGTGCAGAAACTATTATCCTCCCCTTGGAACTGCTACGTCACCTAAAGCCCTCAGAATTCAGTGATTCCCATGACTACCATACGTGGCAAATTCGACAGCTCAAAGTCCTTCAAGCAGGGCTTCTCCTCTACCCATCAATCCCTCTAGAAAAGACCAACACATTTGCCACGCGCCTCGGGGACATTGTAACAAGTGGGGAGTCCAAACCTATTGACGCTGGCAAGAACTCAGACACCATGAGAACCCTTTGCAATTCTGTGGTTTCCTTGTCATGGAGGACCAACAATGGTACTCCCGCTGATGTTTGCCACTGGGCTGACGGATTCCCTTTCAACATTCACCTCTATACATCTCTTCTTCAATCCATTTTTGATGTCAGGGATGAAACACTAGTGCTAGATGAGGTTGATGAGCTACTCGAGTTGATGAAGAAAACTTGGTCTACATTGGGGATCACCTTGCCAATTCACAATGTATGCTTCGCTTGGGTGCTGTTTCAGCAGTACGTAAGCACTGGCCAGATTGAACCTGACCTTCTTTGTGCCTCACATGCCATGTTGAACGAGGTGGCAAATGATGCTAAGAGAGAAAAGGACTCTTCCTATGTTAAGATAGTATCATCAGTACTGAACTCCATGCAGGGTTGGGCAGAGAAGAGATTGCTTAACTACCATGAGTATTTCCAACGAGGGAATGCTGGTCAAATCGAAAACCTTGTACCTGTGGTTTTGACAGGCTCAAAGATTTTAGGTGAAGTTCTGACATTAACAAATGGGGAGAAAGGAGGCATACCCATGGTGAATTCCAGAGACCGGATTGATAATTATATTCGTTCTTCCATGAAACATGCATTTGATAAGGTTTGAATATAACCTAACTTTAGCTTTAGTATTCCAACCTAGTCAAGTCTTGTAATAATGTATTTCTTTGTCTGTATTTGGGTGTAGGTATTAGAGGCAGTGACTGCCAAGTCTGCTGAATCTGAAAGAAGGAAAGAATTCAGTGAAGTTCTGCTCCAACTGGTTCAGGAGACTGAAGCGTTGATGCTGAAGGAAAGACACCATTTTAGTCCAATTCTAAAGAAATGGCATTCAACACCAGGTGCAGTTGCAGCAATGGTGCTGCACTCCTGCTTTGGTAAAATGCTGAAGCAGTATGTAAGTGAAGTGAACTCACTGACAACTGAGTCAGTTCAGGTGTTTCAAAAGTCTGGAAAGCTAGAAAAGGTAATTGTCCAAATGATGGTTGAAGACTCTAGTGAGTGCGACGATGGAGGCAAAACAGTAATCAGAGAAATGGCTCCCTATGATGTTGATTCAGTCATATTGAGTCTTCTAGGAAAATGGATAGATGATTCATTGCTCAAAGGCAAAGAGTGCTTGAAGGCGGCAAAAGAATCTGAAGTAAGTTTTAGCAGTGGAAGAAAATGATCACATATTTTTTTTTTTTTTATCATAGAATACCTTTTATAACTTCAAATTTTTTTCATTGCAGACGTGGAATGCAAAGTCCAAATCAGAGCCATATGCACAATCAGCTGCGGAGCTAATGAAATTGGCCACGATAACTGTGGAAGAATTCTTCCAAGTTCCAATTGCAATTACAGAAGATCTAGTTCAAGATCTTGCTGATGGATTGGAAAACCTCTTCAACGACTACATGAAGTTTGTTGCATCATGTGGTACTTAGTCTGAATTCATAATAACTTTTTACCACCAAAATAACTACTTACCAACTATATTATAATAATATAATAATATGAATAATTAAAATAAAGTTATCAATATAGCATAATCATAGTAAGTCACAATAGAGTAATAAAGTTTGCATTGTCTGGTTTGCTTTTATCTCACAACACTCTACTCTCTTGCAGGTTCGAAACAAAGTTACATTCCCATGCTTCCCCCGCTGACAAGATGCAACAGCGATTCAAAGTTTACGAAACTATGGAAGAGAGCTGCTCCATGCAAAGCTGGTTTTGACGCTCATCTACGACACATTAATGGAAGAAATGAAGGTCATAATCCTCGACCAACAACTAGCCGTGGAACACAACGCCTCTACGTTCGTCTCAACACCTTGCATTATCTCCTTTCTCAGATTCATTCTCTCGAGAGAACAATCACCATGAACCCCGTAGTTGTTCCTTCAAATCGCCTTCGCTTTGCAAGCAACCGCAAGAGTTCTGGTTCTGGTTCATTCTTTGAAGCAGTAAACTTATCCATTCTAGTAGCCTGTCAACATGTCTCGGAAGTTGCTGCATACCGTCTTGTATTTCATGATTCTGCCTCTGTGATGTATGATAGCCTCTACGTCGGTGGTGTTGCAAGAGGTCAAATGAGAGCTGCAATGAGAATTCTCAAGCAGAATCTCACACTAATGACTACAATTATCACAGATAGGGCTCAACCATTGGCATTGAAGGAAGTGATGAAGGCCTCATATGATGCATTCCTTATGGTTTTGCTTAGTGGTGGAAGCTCACGGGTGTTTAACCGAAATGACCACGAGGTCATCGAAGAGGACTTTGAGCATTTGAAGAGAGTTTTCAGCAACAGTGTGGAGGGGTTGATACCAGGGAATGTAGTGGATGGAGAGGCAGCAGTGGTGGAGGGAGTGATTGAATTGATGGGTCAAAGTAGTGAACAATTGATAGAAGATTTGACCATTATGAGCTGTGAGTCAAGTGGGATAGGTTTGATAGGTAATGGACACAAGTTGCCAATGCCTCCTACTACAGGAAAGTGGAATAGATCAGACCCCAACACAATATTGAGGGTTTTGTGCCATAGAAATGAGCGAGCAGCAAATCTTTTCTTGAAGAAAACATTCCAATTAGCAAAGAGGAGATAAAGACTTTTAAGAAGAAGGAGATAAAGTTGAAGGACAGAGAATCTGAACTGGCAATGCATTTTTTGTTTATGATTCCTACTTTCTACAACTTATGGTTCTATGGGGAGGGAGCGGTTTGTATATTTTTTTTGGGATATGGGAGGTGCACGAAGCTGGGTTGGGGAGGGGGAGAGGGAGGAAAGGATGAGGGAGCATATCTGTGTTTGAAAGCACATAAGCTCAGAAATGGAGAAAAGAACAGTCAAGAGAGCAATGTTTGTTTGCACCATTGATGAAAAGCTAACAAAATTTGACTGAACTGATGTAATCTTGAGTACTATGTTATTTCCAAATAATCTAGTACGTTAATCTTCACGAGAGTAATTAATAATGCTCACAGTTGTACCGGTTAAACGCTGTTTAAGGAAAAGAATCCTTCACATTAACATGGATAAAAAGGAGGAACGGTTTTCAATTTTTAATTATCTAAACTTGACAAAAGTATTTTGCTACAAACTGAAGCAGGAATGAACACCTTCCACCACTAACACCAATTTGAAAAGATTAATCTGCAACGCATAACATGCAGGTTGAGAATAAAACATAGTTAAGTAAGAAAGCGAATACATTTATAGGACAAGCCGCATGAAAAATGTGGACCATAGTGTAAGAGAAAACGAGGCACAGACATAAGTGGCTAGCATGACAACTGAGCATTCTGTTACACCGGCTCCAAATAATTGAGTAATTGTACCTGCCAGAGTCATAAAGTAAAATATAAATAATATGCAAAACATATTATTCAAACTACAATGGAAACTAAAAGTGGAAATCATTGGGTGCATACTACGTTAAAAGATTTTACTTATGTTATGCATAATTAATCATCCTAATTTGTATGTCCATTAAAGTAATATACTATATTAAGGGTGTCTCTTCTTCCTACTACTATAGTCATTTTACAAAAAAAGAAATGAAATGGTGAATTATGGCAATGATCTCAAGGAACTTACTTATGCTTATTTCAGGCGGAAGAGCGTATTGAAGGAGTAAAACAAAGTGGTATAATGGATCATGGTGGATGATGCTAAAATGGATTGCACCTTTTACAATGACCACACCTAAAATGGGTAAGGCAATGTATCTAACTACAATGATCCCCACAAGAATTGAAAGCTTCATTTCTGACCTTTTTAACCCTGATAAAGTTAACCCGGGTAGTTTGTCAGTAACACCTAGCTCATTTTCAGAATTATCGAAGCATAGATGAAAATGAACTTTAAGAGATGGTGTTGGTTATTACCATCCAGAAGATTTGCTCCAACTATCAGAGTCATAGCTGGAATGCATGCGTTCCTGCAAAAATATTGTCATATAAAACGTGTTCTACTAGTCAACAACAATAATAATAACTCATTTTCTTGATTACTTACTCGCATGAAATTTGATCATGACAAAGCAATACATTTGTTCTTCCATAGTATCATCATTCTATTATTAGCTACTCAATCAAATAAAGCAACTTATAAGTACCTGATACCTACATTATGCTACGGTGGCAAGAGAAGGCAACTTACCCCAGCATGGATGCAGAATCTTCAACCACACGTAAAGGAGCATTATTGCCAACCAACATCTTTCGAAATGGAGGAACTACACCCAGTATTAGACCAATAATCTACATATGCAAAAAGATAAACATTTTCAATAAATAAGGTGGTTTCAGTAAAATTCCACTTAAAAGAAAGCCCAAATGAAGTGAAATTAAGAAAAGAAATTCCCCCTTGACTAAGCTGGTTGTGGTGGTGTCACAATTGTTGATCCACATAAATTTTAGATATGCTCATGTGACTCGTGAAGTTGATGTTTATGTGGAACATTTTAAGTAGTGTATAATGTTGGCATGTTAAAGGATGTCTAACGTGCCTTATGATGGCTGATTCTTTCCCAGTTGGTATGAGTGAAAATGTTACAATTCTAGATAGAAGTATGGAAGGAGGAAATTAAGAGAACAGTTCCATACCAGTCCAATAGTCGCAGGTGCTAATAGGACATTCAGATTGAGTTTTTCTACTAATGTTCTTAATGGTTTCAAAATCTGTCTCTGTTTTGGTACCTGTAAAAAGGATGGAAAATGTAAGAACCTTTACCTGATGCTTTAGAAAATATCTTACAGGCAACAAATGGTAGCATCATGTGGATGTCAAATTTCACTTCATTATAATATTTGTGGATGCTTTACCCAGCTAGTTACCCGTTTTAGAAAATCTTGTACTGATATGAGAAAGGAGAATAAAGGAGTGGTATTCACAAAGTTGTGTTAGACATCATTGGTGAAAAAGTGCAAACGATACTATCATACTTGAAAACAGACTGACCCTATCTCTTCCACCAGGAAATGTACATTCACCTACATCTTGAGTCACGTGATCATTGGTTTGAGAGAGATCCTCTTCAATAACCGCCAGTTCAGTTGAATGGTTTTCCTGATCTGTTTCTGTTTCTGTTGCTGTTGCTGACACTGGACCTACTGTGGAATCATCAATTTTGTTCAAGTTGAAAGACTGGCATGAATATACGCGGATAATGTTGTACGCAAAAGTCCAAAGGTAGATGTTTCCTATCTGATAAACCAAAATTAGAAAATGGAAAATCCCTCAAAACTGTCAAGCTTTCTGCATGATGGACCAATGTGCTAAGTTAGATTGACTTACTGCCATGGACAAAGATGCATATGCCATCCCATTTTTGTTACAAACTTCCTCAGCTCCAAAAGGACTACCGCTCTCCTTACAGACTGCTGGAATGATGATGAGAGGCAAATTGCCTAGATTTCCTGTTTACATCAAATTCAAAATGGTAAGAAAATGAAATTTCTTATTGATATCCCTTTTGCTGCTATCTTACAAAAATATTATTGACTGAACATTGGCTTAATCTGATCAATCCATTAACTATTTTAAATCTGAGTGAACCACCTGCAGCACAGGACCCCAACATAAGCCCTTGCATAGCAGGAGGTGCTTTAGTTATTTTCATAAACAACCATCCTAACGTTGTCCCAATGGTATATGTGAGAAGAATATTCACTGGCATGAACCACCTAAAATTTCATAAAAGCCTCTCAGCTAAACCAATTAATGAAAGAAAGAGATGGAAAACAAAAGTAAGAGTTAAAATGGAAAATGCAGCAGAATGGCAAGAAAACAACATACACCATAACCAGGCTCCTAAATGTTATAGTTTTAGTCAGGATGCTGCAAACAAGAACTGGGGCGAGGACAAAGTATACTAACTGCACAAAAACAAGAAAAAGTCATTGAATTAGTCGTGACTCGCCAAATAATGTCCCTTTCTCCTACAACTATTTGTTTGGACAAGAAATATAAGATAAGAATGAAGCTAAAATATTCTTGTTAACGACATTATACTTATGTAATATACTGCAAAACTGAATGAAATAAGGCTTGTAAGATTTCCTGCAGCCTTGAACAAGTGATTGAATTCTATTAAATCCGATGATAGAAAAACGTTAATCAGTTTGATTTGACTTGAAGCAAATGTCCTCAAATCTGTGGGAGTGTCATGTGTAAATATCAAATTTGATATAAAACAAATATACCAATTGATTGCAATTGTATAACTCCAGAGCTCCAACTTGAGAGAAATGTCTAGTGCACACAAGTCTATCAATAGAAATGAGGGTAACAAGACAAGGTTGCCGTCGAAGGTTCTAGGATAAAATTCTAATCAAATTGTATTTCTTATTTGTCTTTATAGATTCTTAGGTTCAGAATTATAAAGTTTTTTTTTTCTCTTAAAGATAGGATATTATTCAATCAGGTTTATTTCTTTTTAAATGTAACTTTTAGTGTCTCCCTTTTATGAAATAAAATCACAAAACATTTCAAATATGGAAATTTAATACAAAGAATAAATAACTATCTTACTGTAAGAAGTATTAAGGGAAAATTATAGAATAAGGAAGATAGGTGACAATGAACATTGTGTCCACATGAACATTCAAGGCAAAAAGTTGGTAAAAGGTAATGATAAAACTAGGCTCATAATTAACAAAATCCCAGAAGATTTCAAATAATAGTAATGAAATACTAAGAATAAAGTGGTCATTACCTTGGCAACAGAAGAGGTATCAAAGGAAAAATGTAGATTGTATCAAAGAAAGGACAAAAAGAGATGAGAGAATCAAACTTACTGTATTCAAGTGTTTTCTATCACTCTTATTCAGTACATTAATGCGCTGCAGAGCAAGAAATGTGCCAACAAGAGTAACCAGGAGCAACTTAAGAGCTGGCATTAATGCAGTTATGAATAGCTTGAATAACTGCATTGTGTCTTCTTTCTTTACAAAAAGTTCAACTGAAAATAATATTCTAATTATAACATATGCATTGGAGTAAAAATATTTCAAATCCGAGAATACATATTTCATATAGGCTGATTAACTCATAGAAATAAATAAATCATATAACTGTAAACATAATAATTAAAACTTTAATTCTTTAATTTTTTATTTAATAATGTGACATCTTTAACTTTTTGATTTATTGTGTATTGAGCATGCATTATTAAAGTCTTAACTTTCATGAATTGTAATTCATTAATTACATAAGACATTAAGAAAATGTTTTTAAATTTTTTTTAAAATAATTATCTTAAAATATAGGTGGATGAGTCCGTTTAACTTAATGAGTTAAACTAGAATAATATATTTTGGATTATATGTAAATTGAGCATCTTTAAATAAAGAAAATATTATAAATATTTCATTAAAATAAAAAATTATTATATTCGTTGATTTTTCAAAAAAATAACTTTAGACGACACTTTTAAAAGGATTAGGAAGTACTTAATATATTTTTTTTAAAATCTCTTATTCTAGACTAGAAAAATGAAGCATCCTTAATTTGTTTTGGTCCGGTCTATGAAAAACTGGAGGGCAGTTGCTTCCTGCACCCCAACCCCTTCATTTATTTCCAGCATCGCATCACTGATAGAAAAGACAGAGATATCCTCCCGGAACGTCTTTTCCTGAATATATTTTTGACTTTCTAAAAACATTTTTCAGAATATATTTATTAATTTTCGAAAAGTTTTTTTTCATAATATATTTATTGACTTTCAATAAGTCTTTTTCGAAATATATTTTTTGACTTTCAGATTCCAAAATGTATTTCTTAACTTCTGATAAATTATTTTCAGAATACACCCAACACCCCTCCAAATGACTTTCAAAATACTCCTTCCAAAAAAAATATAAAGCATGTAATGCATTCCAACGAAAAAAAAAAAAAACTTAGAATTTACCCACACTAATTATTCTTAGTTAATTAGTTCATCATTTTAAGAACTTTTTTAACTAATTTTTCAATTAACTGTCTATTGTCAGATGAGAAATTAAAAAGTAATAGAAGCCACAAAGAATTTAATATGAAAAATAAGAGATATGTTTAGACATTACATAACATTTTCTATTTTTATAAAATATAAGATATTAATTTTTTTTATTTTTATGTACAAACCTTAAAACATCAAAACCAACTGATAGAATACTATCTTCAATTAATTCTATTATATATTTTATAAAATATACTCTCAAGCGTAATTCTTCAAGTCAGAATTCAAATCTACAAGCACCCATCATTCTCATAACCATCCATCATGGGCAGCATGCATAACAATAAATAAACTTTATATCTAAGTACAACTCACTTGAAAAACAGAGAGACAATGATAAATTTCAAGAATAAATGAACTCATATTTACCACATCAAAGACTAAAATTCTTCCTCACCTTCAAACGAAGTCCAGAGATTTGCTTCTAAATCAGTATTTCTCAGGAACCCACGGACTCAAACGCGGTTTTTCAAAGCACAAACTCTGCTAACTCAGGCAACAACCAGGATTTCTCTTAAAGAGAGAAAAAGTGTATTTTTTTTTCTCCAGAAAAGAATCCTGAAATTAAGAGAAATAAAGATACATTGAATGCATGGTAATTGATGAGTAAGGCAGAGCACTGCAATTCCGGACAGGTTGTTTAGTAACGTCATTTTTTAAGATTCTTTACGTTAGAAGTACGAACTTAAGGGCACTCACGGGCGCTCCACCGCTTTGGAGAGTGTACTATAGTAGCAGAACTCCACCGCTTGGTAGAAATTTAGCTTTAGAATGCATGTTAGAGTTGATAGAGTTTTTATGTTATTCTTTTTTATATATTTATCTTTTTCCATTATTTATCTTTTTATTTTGAGATAGGATATAATCGGTTAAACTTCTATATAATTAATATTAATTTTTATAAATATATTCTTACATAAATTTTTTTTTTCAAATTGTTAATATTTTTTATTCTGTTTCTAATGTTTATTGTGTTTATTTATAAGATGATAATTAATTATTTAGATATTAAAAAATACTATTTCCAATCAGATCTAAATTGAAATATCAAATAAAAGATTAGGTCTAATTATAGAATATGATTTATTTGTTTTAAAATCTTTTTGACATTTACAATATTTATTTATATAATTTATCAAAGGATTGAAGGCTAATAGAGAAATTAAGACTCATCTATATAAAGGATTGGAGTTTGATTATTAGTGTGTATTGACGTCATATTTTATTAAAAGGTATTTGATTTTATGCATGAGATTTAAATGAGATTTGATGAAGGTTTAATCTTAACAATTGCATTTTATATTTTTTTTTTTTACTTTTTTCCACATTATAAATGCTCATTTTAAATAAAAATATATATTTTAATTTTTTTTAGTTTTATTTTCTCGAATAAAAATTAGAATTTTAAAATTATTTGTAGTCTATCGCATTAGTCCGTTAGAAAATAATGATATATTTATTACTCATTACATCTTGATGCTCCATGATTTCCAGAGTGATCTTTTTAGGATTACATTCAGGTCCGAACAACTGGTGGGAGACTCAAAGAAGCTCACATGGACCCAATCTTCTGGAAAGCTCTTGATCAACCCTTTGACTCTTTGTCCTCTTTATTATATGACTAAGGTGGCGGAAGCGTATTCCATCAAATTATTTTTGTGTTTTTATAGTACCTTAGGGTAGATAATCTTGATGTGAGTGTGACTTGGTCACACTATCTTGATTTCTGTATATGTAGGATTCATGTTTTGTTTGAACACAATTTGAATATTTAAAATTGAGTGAGAATGTTATTTGAGTTTTTGGTTAATAGAGGATTGTTTCAGACTATTTTGAATTCAATAACAATAATGAGATATTGATATAGTGAATAGATTTTGCATGTTAAGTCATAAGTATTCCTAAATTGTGTTTTGAATATGATTTTAATGAAAATAGTTAATTTCTTATAGTTATTATGGAATAATTTATGAGTTCAATGTGAGTGCAAGTTATATTTGAGAAATTTATAGTCATGTTGATCATCTTGAGTTTGTGTAAAATTGTAACTTGTTATAGAATTTTGGGCAAAGTTTAAAAAAAAAAGTTTGGTTTTATTGCATGAAATTGACTTTCTAGTATTTTCACTCATTCAAAGATAGAGGAGTTGCTCTCGACCCAACTTTCAATAAAAAAAAAACTATGTATCTTTAATTGATTGAATTATGAATATTGAATGTAAATTTCAATAGAATATTGAATTTTATATTTATTTGAGATGTAATTTTGTGTAATTGAATTATTTTATATGAATAAGGTTGATGGAATGATGATGTATGAATTTGGAATCACAAATGTGGGATGATTTGTGAATCATTTGTTTGATTTATTATATTAAGTAAATAACTATGTTGTAATAAAGGCCTCCAAACTTCATTGATGATCTAAGTCATCACTACAATAAAAAAACTATTTAGAGACCAATTTTTATCTACCAAATGAGATGGTTGCTAATTGTGATCAAAATAGCCATCCAATTAGATTTTGATTGCTAAATAACTACAAAATATAAGTAATGATTGAATATAATGACTAATTAAGTCAAGATAATTGGTATCTAACATTAGCTACCAATGTTTTAGTGACCTACACCATTAGATTCTAAATTAGTCTCTAACTTAATTAGGTACCAATTTAGAATCTAATGACATAGGTCGCTAAAACTTTGGTAGCTAATGTTAGATACAAATTATCTTGACTTAATTGGTCACTAAATTCAATTATTACTTCTATTTTGTAGTTATTTAGCAATCAAAATCTAATTTGGTGACTATTTTGGTCACAATTAGCAATCATTTCATTTGTTAGCTAAAAATTGGTTTCTAAATAGCTTTTTTCTTGTAGTGCATATGGCCTAAGACATTAGGTGGTGAGAAGGCAGATGAAAGTTTATTGTATTATCGGAACACCACCTATTATGAGATTTAGGTATTTAGGTATTGATATGTAGTCAATGTTTGTATATCTGAGGTACTAAAATGGTCAAGTGTTAATCTCTAGTAGTGAATGCTTAAAATGAGTCTTCCAAAGGACTTTTGTAGATATTCCTTGGTGAACCCCCCCGCAAGCTGGGGAGCAAATATTGATGAGACCCAGCTTGGAACAAATATTCTTGAAAGACTGAGGACCTAAGGCTTTGGTATAAATGTCTGTTAGTTTCTCTATAGTAGAAATGGGAAGCAAATGGATGAGACCATTCTTCAATTTTTCTCTAACAATGTGACAGTTTATTTCAATATGTTTGGTGTGCTCATGAAACATTGAATTTGCTATAATATATCTTGTTGAATCATTGTCACAATATAAAAGAGATGGTTGCTCAAAAGGAACTTTCAAATCTTGAAGAAGATAGACTAACCATTGAATTTCACAAGTAATAGTGATCATTGCCCTGTATTCAGCTTCACACTTTGATATTATTCCTTGCTTCTTTGATTTTCAGGATATAAGGGAATTTCTAAGATACATATTAAAACCAGTCACTGATTGTCTTGAATCACTACAGGTGCCCCAATCACTATCACAAAAAGCTTTGAGATGGGCGGAACTATTGGAAGAGAAAAATAAACCAAGACTTGGAGCTCCTTTAATATATTTGAGAATTCTAATTGCTGCATTATAGTGAGCAATTGTAGACTTATCAAGAAATTGAAAAAGTTATTGAACATAAAATGTGATGTCAGGTCGGACATTAGTGAGATACATAAGCCTTCCAATCAACCTTCTATAGGCATGAACATCAGTAAAAGACACACTTCTAGTAGAAGACAATTTAACAAGATTATCCATAGGAGTGATTGTAGGTTTGCAGGCTAAAAGACATGCATCTGTTAATAATTCCAATGCACATTTCCTTTGATTCATCATTATCCCTTTCTTACTTCTTGCTACTTCAAAACCAAGAAAATATCTTAAATTACCAAGATCTATGATCTTGAATGTCTTATTCAGAGCTTCTTTGACTCAGTCAATCTCTTATTTATCATTTCCTGTCAAAATTATATCATTCACATACACCAATAATGTTGTAAAAGATCCTTCAAAAGAATTAATAAATAAGGAATAATCATTCATAGATTGAGTATATCCCACAGAAATAAAAAAGGGTGAAAATTTAGCAAACCACTTCCTGTCAGCTTGCTTAAGGCCATATAAAGCCTTTTTTAATTTACAAACTTGTCCTGGTTGAATAGAAGTCAATCCCAGGAGGAGCAACCATGTATACATCTTCTTTCAACTCTCCATGTAAGAAGACATTATTTATGTCTAACTATTTTAACTCCCAGTTATATATAGAGGCTAAAGAAAGAAGCAACCTTATACTACTGGAGAAAAAGTTTCAAGGTAGTTAATGCCCTCTATTTGTGTGTATCCCTTTGCCACTAATCTTGTTTTATATCTTTCAACAGTCCCATCAACATTATACTTTATTTTGAATACCCATTTGAAACCTATGACAGTTTTGTTCTTGGGAAGAAGAGCGGTCTTTCATGCTTGATTTGACTCCAAAGCAGATATCTCACACTGTATAGCCTTCCTCAATAGTCATATTTCACAGCCTCAGAATAAGTGTTTGGCTCAACATGTGAAGAAATAGACATAACAAAATGTTTATAAGATGGTGATAATATATCATAAGATAAAACAAAATTCAAAGGATATTTAACTCTAAAAGATGTATTGGAAATATTAAAATTATAATGATAATCCTTTAGATACTCAGGTGTAAAATAAGGTTTAAACCGAGTTCAAGAGGGGGGATGAATTGAACTTTCAAAAACTTTTCGCAAATCTGATTTGTTCTTCAAGTAGAGAATGAAAATTCTTTATTCAATCGATTGACTATGTAATTCTGAACTGTCAGGTAAACAATCGATTGTGCACAGCGAAAGATATCAGAGTTAAACCCAGAATTCAGTTAAACCCATAAAACAGTTTGCAGTATGAAAATGTTTTAACCCAGATCTAAGATGTTTAAACACAATCCAGTAGATCAAACACAATCCAGAATCACAGTTGATTATGTAAACAGATGTTCAGAGTATGATTAACAGTATGAACAGATTTTAATCCAGTTAATTTTAAAGATGGCAGCAGTGAATAAAGGCAAACAAGAAGAAAAGGGAGAAAAGCAAGAACACAGAATTTTTATCCTGGTTCACCCTTCCTCAAGGGCTACGTCCAGTCCTTTGCAAACTAGCAAAGATTTCTACTAAAACAAATCACAAGATCAGTTTACAACCCTTGCTCCCAACAAGTTACAAACTGCTCCCAGCAGTAAACCCACACCTCACTGAACCCCTCAGCTAGTGTGTAACCAGTGCAGAAACCCACTACACCACAACACTTGCAGTCCGCAAGCAACACTGCTCCCAGCAACACTCACCCTCTACTGAACCCCTCAGCAGATGCGAGACCAGTGCAGAACCCACTACACCAACTCAATTACAAACCCAGTAATTGAAAACAGCAAACAGATTACAGATCAACAGGATCAGAAAGGATTACAGAATGCTTCTACACAAAATAAATTACATAAAATGAAGATCAGGTGTAGAAGACTCATCTTTGGTCCAGAACCAAAGTAGCAAGAACCTCACTTCATGGATGCTTCATAGATTCACGTTCATGGAGGTTACTTGATTTGAAAAGCTTTGCAAAAATGATGATTGCACAAAAGGGGCAATATCTCTCATTCCTTTAAATACCCAAAATCAGTTTTTAAAAACTGCTTAGCTGTCAAAATTCAATTAATTAAACAAACCATTCAATCGATTGAATTTGACCGTTAGTTTGACCCAGTCAAAGTTTTCAGTTGTAACAGTCATAACTGTATTTCAGTTGTAACAGAAATAACTGTGACATTCAATCGATTGTTTTAGAAATTCAATCGATTGAAAAACCTCTTTCCAGCAAAAACATTTTGGGTTATTTTTATTAAAAACAGTTTTAATAAAAATCTTTGTGAATCTTTTTAGCACCTCAGAAGTGATGAATCATGCCACTCATGATTAAGGACTAAGCCAATCACCAACACACAAATCCAACTAAGGACCAAGACCTAATCACCTAACCATCTTCATGTTGGCACAAAGTCTTCACTTGAATAATTCTGGTCTAGGTTGGTTCCAACAGATCCTTCATGAGGCAGTCTTCATCAGCTTCACATGTTAAGCCTTGATGCTCACAATATTGACTTCATCAAATCACATGCTTAGCCTTGGTGCTAACAATCTCCCTCAATTTGATGAAGACAATCTGTTGTGTGTTGAGTTTAATAAGTTGAACCTGAAGTACCTGTCTATTTACTCAAGCAGTTTATTAGCATCATGAAGTCCAGTAGGTTCAGAGTAAAATTATCAAATCAGCTGTTTTAGTTAAAGCACAATTAATTGAATTTCTTCCAGAATCCAGATTCAATTTATTCAGATCAAGATGTTTTACTCCCCCATACTTTGATGTCCCTTAAAGCATATAAAGAGATTAAAAACATAAGGCAATCATTGCATTAATATATCATTGTAGCAAATTGCCGATTACATCAAGGACATAGATCATGATTAGGAAAAACATCAACAAACTGAAAAATAACCGAGCTGCAAGTGCTGGCACATATCCAACAGATATTCAATCAACCCTTGCTTAGTACCATACTAAGCAGATCTTAACTAAAGCAAACCAACTGAAATACAAACAGAAACAGACTGAAACAGATGACACACAATAAACTATAAATCACACAGGGCAGGAAACACACAATTAATTCTCCCCCATTGAGTTCATCAAATGAAGGGGAACAATCATCAACCAAGCAGTGTGTACATTAATCTTCTGGCCCATAAAACATCTGCCCCAGCTTTCCTTGAATGTCATCCACTCGCTATTCCAGGTTCTGGAAATGAGTCTCGTAATACTCATGATGAGACTTCTGGTTTGATTCTATGTTGTTCAGCTGATTGATCATCAATTGCTCAAACCTGGAGAAAGACTGTTCTCCAGTCCCCAGATCTTCTCTAGTAAACTGCTCAGCAGCTACACTTGTTCCAACACCTTCAGTCTCATCTTCTTCAGCAGTAGCCTTGCAAATCCATTGATTTCCATTAACCTTCTTCAGCCCTATTTTGTTCAATGTGGCCACGGTGATCTCACTATGAGCTTTGACTTCTTCATTCAACTCATTCTCCACATCAATATCATAGTACTCAATGAAGCTAGAGATCAATATTGCATAGGGGATTTTAAATTCAGACTTTTTCCTAATGCGGACTAGCTGCTCCTTAATGACACTCACCCAGTTTACCTTTATCTTATTGACCAAGCAGTACATCAGAATCAGATCATCTTCAGTAAGCACTGCATGGTTAAATCCCCTGGGTGTAAGTATCCATATCACAATATAGGACAACAGTCTTGGAATAATGGAAAGTCCTCCCATTGAGTAGCTCCTCATTGTACAGTTTGGGTTCCTTAGACAAGACTTGAAGAACTGGACCTTGTCAAAGCCACCCAAATCTGCCACATTAGCCCTGCTAACTATTGTTCCAGCATCTCGTAGGCCAGCCACCGAAAGCCAAACTTCATCTGTGATAGCCATGTCCACCCCTTTCACTTGTGAATAGACCACACCATCATCAATCCACAAGTTTGTGAGAAACACCTTCACCAAGTCCGGATAGATGTTCCTGGACAGTTTGACAAAGCGTTCAAGCTTTTGAAACTTGAGGATATCCACAACTTGATTCAGATTTTCGTTTCTAAGGAACTCCATCCTTAAAAACTTCCGGTTGACAAATGTCTTGTGGCTGAACTCCCTATGGTATTCGTTGATGCTTTCCATGTTATCCCCGAACCATCGAGTGAGGAATCCAGTCTCATTGTTGTTGTCTGAATCATGTTGCTCAACAGGTTGTGCTATGGCACTCTTAGTTCTTTTTCTGGATGTTGAGGAGAAAGCCATTGTTTGAGTGAAAACAAGGGCAAAATGCTCAATGGGTCATGAGATTTTGTGTTCACACAAGAGTAGTGTAGTGTGTGCAAGTGAATGCAAGACCAACTCAGATTTAAAGAAATTCTAATGCACAAACAAAAAAAGCACTGAACACTGCAGGACATAGCAAATGCATGCACTGACTTTGTTGCAGAGTAACAGACTGACTGCACTTATCTTCAGAGAATATTCTGAATTGCTTTTTGACCAGTTGACTACGAACAGATCTGTGACACGTGGCACTGTGAAGATTCTTCTCTTTAGGCATGCTCGTCCTACATATAGCTGAGTCACATGTTGCTGAACATTGACCAGTTGTGTCCCTTGACCAGAAACAGCTCACTGTTTTGTTCTCCAGCAGCAATGATTCTCATACAGTGCTGATTCTGTTGACTGCAGTGGATTGAGTCAGAATTGATTCTTAATCCTTTTCATGTACTTGTTCTTCACTGCGAAGCATCTCCACTGTTCAGATGTCATTTTCTTCCAAGAAACATCTCTAATGGTGCAGTAATGCACACAGATTTTGTCTGCACATAAAACAGTTACAGCAGTTTCCACTCAATTTATTGATTCACAATCAATTGAAACACAATCCAGTCAGTAATCCACTTCCAGAATTAATTCACATTTTTTAAATAAATAATGCCCAACTCATTTTTGAGAAAATTAAATCTTTCTTTATTCAAGGGCTTTGTGAATAAATCTGCAAGTTGATTCTCGAAATCAACAAATTGAATTTCACAATCACCATTCATAATGTGATCCCTTATAAAATGGTGGCGAATTTCAATATGTTTGGTCCTAGAATGTTGAACTAGATTTTTAGTCAAGTTAATTGCACTTGTGTTATCACACAGTAGTGGAATTTTAGAAAGATTAAGTCCAAAATCACTTAGCTGATGTTTTAACCAGATGGTTTGAGCACAACAGCTTCCAGCAGCTATGTATTCTGCTTCAGTTGTAGACAATGCAACACAGGCTTGCTTCTTGTTGTGCCAAGATATCAAACTGGATCCTAGCAAGTGACATGTTCCACTAGTGCTCTTCCTATCCACTTTGCAAACTGCAAAGTCAAAATCAGAATATCCAACAAGATTTAAAGTTACCTCACTTGGATACCATAAACCAACTTCAATGGTTCCCTTGAGATACTTTAAAATTCTTTTGGCTGCCACATAGTGTGATTCCTTTGGTTTAACTTGAAATCTGGCGCATAAAGACACACTGAACATGATATATGGTCTGCTTGCAGTCAAATACAGAAGTGATCCAATCAATTGTCTGAACTTAGTCTGATCCACATCAACTCCAGTTTCATCAGCATCTAAATAACATCCAGTGGCTATTGGAGTGGAAGCTTCTTTGCAGTTTTCCATATTGAATTTCTTCAATAATTCCCTGCAATACTTTGCTTGACAAAGAAATATGCCATGTTCAATTTGTTTAACCTGCAAGCCTAGAAAGAAATTGAGCTCCCCCCATCATGGACATCTCAAATTCTCCTTGCACAGTAGCAACAAACTGCTCACATAAACTTTCATTAGTTGAACCAAAAATAATGTCATCCACATATACTTGAACAAGTATTATATCATTGCATGAATTTTTAATAAACAAGGTCTTATCTGTTTTCCC
>Ga0209489_106225_pt1 | contig 19481 bp, 10 predicted proteins | sample SiratrowhiteBW_FD_187527 | JGI IMG/M metagenome (GOLD analysis project Ga0209489, IMG submission 187527) | Root nodule microbial communities of legume samples collected from California, USA - Siratro white BW (SPAdes) (version 2) | ecosystem: Host-associated > Plants > Roots > Nodule | place...
TCTTGTGGAGTTGAGCTTGGATGTCCACATCACTTTTCTTTCCCATACACTTTCTTGATGGTCAATTGTGAAGAACTATCACACTGGCACTGTAGAGATAAAACCTTAGTTTCTTTTCTGTAACCAACATCCATCAAGTTGGTTATAATCAACTATTTATAAAATAAATAACCTCTCATATTTAACAATAGGTCTTTTTATGTTTATTAAATCATATTAAGGCCCATAATTATATTTCACATGAGTCACATTATGGAATATATATATATATATATATATTCTAACATTCTACCACTTGACTCATGTGATGCTATAATGCTTCATGATTTAAGAATTACATAAATCATAATATGCATTAAAGAACCTTCAATAAATTGGTTCCATCATTCGTCATATTAAACGATATAGGAATAATAAGAGTCATAACGGTTACATGTCATTCAATCAACACATTCCCTTACTAGTGTATCACCCTTCTTCTTAATATGACTTCATGATGAGAAGTCTATAAGGGGTTCAAACATAATGCCATCTTTCATCAACAGTAACATAATTTGTTTTCTACATCATAATTTGCATGCACATTCATAAAGTAGAAAACATATATCTCATAAACTTGCACGCTCAAAATGTCAAATAGGCATTACTAACAATATTCAACCTTCAGTAGTACACATAATGTCCATATTCTCTACATGGCCAATAAATTCTTTGGATGGTAACCCTTTTCTTAAAGGATTAGCAATTATAAGATCAATGCTAACATGTTCTATTGCCACTCTATGCTTTTGAACTTCTTCTTTAATGACAAACTATTTTAATTCCATATGTTTAGCACATTTGGAATACTTGTCATTTTAGGAAGAGAAGACTATTGTAGAATTATCACAATAAATTTTTAGCGGCTTGGCAATACTGTCAACTACTCCAAGTCCAAATAAAATTCCGTAACTGGTTAGCCTGAATTGTGCCTCAAACCATGCGACAAATTCAGCTTCCATGGTGGATGCAACAATGACTGACTGCTTCACACTTTTATGTGAAATTTATCTTTCGACTAAAAGATACACATATGCAAATGTAGAATTTCTTGCATCCATACAGCCAGCAAAATCTGAATATGTATGTCCAATCACCTCAAGATTATTGAACCTCCTATAAGTAAGCATGTGATTCTTTGTTCCTTATAAGTGTCTTAAGACTTTCTTTGCAGCTTTCCAATAATCCAATCCTGGATTACTCTAGTATCTACCAAGCATGCTAACTGCAAAGCTAATATCTTACCACGTATTTGTTTGAGCATACGTCAAACTCCCAACAATAGATACATAAGGGGTATTCTCCATCTATTTCCATTCCAAATCATTCTTTGGATATTACATAAGACTAAATTTGTCTCTTTTTTGTATTGAAACAGGAGATATTTAACATTTATCCTTTCTAAATCTCTCTAAAACTTTATTAATATATGCTTTCTGAGACAAACCCAACCATCCTTGTGATTTATCACGAAATAATTTTATTCAGATCACATAGTAGGCCTCACCCAAATCTTTAATTTCAAAGTTGTTAGAGAGAAACTTCTTAGTCTTACTTAATAGATCAAGATCATTAGTTACAATCAAGATATGATCAATATAAAAAAACAGAAATATAAACTTGCTCCCATTGACCTTTAGATATATACATTGATAAACAATGTTTTCCTTAAATCCATAAGACGTAATAGTATTATTGAACTTAAGATACAATTGCCTGGAAGCCTATTTAAGTTCATATATTGATTTCTTAAGTTTACACACCATGTGTTCCTTTCCTTCTTCAATGAACCCCACTGGTTGATCCATATAAACATCGTTTTAATATCCATTTAGTGCAACTCAAGATCATAATAAGTTACCAATTCCATGATGATTCTGAAAGAATCTTTCTTAAAAACAGGCAAAATTGTTTCCTTATAATCAATGTCATCCTTTTAAATAAAACCTTTAGTAACCATTTGAGTCTTGTAACGTTTGATATTGCTATGAGAGTCACACTTAGTCTTAAAGACTCATTTACAATCAACTCTCTTACATCCTTCTAGCAATTTCATAAGGTTCTATACACTATATTGTACTATGGGCAGGACAGTAAAATATATACCCTTTTGATTTTTCTAGATAACCAATGATCCAAATATTGTTTTGGCATCCAGATTCTTTTCCTACAGATTGTATATTCTAATTTCTTCCTAACAACCCCAAATATGTAGGTGTCTCAAACTGATTTTCCTACCTGTACACAATTCAAAAAGTGTCTTTTGAACTGTCTTACTAGGAACCTTATTCAACAAAGACATGGTAGTTTTTAAAGCATACATCCACAACGATACAAGTAAAGATGAATTACTTAGCATGTTCCTAATCATATCCATCAAGGTTCGATTATGCCTTTTTGACACACCATTTTGTTGTAGTGTACCCAACATTATGTGTTGAGTACAGATACCACGTTTCTCAAGGAACCTAGCAAACGGACCTGGGTGTTGTCCACTTTCATCATATCTTCCAAAATATTCACCACCTCTGTTTGACATGACAACTTTTGCCTTCATGCTTAATTGTCATTCCACTTCATTTATATAAATTTCCAAGACATTCATTGCTTGAGATTTTTCATGCAGTAAAATAGACATACCCATAACATGAAAAGTCATCAATAAAAGTCATAAAGTACTTCTCTTTATTGAAAGAATTTACATCAAAAGGTCCACATATATTGGTGTGTATAATTTCAAGAAGTTGAGCACTTATTGCAGCTTCTTTCTTTGTGTGTCTTGTTCGTTTTCTTTTAATACAATCGACATATACATTCAGATCAGTAAAATCTAAATTCATGAGAATTTCATTCTTTACTAGTCTCTTCATCCTTTCTTTGGAAATGTGTCCCAAACGCTTATGTCACAAGTAAGCAGAACATTCATTCACTAAACCACATTTAGTGCCAACATTATGATGCAAGGTCATAAGAGTTTTAGCATATAAATTATCAAGATTCCATTTATATAAACCATCAGAAAGTGTACCAGATCCAATCATACAAGTACGCTTAAACAAGTTGAAACAACCACTCTCAAACTTAAAAGAGTATCCAACAACATCAAGTTTAGACAAGGAAACTAAATTCCTAGAAATACTAGGTACATAAAAAGTATCCAAGAAGTCTAAATGAAATCCAGTATCAAGGATTAAACGATAAGTCCCGATATCTTTCACTGGAACCTTCTCTTTATTTCCCATGAAGACAAACTTCTCATTTACGTTTATGGTTTGGGTTGAAAGGAATCCCTGCATCATATTAGAGATATGAGTTATACATCCAGAATTAATCCACCAAGTATTATGAGAAACTTTAGTTAAATTTGATTCAAATCATACATGAGATTATACTCAGCTTTCTTTTTGAACCAAGCTCTACATTTTGAGCAATCCTTCTGGAAATATCTAGACTTCCCACAAAAATGACATTTGTCATTTTTTTTCTAAATTTTAGTAGAGGACTCTGCAATCTTTAATGGTCTTTTATTCTTTTCATGTTTCTTATAAAATTTCTTTCCATCTCCCTGATTATTAACATAATGAATAGAGTAGTTTCCATGATTCTTAAGTCTGGTCTCCTCTTGAACTAACATATTGTGCAATTCATGCACATTCCATTTATCTTTCATGGTATTATAGTTTATTTGGAAAAGACCATACTCGGACAATAATGAGTTCAGAATTAACTATATGAGAAAATTCTCATCCACTGTCATTCCAAGAGACTTAGATCTTGCTACAATATTTGTTATCTCAAAGACATGTTTGTCCATAGTACAAGAACCATCAAATTTCATGGTGATTAAGGTCATTAATGTCCCAGCAAGAGACTTACCAGCAATTTGGCAACGCTCTTCCACAAGTTTCATAAATTCTCTTGCATTTTCAGTTTTGGAAAGAGCTAATTTAATATTACTTGTTATGCTCATTCGCATAAACATCAAACCAATGATGTTTGACCTTTCCCAATCTTTATTATGGGTTTTGTCTTCAGTGCTACTAGCATCAATAATAGCATTAGGTTTCTCAACATGAAAAACCATATCAAGATTCAACACACATAAGTGAAATTAGACTTGTTCGCTCCAATAAAAAAAAATTAACCCATTAAATACTGGAACAGACATAGCTTAAGATACAGGAACATATATTGCAATTAACGTATGTCTAACATTAATAATTTAAGCTATATATTAAACATACAATACAGATTCAGATAACAAACAAACATTATACGCATACTATTGTTCTCCTTTGGGTGATACATTAATACACAAAACATAATGATGCTAATAATATTTCAGTAAGGCATATGCACTAATTAGAAAAACTTATTATCTTTGATATATAAATAAAGCTAGTAATGGATACCCACTACCAATAGTCATCTTCATTCATTATAAGAAAAACTAATCAACCTTTTAACGATCCAGAAATGACTTACAATAATGAACTTCAATTAACCCATAAACCAATTATTTATTATTTAGAATCCATTTTATGGGTAATTGAAACAAAGATTATCACTAATTTATAATTAAAATAAAACATAAAGATTTGATCATTTTGGTGATTATAAATTTATCATACAATTATTAATTCTATTTGGAATTAATTAAAACATGAAAGATTTGATGACTTTGATAATTACAAATATATAATCACACAAAATCTTTCCTTTTAGGCATATCATTATACACTTACTGCAGCCAGAGCAATTCTACAACCAAGAGGAATGTGATCCATCACTATCTCATAACAAGGTTTTATCACGTGTGGATGAAGAAATACTAAATAAAAAAAAATAGTTACTATCTTAATTTGGAAATAAACATCACATATTTCTCTTATTCATAAGCATGGGAAAGCATGTAAGATTTTTTTTCCACATACTTGCTTGATAGTCAATTATAAAGAACTCTCATACAAAACCTTATATAACTAATATTCATCAAGTTAGTTATCATCAGTCATTTATAAAATAAATAATCTCTCATATTTATCAATAGATCCTTCTATTTTCATTAAATCACATTAAGACACATAATTATTTTATAACAATATATCCTATCAAACCATATATATATATATATATATATATATATATATATATATATATATATATATATCATTAATATTTATTTAAACAAATAATATTTATTTTCTACATGTAAATTTCATATAAAAATATTTCACATTAAATATATTATTATATTTTTTATTATTATTATTATTATTATTATTATTATTATTATTATTATGTTAAATAGATTTTGAAGTTTACTCAACATTTTTTCTTATATTTTTAAATATTCGATGTGTAATATTTATAATATTTGTTTGTTATCTTTGATTTTAAATTTTTAAAATTTAAAATTTGTTTTTAAAAAAATAAGAATCCTAAAATCGATATTAAACCAATTTATAAACATCAAAATTATTTTTTAAATTTCAATCCAATTATTTAAATATAGATTTATAAAAATTCAAACTTTTTAAAAAACATAAATTTAAATTCAATTCCAATTCAACTATTTGAATAATCTGAAACAAATTAAATTTAATGGATTGTTTTTGTCAAATCCCATCCACAACACGTCCTATCACTCCTTTTTCAAACACTATTCTTTCAACTCTTTGATATAAAATTTTCCTTGTAAATTCACATTTTTTAATCTTTTTGCATTTTACCTTTGCAATTTTTTCAATATCTCTCGTCCGCGCTCTTTCAAAAGCTAAAGATTTCCATAGAAACTTTCATACTTTAATTTTTGTCACTTTTTTTATCGTTTGTTACGTCATCTTAATCCAGTGCTCTTCTGTCTCTCGAAAAAGGTGATTAGAAAGTTGATTGACCAGCTTGATAAAGTGGAAACACAGACAAATTAATGCAGACTTGAGAAGAGTCATAAGGAATAAAATGGAAGGAAGAACATTCAAGATGAAGACTAATTTATATCAGATATGGTTGAAAACAAAAGATTAGAACAAAGACTTTTCAAGTAAAGGATGTAATATTTTAATAGGACTATAAAAAAAAGGTCTCTGTTCTTTGGCAACAAATTCATTTTCTCTAAGTCACATTTGCCAAAGGATGAATGCCCAAAAAGACAAATAATAAGCTTTGTAAAACTTTGGAAATTAGGCTCAAGATAACGTTTACTTGTGTATGCTTAATGCACCCTCACGATGTCTTTATACACCCCATCATCTGTATGAAAAGACCAAAACCCTTACAAAAACAATTTTGAATCCTATTTTTTTTTTTTCTTCCCTCTGTCTCCATGTGTGCCTCCTTATACATCACTCTCACGCCTTCCTCTTCCTCTGTGAGTTATCACCGACAACACCGTCATCACCATGTAAGAGGTAACTTTTCTTTTAACATCAAGAATGCATTTTTACATTATATAATAAATAATTTAAAATTTGAAAATTTATTACTAATTTTACAATCTAAAATATCGAATTGTATAACAAGAGTATATTTATAAATTTAAAAATGTATTTTAAATTGTAAAATTCAAACTAAATTTTGTAATCCAAAACATATTTTTAAATTTTAAATTGTATAAGCTAAAATATATTTTCATATCACATAATTTGAAATTCAAAATATATTTCTAAATTATTCAATTTAAAATATATATTTGGATAATTTTCAATAAATATTTTAGATTTTTCTCATATTCATGGAGGTATAGGAAAAAAATTACAGGTGCTAAAAGAATCTTTTGTTAGTTTCTAAGTCCATGTAGTTCAATGTGTTAGGGCCATTGCATGTTGCACCCCATATCATCTTTTACCCTCACAAAAATTGAATTTTCTATTTTACTTTCAGAAATTTCAGAATGTATCTTCAAATCCATAAATATATTCTTTAAATGTGTAATTTAGAATGTATTAATACATTTCGAAATATATATATTTTGAAATACATTTCTGATCAAAAACATATTGTATTCTAAACTACACATTCTAGAATATATTTTTAAAATTTACATTCCTAATGCATTTATAGATATGAAAATATAATCTGAAATGTGTATTTTAAAAATATTAATACATTATGGATTTGAAATTTTGAAATATATTTTTAGATTGAAAATATATTTCAAAATGTTTTACAAAATTGTAGCATCCAGAATGTATAAATATATCTGAATTAAATATCTCATAAGATGTTTTCTTCATAGATACCAGAATATACCATTCAAAATATATTTTTCTAAAGATAAGTTAGTCATTGCATTCTCGTACGGGGTTGCAGGTTTAAAAACATGGGATGCAGAATACAATGCCCTAAATGGATAACCCATGTAGCCAACATATTTGCATACATTTAATTTCTAGTCATATACGATAACGAGCTAACAATTATATTAAAGTGTTCTAATATAAACGTAAACGAGTTTAAAATTTTCCGATTTGAGTCCTTAAAAAAGGCTTGGAAGTTTGTTTAAACTTAGCTTTTCGTTTCCCTGTCCACAGGATTTTTAAACTTAACTTAATCCTAACACAAAGTTTAGCCCAACAATAAAAGTTTGAATAGGTTGTACGAGGTCATAAATTCAAATTTCATAACTATCACTACAAAATATTAACCTTTAAATATAAATAAGCGAAATTCGAACTTTATAGGTTTAAGATTAGAAACTTAAGACAGACACATGTATATACTTTATAGAAGAGATACTTAATGATTTTTATTAAAAGTATAATTACATTTTTTTATATCTATCCATCCTCTAACATTAAAATATCTAACAAACATGTAATACAATATATTTGATAAATAAAGATAGACTTAAACATATTATAGTTCCTTAAATTTGAAGTTAGTTTTAGATTGTCAAAATTAAAAATTGATCAACTTATCCCTTGTAATTTGAAGGGGGAAAATTGCTTAATCCTTCTATTCCAGATTCATATATATGATTAAATTACATCTCACTTAACTAACAACTTATTTCAATTTTGTAATCTTATCATAGAACAAAGTAATTTTCCAATTCAAAATATATTTTCGTTAAACAGCTTACTGCATAATTTTTTTCTTTTAAAGTACTTATTTTGATGCGGTTTAAATGAATATAACTTTTCTTTTAAAGTATGTTATGTTGATGTGGTTTAAATAAAAGACGTGTGGGTAGATAGACTAAAACCAACTCTTTTTTTCAAATTATAAAAATTAAACAAAAACTCAATTATATTTGAAGAACAAAAAACAAACTTCCTGCAAGTTCAAGGAACAACATAATTTGAGCCTAAAAGATCAAATACGTCTTAAATAAGTTAAACAAGTCGTGTTAAAGTTTCAGTACATTTTTAAGAGGCTTAAATCTTATATTTAACTCATTCAAATATGCTTGACCTTGAAGAGCTCGAATCAACTTGAATAGTTTATACATTCTCAGGATTTCTCTAATACACACACAAATGTAAGAAAATTTCAAGTACAGTATAAAATATTTATGAATTAGTATAATACGGTAACTAGTAATTACTTACTAATTCAAAGATTAGATTACTGAATATCACATTCTGTTAAAAGTTACATGATTTTCAGTGTGGGTGTGAAGTTGATAAATTCAGATTCCAAACCAAATATTTACACAGTCCATCTTTGTACAAGGAGTTGAGCTGTTCCCATACTCATCAAAAAAAAGTTTAAGAAAATGATGATATTAAAGAAAAGACAACCGAAGTAGTTCTCGGAAACAGACAATAATAGAAACAAGTGACCCACCAAGAAGGCATAGTCTAAGAACCTTCTTCCTCTTCCTAGGGCTAAGCGAAGTAAAGTGGGATAAAGCTGCATCTAAAATAGATTCACCATCCAGAAAATAGACCTGATATTATAAGAGGAAATTCAATACAAGCATAATAGAATCTAAGTAATACTTCAAAAGGCTTTCACATATTCTACATTCCTTTCAATCTTGATCATTCCATCAATAAAAGCAGTTTCTAAGGGAATAAACAAACCAAATATTTTCTTTAAATGTCAACTAGCAAAGAATAGAAAAACTAGCAGTTTCTTTGACTAACAATGAGCAAGTTGAGACAAATCCAATCCAAGCAGCTCCTTTTCACTAGGTCTTTTGCTATGAAGTACACGTCATCCTTGCCTAAACAGTAATTACTCAAGAAGATTTGAAAGCAATGCAACATAAAGCGAGATGGCCAGACATGAATATCTGCCTTCATATTCTTACTTTTGTTACTGTTAACATAATGGTCCAATTAATTTGTAAGTCGGTGAACTATTTAGGGATTTTTAAACAAGTCTCTTAACGTTTGTAACTATGTATTTGAACTTATTAATCAATTTTATTGGGGACCCTCACTAAGTTCCATCAGAATTCCATCGAGAGCAGGAACCTAACTGAAAATATTTAAACAGTTTAAGCAGCTGGTTTAGTTTTTTAATACCCCTGAACCAATTAAGAATGTTCAATTAGTCCTCTCCTTGATGGACCCCTGCAAAACCTTAATGTCACCCTAGTAAACAACACAATTAAAAATGATGTATATGTTTAAGGATACAATTATGGTCTTCTAAAGTATAGGGATCAACTTTAAAATTGCCGAATATTTCAGTTAATTGCATATTAATTCAACCTAACTTAAAAGAAAAGAAGTAACTATTGTTGTTTTCAGATCTATTAATCTAATCTAATTTTCTCCCCAAAACACTCCTTAAAACAGCATTGCAAGCAACAAAAAGAACATACAGTTAACAATTTTAGCAACAATTTCGTAGAAGAACTACTGTGTTCTTTAATTAGAACCCAACGAACTTATAACTAGCCTACAAACCCGTTAAATTCATCACAATGTGCAGAACGGTAGATGTATTCTAAGAATCCATTGGACATCGATTATAATCTAAAATATAATTAACCAACTCAGAAAAGTCTTAGAAACTACTCCAGTTTTTCATTTTTTTAAATTAGCCTCTTGTATCTTCATTGAACAGCTTATTGTATGAGGTGAAGTTATCGATAGTCTTCTATATTACACTAAGGCATCAAACAAATATCTAACTATATTCAGGGACAATGTATATGCTTTGGTAATGCCTAACATAAGGAAGAAAATGTTCATCACTTACAGGCAAACCATTGAGAAGAGCCAGCGCTAGAGAGGCATGAAATGTCCATATTAATATCCTTTCCATTATATTCGGAAAATATGCAACAATTTGTGGTCCCCAGCGAGGCTGATACGATGTTAGCTTAATTGAATGTGCCATAGAGAAGACATCACCAACAAAAATAAAAGTCCCACCACAATTAGTTTCCTTAACACCGGAAGTTTCAGAAAATGGAAATCTGTTCTGTTCATGTGACAAACATTCATGAGAAGAACTTGAATATGCAATCTCAACCCACACCAATCCAGGCTCCTGAACTGGAGCTAAACAAACTTCCTCCTGTGAAAAATATCAAGGACATTCAGTAGCTAGTTGTTTTACTTAAACGTTGAAGTATAGTGTGAAAGGAACGGAGTAGACACATTAACATAAATTTGTAAGTTCATAAATGTTAAAATAATTGTGTACCTGAGCGCACGTACAGCCACCTCCCTTTAATGTGGCTAGTCCCCTGTCATCACCACACCTATTACGTTTGACAACATCTTTAGCATTTAAGCAGTACATACTCGATCCATTGTTCAAAAGATCAGTTTCGTTCTGACCATCATGAAGCGTAACATTAGGAGAGCATAATTTTACAAAGGCAGTAAGTTCACTGGGACAAACATGTTGATTTTCCAGCAATTTCGTAATTTTGATTTCTTCCATCATATAACTAGGGACACAGTAACCCTTCATTTTATTGACAATCTCCAAGTCTCCAGAACGATGAGAAAGATTTACATTATTAAGCTTAACGTTATATATCAATGTATTAAGCTTCAACCACTCTTGTGCATTTCTGATGGCTACATCATCTATCGACAGAATAACATCACCAGGAGCTAAATAACCAGACAAAGGTGAGGTTGGGGGTACATTCAAAACCTGCTCCCACGTAGCCACCAACATGGAAAAAGAAAGGGCAAGATATATGAGAACCAAAGAAAATGATAAACCTAAAATGATTTTAAGAAAGTACCATGGGATTGTGACCACTGCTGTAAAAGGGAAACAAGGTCATGGGCAAGAAGAATAATGCCAGTCCGCAAGCCGCACAGCACTAGAAATTTGTAGAAGGTGTAGAAATGAAATTAGCAATCTAGATCATTTTAAAATCAAACTTAAGACAAGGATACACCCAAAAATATAAGGATAGAAACTCAGGATCTAATGACACCAATGCAGAACAAAATGAAACTTACACCAATTAATAAACTTTACAAGAAGATTTCTTCCAAAAGTCAAATTTCACTACTTACGATCTGTTAGAATATCACCATACAGGATTATTTTCATGAGAGAATTTGATGAGTTGTATTTATTCTGTAGTTATGGTGTAGATGTCATCATGATTGAGAAAACTGGACCAGGATAGCCAACTGATTCAACTGTGAGCCAGTCCTTTGAGAAGTTCAGTCTGGCCACTAAAATCAGTACTTAAAAACTGGTCATTGAAATGTCATACCAGGTTCAAACCATCTGAACCACGCACAGCCAGCATAGTTGGATTGAAGACCAGTTCAATTTTATTTTAACAAAAATACCACTATTGAACCCAAGCCTTTGAACATGGTGTCAGTGATATATTGATTGGTAACTTCTATGCAGTTTCTGCTTTATATGGTACATCCTAAACATATTTAACCAATATAAAATTATTTAATTATCATTTAAATTCGTATTTATATTATTATTATTTACCTTGCAGAACAATATGATCTTTTGATGCTAATATAGAAATTCACCTAAATTTTTTACAAAGATTTTATGTCAGTTTATTATTTAGTTGATCATATAATAAAAAATACAGTATATAGTTTCACCTAATTGGTTTAACTCAATGTTAGATGCCTCGGCAGGCCTGAATCAGTTAGTAACAGAAACTAGTCTACAAATTAGCTGATTAGAGACGTAACTGAAACGGGAAGGGGGTAAGAGAAGGAAGAATTAGAAGTGGGGTTGCTTAGGAGTGGAATTGGGAGAGAGACCAGGTCTCTCAAACACCTGAAGGAGTCTGTTAGGAATCTGAAAATAAATCTCAGAAAAAGGTACTTAACAGATTGTATGAAAAGGAACAGAGATACAAGAAAATAAGGAGTACCCCAACGGTTTCCCCCTTACAACCAAAATTCAGTTGTCTTATTGACTATTCAGAATGAATCATATTAAAAGGAAATCCTCAATTAAAAGCTTAACCGGCATCTTGAAATCATCAAAATCCTGGATGGCACAGGATAGTGGCCAACTCCAAAATACTATAGCAGAATGATGGCTACTTTGGTATTGAACCATAGCCTTGAAAAGATTTTTTGATGACCGATATATCATATTTTATTACTTCTGAACATAAAAAATGATATATTAATTGGCCATAGAGGCAACAAGCAAAGGATCAGCTCTATGAAAAGCTTAAACAACTAGGCCTAGTGCAGAACCTAAGAATGGAGTCATAGCCTTGAAAACCATCAAGAAACAACTTCCATGAGCTAAAATTTAGTGAAATAGGACAAATTTAGTTCAACTGGACCAATCAAGAAAAATTACATATTGCTTTCCTTCTTTAACAAGTATATATTTTCAATTTATTCTTAAATTCTAGAACAAATAAAAAAAGGTTATCAAGTAGTTCAAGTGCCCATCCTTGATACAAGTATCAATGGATCATATTCAACTTACAACTGCATTGTGCCAAATGCCAGCAGAATACACACGGAGGGCAGTGAAATGAGGCAAAGTCTGCAACAATTCATAATTGAAGGCAACCAGTGCACCAGGAAATAGTATTGCAATGAAGATGGCAATGTACTCTATTTGTAATCCCTCACTGCTTTTCATTGAAAAGGTTAAATCATGAGAATCTAGCTTTCACCATTTCAAGCAAAAACTAAATTCGGGGTTATTCAATTCTTGGTACTTGCATGGTCACATATTAAATAAAAGAATAAAAAAACTTTACAGCTGAAATGATAATCAGAGATACACCCTCATTGATTATTTAAACATGTATCACAATTGCAACTGATGCTGAAATATGTTCAACAACAATAAGGAGCACCCAAAATCTATTCATAAAGCCTCAACATATAAAACATATCATAAATAAATTGTTCTTTTAGGACATTATCCCTTGTAAAGCATAAAGGGGATCTACTTGTATAAACATTAAAAAGGGTCGTATATTTGTATAAGGGCTCATTAGGTAGCAAGGATACAATATAAGTTAGATAAGAGCAACAACATCGAGTAAGGACATACATTATACCAATTTTGACATGCACCAAATATGTTAAGTAGTATATGTTATCCTATCCTATGTTTAAAATGGATCAAATTAAGACACGGAATGTGAAAATGACAATGTTGTCCTTTTATTAGAACTACATAATCATTTTCTAAAATTAATCTAAAATACAAACATTCGTATGTACATACATATATATATATATACTTTATTCCTTCTTAAAAATTAATAAAATTTAAAATAAAAAACATTTCTAATATTCTTTTTTGACTTTTTTCTACATTATTTCATTTTTTAAAAGTGTAAAAATTATATAAGATTAACTAAAAGACTAGCAACAAAAATAACATTGAAGATTTTATGAAAATTGTAAAAAGATGTCAAAGAAGCATATGCATACGTTATGAATGTTCAAAAACTATTATAACATGTTTTAAACCATTAAAAATGTTGGTTTTTCTTATACTAACTATTACCTGTTAATCCAGCAAGTAGATGTAACAAGTGCTTATTAAAATGTTTATCTAGAGGAAGAGGCCTACTAGACCCAACCACCAGGACGTGAAGTCTCTTAACAATCAGATGGTCTGAACTGAAGCCTGCAAAAAGGCCATTAATGGGCTTATACAGGCCCTAGTGTCTTGTATGACAGATTTACTAACCCTCTGCTTGACTAAGGTTTTATTCGTAGAAAATGTGATCCTTCACTAATTCTCTTCAGTAACATCCACGTTACCTTTATCTTCTCGTATATATAATCATCAGACAAAATTATCCATTGTTTGTTCAGTTCCTAATCACTGTGGGAATACTGTCTTTGCCCTAAATCAACAGGGAAATGTGGATTTCTTGGTAGTGAGCCTAAAATTATATATAATCTGTATAATGGAAAAATGTTGTTTTCTCAAGCAAAGTATGAGATCTTCATAAAACTGATCTGGCAGAATCCAAATATATTTCTACTCCTGTGTATGTACTCACTAAATATGAAGTAGACTACACGTTTGATATACTGCTTCATGTGTCTATAGTTGGTGTTTTATATTATGCAACCACTAAGACCAGAGACAATCTATTGTGTTAACAAATATAAATTTGCACTCTCTGATATACTATAATTTGGTCTTATCTCTAATCAATATGAAAATAAATATTTATGGGTCATAACAAATTACACTAAGATAGGTTTTGATACCATCTTAGAAAGTGGAATTCTTTGCTTATCATGAAATGCAAATTAGTTCATCACTCTATACATGAATGCATCAAGAAATTTTAAAAATTAGTATATAAAGGTAGTCTGACAATGATTCAATTATTAAATTTCATTGTCAAGTGTGGAAAGGATTAGTGACAAAATAGGCTACGAAAGATAGCACCACTTTAATACTACCACGTTGAGAAAAGATAAACCGAGAAGGAATATACTGAATTTCACGTAATGGGTACACACCAGTATAATGAAAAAAATATACAATAATAAGGAACAAAATCAATATCTAATAATGAAAAATATTTAATAAGATATTTTCTTTCAAATCATATCATATCTTTCTATTTAATGTAATCAAATCATATCTCTAACATAATTTATATCTCTAACACTCCCCCTCCAAGTGGAGCATATGTATCATAAGAGACACTTGTCATAAATTTCATCAACACAAAACCCCTTTAGAGACTTAGGAAACATGTCAACCTGTTGGTTATCGAAGCTAGTGGCTACTAGCAAGCAAAAATGATTAGAGGACACAACAACTACCAAAAAAAAACCTCAGGGCACGACAGCCTCTGGAAATCAAAAGTCATCAAACAATACAGACAACTTTCGAAAAGCAAAATTGCCAAAGGACACAACAGTTGCTGAAAAGTAAAAATGCTTAAAGAACACAGCAGTTGTTGGAAAGCAAAAAATGCTCAAAGGACACGGCAACTGCCGCAAAACAAAACATGCTCAGAGGGCAGAGTCACTGCTGGGAAGCAAAAATGCTTAAAGGGCATAATGACTATTGGAGAGCAAAAATAGTCATCGCATAGCAAGGCAATGACAATGATAGTGGTTGCCAACCGGAACAGGCTCGCCAAAAGAAAAAAAAACAGAAAAAAGTTCATTAGAAAATCTCAGCTATAAACATAATTAACTAAAAAACGTCAATGGTGAACAGTAATGTCAGTTGGATAAAACTCGACAAAGAAAGAAAATCACCAAAAAAATGGTTGGTATTTAAACAACCAGTCACCTAAGACAACTAACTAACTACAAAGATGTTTAGGAGAAAGTAACAGAGGAGAGCAAACCAAAGATTTATGAACACAATAACACAACAATAGTTGATAATATCTCTAAGTTTTAACCAGAGTGGCAAAGACGTAAAGACAACTGACCTTGTGGCAGCAACTGCATGGCCAAATTCATGCACAATGACGGATATGATGGTAGAAACACATGCGTACCCAACATCAGCAAGTGATAAACTTAACCCCGGCACCTGCATAGGATGCAGTAATTAAGTTCTTAAGTGCATGACTGATGAAAAAACTAAAAGGAGTCGTTCTGATATTCAGCTTTGGAAATGATATTGACCTCACACTCAAGAAGGATAAGAAAGTGAATGATAAGTCATTTACATAATAAGATCCAATTTGAGTTCTTATAACTAAAAAATTCATAAAGTTCTCATAAAGAGAAAACTCAATTTTCTTTCCAAATTCATATATCTCCCTCATTACATCATAAGTACATCCTTTTATAGACTAAATTATGCAAGACCCTTAAATTTCACATTATTTCCCTTAAGTAATCTTTAATGTTCACTAATAATTAACTCCAGTTGGTGTTGTCTTACCGTGAGAACAAAATGATTCACCTTCTTTAGTTTTTTTCCTTTTTTTTTTTTTTTTTTTTTTTTTTTTTTTTACTTTCCCATTATATTGACTCCCTTTAGATATTAATGACAGAAAAAGATTATTCACATTTTCCATGTGGTAATTTTAGTGTCGCCACCATACATTTTCCTTGTATTTATTATTCCTTGGGGAAAAAAACTAATTTAAATTTGATAGGAATGAGAAATAAAGTTGCCAACCAAAGGAGGTAACCCAAACAGCAAGGTACTGGCAAAGCTTCCAAGCTTAATGCTGCCACCACGGAGATGCAATGTTCTGGCTAGTTCCCAAAGAAGAATCTGGACATGAGCGGTGTTATACAGATTAATTGAAATTCAAAAAAACAAAAATATTCAGAGCAAATAGCCATAGTAGTCCCTCAAAGATAACCTGCTTGAATGAATTTCGCCACAAGCACTTCTAGAAGAAGAAATAAACTTCTCTTTAAGTGCAAAGTAAATCATCTACTTAGAGAAACAAATATAAAAGAGTTTTTATAATTAGTTTATGCATCAGCTAAATTTAGCTTGTAGGCTTATGGAAAATTTTATTTCATTTTTTTCTCTTACAAGTGTCTATGAAAAAAATTCCAAATAGACTCCAACTGGTCGAACTAGCAATTCAATGATGAAAATTGCACTTAGACTCCCTGATATGCATTTCCCAAGTCAAATTAGTCCTCGCGTCACAAATCTCGATAACTAATTTGACAAATGCAATACACATTCAAGAATTGATTAGATTTTCGAATAAATGTATATTCAGGACCCTAACTATAATTTCCACCATTCAAGAACTAATATCAGACGCTGTATTGCCCTTTGCTAAAACTAATTTACTGTCGACTCAAGCATTTAATACGAAAAAAGAAATTGAGAAACACCAAAATTCTCACCACAGTAACTCCAAGTAACGCAGAGAGGGCAAACCCAACCCCAATTGAAAACCATACTTTCAAAAACCTATAAGATACATAACAAAGCAAATGTAAGAAACACTGAATAAAAAGCAGAACGGTGCGTGCATGCAGAACAGAGAGTGTGACCTGGAGTATCGGCGACCAAAGTGGAAAAGAGGTCTGTTAAATGAGGAGATTTTGTAGTCGCAATAGCTGCATTTAGACATTACCCAAATTAAAATCGCAGAAATGGAGGACAATGAAGTAATTGAAGAAGGTGATTTACCAGCAGGAAACTGTGTTGGAAACGTTGGAAGAGGAAGAGGAAGAAACGTGAAGTGGGAGAAGAGAGCGTTGTGAGAACCTTTGAGGCGCAAATCTCCTAATTCGTCGACCTTCCACTTCCATCACTGCATTTCAATGGCGTTTCTTTTAGTTTCATCTTCTAACTTTTAAATAGATTGATTTAATCTTTCATAATCCTAAATACATTTAAAAATAAATATATTAATACTTTAATAATACATTTTTATAAAAAAAAAATAGAATTAAATATGGAATAAATCATATCATATGACATCTAATTATATTTTATATGCTCAAAACTTAATGGTTAATACTTATTTCCGAACTACTATTGTAAAAAAAAGCTAGCAATTATGAATTTCGATTCAATTTAGGCTTTTATGTTTTTACGAGTAATTTAAATTAATCTAATTTCAATTTAAGTTAACCCCGTTGATACTTAAAATATATTGGTGATTTAAAAGTCAGAAAACATAACCCGTTTTTTAAAATCACTGCTTATGATAAAAAGTTTTAATCTCTATTAAAATTAAAAAAAATTGTTGACTTAAAATTGTTATAAAACAACATATTTTTTAATTTTTTTAAATTTCTAACTGTTTAAAATCAATCTTACAAGTGAATGTAGAAATGGACTGAGGCAATCAATTATGATAAAGGTGGAATAAAGTACTTAATAAGTGTTTTTTTCTTCTCTGTTGCCTCCAAAGAGCTCTTGCTCACAGTGTTCTCTTTTTTTGAGTGTGAGAGTGAATTGAATGAAGATATATATAATGTGTGAAAGTAGGGTAGCATCTATTTGCTGAGTGCATCTCCAATTGGAATCAGAATCCTTAGTGTAAGTAGAGCAACAACAGTGGAGGTACAGGGGAAATTGTGGATTTTTTTTTCTAGCATTATTTTTGAAAAAAATTATGTAAATAATATATTTTTCATTTTAATTCCTCAACTAACATTATTTACTGTATTTAGAAATTTTTTGTTTTCATAATTTTTTATTTATATTGTTTATAATTTTAATTATTATTTATTTTAAAATTACAATGTATACACTTAAATTTTTATTTAATCAAATGATATATTTATTCTCTTATTTTCTTTATTATTACTTATATATCAATAATGCAAAAAATCAACTTTTATTTGAAACTTATAAAAAATTTAATTAATATTTATTTTTAAAAACTACTCTAACAAATTTATTTATTTTTGCTATTATTTATTTAGATACTTCTAACAAATTAAAAAAGACAAAATTTAATTCAAATTCTAATATTATAATTTTTTTCAATTTCAATTTTTTTATAAAAATACAGTTATAAAATTATTATGCTTTATTCTGTCCAATTTAATTTTATTATAAAAATAAATAATTTATTATTTATTTTTCTATTATAATTAATTAGTTTAAAATATGTATAAAATGTTTCATTTCATACTTTGATCGTCCTTTCAAAATTTTAATTCAACCGTATTTTTCTATTTTAATTTGAAATCAACACTACTTTGGTTTCATATAAATTTAAGAAAAATAATAATTCCTTACATACTTTTTTATTTACCTTTTTCTCTCATACAAATTAAAAATAAACCATTTCAAATTTTAATTTCATTTTAAAAAACAAATTACTCCAAAATATTATTTTTACTTTTATCTATTTTTATAAATAAAAATTACATTACCTAGGTTTTTATTTAACATATTTTACTGCATTTTCTAAAAGTATGTCAAAAATTTTATTTACTAATAACAATAAACATGTATAAAACTTTAATATTTTATATTATTTTTAAACCAAATTATATTTAACCTTACATAATTTATTAATTTTTTTCTCTCATAAATTATTTAAAATTTGTTCTTCCAAATTTTAATTAAAATTTTCAAAACACTTTTTTACCTACAATAAGTTTTTGAATTTGTTT
>Ga0209489_106227_pt1 | contig 19457 bp, 10 predicted proteins | sample SiratrowhiteBW_FD_187527 | JGI IMG/M metagenome (GOLD analysis project Ga0209489, IMG submission 187527) | Root nodule microbial communities of legume samples collected from California, USA - Siratro white BW (SPAdes) (version 2) | ecosystem: Host-associated > Plants > Roots > Nodule | place...
GTAGATTGCATTCTAAGTTTCTTTAAAGATTTTGTATTCTCACATTGAAAAGCAAATTTGCGAAAAGATTTTAAAAGGGTTCAATTCACCCCCCCTCTTGAACTTAGGCCAAACACTTATTTTAACATCATGGTTCTTACAACATCATATAAACAAATCATAACAAGAAGGATTGGTTTAGTTGGTATTCTATTACTGCTTATGAACATCTACATATCAATTCAATACTTGATTAGCCGTCAATTCTTGCGAGTTGCCCCTCTTTAGCTAATGCTCCATGTTCATTTTTTAAGACTCTTGATCCTGGTCTTCTTCTTTCCTCTTCTTAGAGGCTTATCTTGTACAACTCTCTTTTCTTCTTCTTAGTGGCTTCGTCTCAGATGGACATCCGTCTCATGATGCCTTCATCTTATTTTCAGCATGGATTTGCCTTGCCTTATTTTCACCTCTTTCCTTTTCTTAAGACAATTTTCATATGAACTCTCCCTTTTTAAAGCATCATCAACACAAGGGTGTGGTAGAAAACCATACAACAAGTAGGTAAATCAAATATAAAGGTCTTTATTGTGAGTAGAGGATAACAATATTTTGTATATGTTGTGCATATGTGAGCACTAAACGGAGAAAAGGTTATGTCAACAAAAGGTATGCTTGGAAAGGGTGTTGACATATTGGAGAGGTGTATCTTCCTATTCAAGATCACTCATATAGTATGCACAAAACTTGCATATGTCGAACATATGCAAGTCATGAGACATCCAAAGAGCTAGGTCTTTTTCCATGAGTGATGTCATCATATTGCATGTTGGGCTGCTTGGAGACTCCTTGGTTAGACAATAAGGATCTTTGTCATTTTTTAACAAAACCTCTTTACCCGTTAGCAAAAGAAAGGTACATACATATGAGTGTGATCTATTGCAAGCTTGTAAGGAAATGAAGGAGTGATAAAAATATGCACTGAGCCAAAAACAACGTAAATACTTTTCAAATGTTGTTGATTCTTCTAGAGGACTCATCTTCAGAGGCCTTCTTCATATATTCAATGTACCATTGTCTGTATGGTGCATACATCTTCATATTTTTCCCATTCATCAAAATCTTCACTTTTTGATAGATTTTAAGGATTGATGAGAACAATCCAAGGAATAGACTGAGGCTTCATCAACTTTATCCATCAGCTCCATTGAGTGAGATAAGGCAACTATCTCAGTCAAACATAGAGGGGCACCAAATGAAAGATTTGGTGAAGGGATAGTCCGTTGTTCCTATACATCAGCCCATGTCAGAAACTCAATTTGATCTAAGGCTAAGTGAAGCAGAATAAGGTTGCAAGGACAGAAATAGGTGTTAGGACGAGGTGAGAACAGTACGAAGTATGACTTTTTGTTAATATATGTGCCTAGAGCATGTACGTCTAAGCCACTGTCTTCCTTAAAGGGTATCTTCATCCTTGGGACACCAAGGTGAGCAACCTTCATGAAGGAGTAGTGTCTAAAAAGATAGTTTATCTCAACCTTAGACATGGTTGAGAATGTGTTGGTTCTAGACTTCCCAAGCCACGGGTTGTTACACGTTCTTTTAAAACCTCCTTTTTTTTTCATGAGAAACATATTATATTTAGAATGTCATTTACTCTTCTTCAGTTTTGAAAGAAGAGTGGAGACTGACTCCTTGTAAGAGTCATTAAAAGTTTGCTTTTCTTTTGCATTCCTTTCTTTTAGGAGACCGAGTCATTGTCAACAATTGTTCTGGCTTTTTGCCATGTTTCTCTAAGAATCGGTGACTAGAAGGTCTTACATATAAACATTTGTCTCTAATACAGGTATATCATTTAATGATCACTAAAATCTTTCAGAATGTTAAGTCTGATGAGAGAGGATTTATATTTTGTCTACAATTTGAATAGGCTATCTTGGTGAGGATATCAATCCATTGGTGATTTGTATTAACAAATTGTAAATCAAAAACATTTTTCTGGAAATAATCATGAATGAAGTGATATATCACTTTTAAATGCTTAGCCTTTGAATATTGGATGGGGTTCTGGATAAATCGATTGCATTAGTGTTGTCACAATATATAAGTATATTATTTTGAAAACTAAGTAATCTTCAAGTTGATACTTAACACACAGAGGTTGAGAGCAGCAACCTGCAAATGACATGTATTATGCTTCAATAGTGGATAGAACAATCAAATTTTTTTTCTTGCTTAACCAAGATATAAGATATGGTTGAAGGAATTGCCAACTTCTACTTGTGCTCTTTCTTTCAACATGATCTCTAACATAGTCTGCATCGTAGAATCCTTCTAATATGAAACTCCTTCATAGCGCAAACACAAATTACTGGCTCCTAAAAGATATCGAAAGATAGTTTAACAACCTTAAGATGAATCTCTTTTTGATTTTACTAAAATCTTGCACACAAACATATGTTATGCATAATGTCAGGATTTTTGAAAGTAAGATAGAGTAGAGATTCAATCATACCTTTGTCGATCGTTTGATATGCTTTCTTACCATTTTCATCCTTACTCAGGATTTTTGATGTACCCATTGGGGTTTTTATTGGTTGTGCATCTGACATGTTGTATTTTTCAACATCTTAGGGTTCATTAGTAGCACCGAAGATGATATCGTCTACACATGCTTGAACTATTAGAAAATCTTTATTGTGTTGAATAAGGTAATATTAACCGTTCCTCTTCCAAAATCACTATCTAAAAGAAAATTGCTCAGTCTGTTTATCAAGCTATAGGAGCTTGTTTAAGACCATATAAAGCTTTTCTTTTTATTTTTGAAAATGTGGTTTGGGTTGGATGTCTGATATAAACTTCCTCCTTTTAGCATACATTTTGTTTCTAATGGCAAGTGCACCGATTGCAAATGTAGCAAATAATAAATATTTTTCTTTCCCAAAGGACTTGTGCAATATACAACAATACTCACAATTATAAAAAAATTAGACTAAAGAATAATTTGATAATTTTAATTAGTGTATGAGAAAATAAAATTATGTAAAAACAAATTAAATATTTTTATGTATTTTTGTCAAATACATGGATAGTAGAAAAGGATAAGGATTGATGAGATGAAATTTATAGGGTTAGACTTGATTAAACCTTACTCTCGTGTATAAAAACAATTATCTTTTTTCCTCCAAAGCCTGATGGATAATTTACTCAAGGTGGATGAATACTTGATCGCAACATTTTCCTAGTGACAATTTTTGTTCTTCTAGAATATGGGCTCTTAATCTCCACAATTCCATCAACTTTAACTTCTTTGACACGCATAGACTAAACCAGTTTGATTTCAATCTTCTCTAGAGAAATCTTATCCTTAGGCTACCAAACATGATTGGTTGGCCCGATCTAAGTTTAGCTTCAATCACTTTTGTATTATTGTGGCCCTTGACTTTTTCCTCTTTAAATAATGTTTCTAACTTATAATCAATTTCCACAAGCTCCTGCTTTGATGGATCTTTTTTCTCTGTAGCAACTTTTGGAATAAAACAACTAAGCTTTGTTCAACTTACTTGAGGTGTTCAATTTCCTTTTGTTCAAATATAGTAGGAATTTTATTTTATGCATTTACTTAGAAACAATCCTTCACTTGATTTGGACGTTACACCACCTCAAAAATGTCAAAAGTCACCCCATCATCTTGTGCTCTTAGTTTCATCTTCCCTTCGTCTACATCAATGATAACCCTAGCAGTATTTATAAAAGGTTTGTCAAGTATCAAATGAACCTCTACATCCTCTTCAATATCCATAACAATAAAATCCACTAGAAAAATGATTTTGTCCACCTTGACCAAGACATCTTTAACAACACCGTAAGGGTCATCCTTGTGTGTCTATCCTCTAGGTTATTTATCTATTCATCATAGATAAGGACATTAAGTTTATGCTAGCCCCCAAATCCAATAAAGCTTTCCTTACAAGTAAGTCACCTATGGTCACAAGAATAGTGAAACTTCCAAGATCCTTAGGTTTGAGGGGCAAGGATTTCAGAATGATGGTGTTGCCAGAAGACTCCAAATGTATAGTGTCTTTCCTAATGAATTTCCTCTTCTTTGTTAACAGCCCCTTCATAAATTTTGTTGTTAAGACTTTATTCGGCAAGTGTACCGAGTCACAAGTAATATAGTGAGTTAAGTAAATATGTCGATTTCTCAGGGAACAGTTCTGGTTTAGAATTTCAGCGTCACTACTCAATAAGCAAATAAAAGTCTCAAGATGATTTGATAATAATTTGAGTCAAGAAATGTAAAAGAACAATTAAAAATAAGTAACAATTATAAAAAGAAGTTTGCAAGATCTAGAAGGACTCTGGGATTGAAGTTCATCTATCTTCTTAATTCATATTTTGGATTTGATAAAAACATACAATATCCGTAACTACTCACAATTGATGCACATATAAAAATTATTCACACTGATTCCTCTTATATGAAATTCATAAGAAAATTTCCTAAACACTAATCCCTCAGCTATTTAGTAAATTATCAAGCATTAAGAACGGATGTTATACGCAATCAATACATCGAAACCTATCCCTAGTATTCCTATATATTGAGTATTTTAATCTAAGTCAGAAACTCAAAAGTACTTCCCAGTTAAATTTAAGAATCAAAATCAAAACTCTATTGATCAAATAAAATCTAGCATTAAGCACAAGATGAAAGTACCAATTGAGTAGAAACTGAATATTATATATAAAAATCACCAAAATATGAATGAGTTCAAAAGATTACATTCAATCTAAAAGATCAAGAATTAGCTACCCATGGTAGCCATTACAACCCAATGAAAGGAAGATTGCAAGAGAAGAAGAAAATCTTGATTCTAACCGTCCTCCTCCGTCCTCTAGGTCTTGATGCCTCCCAAAACCCTAAAAATCTCCTTTTAAACTTGGTTTTGGGCCTAGGTTAAGTGGCTTTTCTCTTGGGCTTTTTTTCTATTTTAAACTTTTTATTTATTTTCTTCATGAATCTTCCAATCTATCATTTTCTTCATTCTTTTATACCTGAAATTTCACAATAATTGAGATTAAAATGATTTCCTTTAACTCAGGACTCAAAACATAAATTTAAATCCAAAAAGTCTAAAATTTGGAGTAATTACTATTTTAAATAACACTTAAACCCACAAGTACTCAATATTTCTCATGTATAAAAACACTCAAAATTGGTACTTATCACTTGCATAATTAGGCATATGCTCCAAAGCATCTAAAAAAGGAATGTTAATATGCAATTGCTGAAAACTATCTTGGAATCTTGCAAATTGACTTTCTTTATCTTTCCTTGAAAGAGTAGAAGGATAAGGGAATTCTCTCACAAGTGGGACTCTCCAATCCTCTTTCTTTTTTCTCTTTTCCTTTTTTTTTCTTTTTGTTTCTTTTTTTCTTTATTTTTCTCTTCCTCTCACACATTCTTCTAATTTACTTTTTCTCTCTCATCAACACTAGGTTCTTCTTTCTCACTCAACCCAACCTCTTCCCCCCTTCTAGTGATAATGGCCTTACACTGCTCTTAGTATTAACTTGGGTGTTTGCAAAGAATGATCCTTCCAGTTTATCCGCCAATTGTTTTACTAATTAACACACCTAAAATTCCAAATTTTTAATAAATGCTTCCTGTTCTTCTGGTTCTGTAGGGACAATTGCATGAATTTGTTGCAAAGTATCTTCCAACATAGTTTTTCTCTCATTCTATGGTGAGTTTTAGTATTGGTGAGATCCATTACTTGATGCTCCATGTTCTTGCCTTCTACCATAATTGGACTTATTTGTCTCCACCTTTGGTTGTAAAAATTTGGATAAGGGTTGTTGGAGAATTGTGACTTCCCTTGATTCCCCATATAATTCACCTCTTCACTTTGAGAACCACTATACAATTGGCATTAATCATTCGAGTGATTCAAAATCACACCTCATCACCTACTAAGCTAGAAAATAATTGGCCTGCATGGCTTGTAATTGATGAGGGAGCTTTGTTATTTGTTGATTGAGAACTTCTATTTGTTAGAATATAAGTTTATATTGAGCTAAGAGGTATCTTGAGAATTTAACTCTAACACTCCCCTCTTTTGTGCATGTATCCTTCTATGTTGACTTCTCAAATCAATAGAAGCCATGGACTCAATTATACTGATTGCTTCCTCTACAGTCTTGAACAAAACTGAGCCACCAAAAGAAGCATCTAAAATCATCTTTGTCTATGGTTGAAGTCCATTACAAAAAACCTAAACATGTATATCTTCTTACCCATGGTTTGGACACTTTCTCAACAAAACTTTATATTGTTCCCATGCTTCACACAATGTTTCATTAAATGTAGCTATAGTTGCCTTCTCCTCAGTATTCTTTGATTGTTAAAAGAAACAAGGCAATAATTTAGTCTCCACATCCTTCTAACTAATCAATTGCAACCAAGCCTAGCCTTTGTAGTAAGATAAAATGGAAAAAAAAGTCTCAAAAACAATGATTCATTATCCTTCTCTATAATACTAACAGAACCACATAGCTCATAAAATATATACAAATGAGTATGTGGGTCTTCGTAATCTAGGCCAAAAAAAATTATTAAAGCTAATTAGATGTAAAAGAGCAAGCTTCATCTTACCAAGCTTGTCATTCATACTAGGTCTTACTATGCTGGAAAATTCTCTTGGACTCGCATACATTATTGAGTCCATGATAGTCTCCGTGGGATTCTGATTCTCTTCAGCCATCTCTTCTTCAACAAGCAGTTCAATATTTTGAGTGGTTATGAAATTAGAATATCACAAAAAAACTAAAATAACACGTTAGTCCAAATAAGTTAAATATATATATACAAAAAATAAAAAAAATGAAAACAAATAAAATTAAAGAATTAAGTATAAAAGAATTATGATTGCAAAATTGCTATGTATCAGAATACAAGTCCTGAAAATGACGCAAAAAACTTTTTAGCATAAGTTTTTCTTCCAATGACAAGTTTACTAGTCACAAATGTAGCAAGTAATAAATATTGTTCTTTTTCAAAAGGACTTGTGCAATACACAACAATACTCAAAATTATACTAAAGAATAATTTCATAATTTTAATTGGTGTGTGAGAAAGTAAAATTGTACAAAAATAGATTAAATATTTTTATGTATTTTTGTCAAATACTTAGATTGTAGAAAAATGATAAGGATTGATGAGATGAATTTGTTAAGGTTAGACTTCACCAAACCTCACTCTCATGTATAAAAATAATCATTTTCTTTCCTTCCAAATGCAAATGTCAACCCACAATAATACCTAAACCCTAATTCCTTAGGTGAATGAGCATAAGTTTCCGAATTAACCCTAAATTCCTTGATCAATTATATTAAAATGACGTGCTTTTTCCACAAGAGTTTTAAGATAATAAATGAACCATGTCTTATTCCTAGATACAAGCTTTAATTAGGTATTTCAATTAAGTTCTAGATTACGAATGATATTTTCAAATGTCCTAAAAATCAATTACTAAGCCATGGTGTCGCAATTGGGATCACGACGGGATGATCACAAATTAATTTTTAAAAACTTAAAATGAGAATGGAGTCGCCACTATAGCTTATTATGGAGAAACTATAGAAGAAACCAAAAATAATAATGCCTACAAACCAAATTTAGGATTCGAGAGTAAGTTATGTGTAGGGAAGGTATTAGCACCCTACAACGTCCGTCCTAAGACGGTAGCTTTAATTAAATGAATAGAAATAAGTGTGGTTTTACAAAATGTTATTTTTTCCAAAAAATAATAATTACAGCAACTAAAGAAACAAACAGATATATATATATATATATATATATATTTACATAATAAAATGCATTCAAGAAATGAACAATAAGCAAACAAATAATAACAAACAAAAATATATTTTTTATTTTGGACCCGACAATAATTGATCTTGGTCCTACGTATTTCTATCTAAAATAGATAACCAGGGTACACGTAGTTCTAATTTAAGAAATTTGTTTGATTATGTTTGATATATATCTTTGAAATTTTTATATAATTTTAGTTTTTTATGAGCTATTTTATATTTTTTAAAGATGTTTTGTTAAACTATTTTTTTATTTTTTTAGAAAATGTCTTATTTTATTATTTTTAGAAATCTTTATATTTTTTTTTTGAATTGGGAATTCTTGGTGGATTGGATTTTCTATGAATATTGTCGTTTGCAAATTTTTGGTTTTTTAAATCTGTCTTGATATTTGGTGGAAAATACCTGTATTTGGATTTCGATTTCTGGTTCTAGTGTGGTTTGGGGTGATTATGTTGCAGTTAATCTTGGGTTTTGACTCTGTGTTGGTTTCTAATTCAGATGATTTGAGATTTACAGGTTATAATTTTTTATGTATGAATTTCTATTTTTTTTTCATTGAGGGTTTCGAGGTATTCAAAATGTTGGTTTGGCATTCCTAAGGTATTTTTCTAATACTGAATTCAGGGATTGATTAATTTTGGTTTTGATTTTGGTTTCTAAAAGGTTTATTTCGTTTATGAGGAAGAGACCGTGTCAACAGCAGCAATCTCCATGAGTATAAAGATGTGTTTATAGCAGCACCCATTAGCATGATGAATTTAATGGAAACCGTGACATTGTAGCGACTTTCTAGATAATTTTTTTAATCATAATTTTTAATTTCACTTTTAACAGTAAGGTACATACAAGAAACTAACACATGGTATTATATTTAGTGCAGAGCCAAACAAAATATATAATCATGAAACAAACGTATGCATAGCAACAACAAGGATTACATAACCACTCAAAGAATACTGTAAAACATACCCGTTGAAGATCTAGCTAAACAAAATATATAATCATGGAACAAAGGCATGCATAGCAACAACAAGGATTACACAACCACTCAAAGAATACTGTAAAACATACCTGTTGAAGATCTAGCTTTTCGTTTTACTTCTGTAATATGCTAACAGAAACTTTCTTTCAACAATTTGAACTCTTAATTTTTGCAAGATCGTTTGTTGTGTCAACAATTTGATCTCCTAATCTTGCAAGATCGTTTATTGTGTAGGATATTTTTCAATATTTTTCTTTCTTGTGTTCTTTCGGTATAATGCTACTGTTTAGTAAAACCTGTGTGTAGTATCTTGTCCCCATATATTGTGTTTATATTCTTTTTTATATATTTGTTTGATAATCCATTCATCTTCCACAGTAAAACTCAGCATCATTGTTCTTAATTAAGAATGAATCACTCCAACCCCTATATAAACTCTTTTTTAAGATTGTATGGTTACATTTTATTATGAAATAAAGTAGAGTGCAACAAAAAAAGACAAACAAACGATTAAAAAAATGAACAGTGAGGGAATCTATGAGGACTGAATGTGATAAGTATGAAGGCTTAATGCAATTAGCATGAGAGAAGGCAAAGAGCTGAAAAGGGTCATTTACAACCCTTAATCAAGAGAGATAAAATCTGTCAAACACTAACTAAAAGAATTGAAAGGGCACTAAAGCTACAAAAACGTGAATGGGCAGTGAAAATGGGCAGTGAAGAGCTGAAGAGATGGGAACATTATTGCTTATGTGGCAAGCACAATTAATAGAGAAGTGAGGTATAAACAGTAATTTTTTTATTTCTAACAATCTCTTAGTAAATTGGGCTTCAGAAAATTTTTTTTTTTTATCAAACTGGATCAGAACTACTTTTTATAAATGAACCTCTTAATATTTTATTCAATTTATAAGACAGACCCAACACCTTTTTTTATTGCTTTATCATTTTTTTTACAAATTTTATATTATCTTATTTTCTATTATTATTTAATCCTAAATGCCAAAGAAACTAAATAACACATATTAAAAAGTTTTATTTTATTATTTTTACTCTTTTATTTTATCTTTTTCTCTTTTTTATTTACAAAATTAATTTTTATTTGTCCAGACGAAATTGGGTGTTCACACATGGATAATCACCACACCGGGCATTAAGAAAAGAATCAAAATACTGACATTGTAAGTAAACACTAAAAAAAACAAAAATTACCGACGAAACAAATTCATCAAAAACACCCAAAATCCATCGTTAAATTAATTGTACATAAATTTACCGACAGATTTCTGAGTCTGTCGATAATTACTGACAGATTTCTGAGTCTGTCAGTAAATCCGTTGATAATCAATAATGATATTTTATCGACAGATAAAGTTTCATCAATAAAAATTCGTCAGTAATTTAACTTTTTCTTGTAGTAAAAGACATATATAAAACCAAAATTAATTACATGAGAGTTCAGTAGGTTACACCTAAACCCAACAACAATGGGTTTAGTTCCTCATAGTCATAAGAACATCAAACATAAAAGATGAACCATGGAAGAATAAGATTATTAGACCAAAGAACCCTAAAGTTGTCGTCCAAGATTAACTCTTTCTCTCCTATGGCTTTAGATGCCTTAATCTTAACACAAATAGTCTTTAAATAGATTTTTTTTTTGTGTTTACGTGCGACCCAACTTCAATGGCATCGGGCTCAACTCATGCAAAGGCCCTCAGCCCAACTGCGCCCAACTCAACTCCAGTGGTGACGGGGATGTATTCGCTCTCGACTTTTGTGTGGCTGGGCTAAGTTTCCTGGGGTCGGGCTTAACTAACCTGCGTCAACTTCCACCTTTATATCCCTCTTCATGGGTTCCACTCCCATACTTCTAAATATTGTGCTTCTTGTTCACTTTTTAGGCAAAATAAGAGGAATTAGTGTAACTTTCTATTCTCAAACTCTAGTAATTAATTATTAACACAAACCTAATAAAATAAAGAAATAATTAGGCTCCAATCTTATAAATAATTGATTTCATTATAAAAATTGGCTTAAAAGTATGATAAAAATAAATTTCATTGTCGCAACCGGATCACGACGAGGCGATCACAAACTTATTTTTAAAAATGTTTAAATTGATAATAGAGTCGCCACTATAGCTTATTATGGGAAAACTATAGAAAAACCAAAAAAATAAAAATGCCTACGAAACAGATTCAAGATTTGGGAGTCGGTTACGTGTGGAGAAGGTATTAGCACCCACAATGCTCGTCCTAAGATGGTACCTTTAATTAAATGAATAGAAATAAGTGTAGCTTTACAAAATGTTATTTTTCCCTAAAAATAGTAATTACAGCAAATAAGAATAAATATATATTTACAAAAAATACAGTTTAAGAATGAACAATAAACAAACAAAATAATAACATAGACAAATTTTTATTTTTTATTTTTTAAACCCGACAAGGATTGACCTTGGTCCTACGTATTTACAAAAGAAAATCAGTGATCATGTAGTTCTAATTTTAAAAATGGATTGATGATAGTTTGATATTTTTTTATTTTTCAAAATTTCATTTAATCTTGTTTTTTTTAAAGAAAAAGTTTATATGTCTTTATTATTAAAATTTTATTAAAACTTTTAATTAAATGTTTTTTTTATTTTTAAAAATATTATTTATATTTTTTAATTATTTTTTAAAATTATTTTAAATCTAATATTTTATTTTTAAAGTTTATGTTTATAAAAAAGGGGCTTTTTTTTATTATTTTCCTAACTTACTTTCATTTTGTTATTAAAAAAACATATACAACATAAAAACAGGAAGATTAATTAAAAATAAACAATGAAACCTTATACTTTAGGCAGTGGCAGAAAGGATTGTAATCGGATGCTTGAGTTACTTTGTTTCTGGAATGATTATTTTGGTTTTATTCTTTACTGTGACTATTTGGTTTCGTGAGGGATAGTGGTTGTTGATGTTAGGCTTTTTAAATTGGGAAGAGGCTTATTTGCCTTAGGATTCTGTTTTTGGATTGGTGGCTTGGGTGGATTCCTATTTCTGAATAGTTTATGTTTTGGTACAAGGTTTGGAAATTTTCGAATTGGGGACTTTGGCTATCATATATTCGATCATGTGTTATGGAGTTGGGATTATTAACCTTCTGGAATTGAATTTGCTATCCTGGACCAACTTTTGATTAACTAATCCTGTTTTTTTTTTCGAAAAGGCTGTTTGGTGTTCTTTTGAGTGAGTCTTTGGATTCACAGAGTTAAGAGGATTTATGTGGGTTTTGAGTATAGGGATTTTTTATTCTGGTTTGGGGTTTTGTGTTTGTTTTCTGTCTCTGGGTTAATGATATCTAATGTTACTATATTCTTCTTATTGAAATTTACTGAACGTGCTAACAACAGGCGAGATCTGCTAGATGAACAATACTAGTTGTGCAAAATAATTACTCATTAACAGTACATCAGTGAACAAATTAAACAACACACAACAAAATGAAAACATATAACAGAGCAGAATTTGAACAAAATTAGAGCAAAAAGAGCAGAACCAGGACAGAATTAAAGGAAGAACACTAACCCGTTGAAGACTCCCAATTTAGCCTCTTCTTTTCCTTTTTCTGGTTTCTACTGGACTCTTAGATTTTTTTTCAACAGAATCGAATAATATTTTTCAATATTTTTCTTTCTCTAGTATCTTTTTCTCTCTAAATTTTTAAATATCTCTATATTTTCTCTGTATCTCTCAATCTCAATCTCTGTATTTCCCCCTTGAACTTGAAAATAAAATCAGTTCTTTATAATTTTTCTGTTAATCCCTTTATCTCCCTGCATCACATTCTCAATCATGATTCTTAATTAAGAATCAATTATTCCATTCTCTTTGTATTAACTCCCTTTGGTTTAAGAGTATATGGTTACATTTAGGAAGAAAAAGCAAAATAAAATAATAAAAAAATGAATAGTCACTGGACATGAATAGTCACTGAACATGAATAGCCTCTGAACATGAATAGCCCCGTATGAATGTAGGAAGGCTATGGGAGTTAAATGTCAAAAACATAATTACTAGTTAAATGTGAAAAGTATGATTACTAGTTAAATGTCAAAAGCATGATTACTAGTTAAATGTCAAAAGCATAGTTAAATGTTAAAAGCATGATTACTAAATGTGATAAGTGTGAGAAGGCAAAAAGGTTAAAATTTAATTATGAGAAATAAAATTTGTCAGGCACTAATTAAAGAATTAAAAGGTACTAAAGTTAGAGTGGACAATGTATTTCTATAAACCTTAGGGCTTATGTGGCAAACACAATTAATAGATAAAGGAGGTGTAAACAGTAACTTCTTTTTATTTCTAATAACCTCTTAGTAAATTAGGTTTCAGAAAACATCTTTCTATTCAATTGGGCTCACTTAATTTTTCTATTCAATTTATTTTAAGACAGACCCAACACCTATTTTTGTTATTTTATAATTTTTTTACAAATTTCATTTTATCTTATTTTTATTATTATTTAATCAAACTTTACTTATAAAGTCAAAGTTCTTTTTATTATTTATTCTAAATGGCAAAGAAACTAAATAACACATGTTAAAAAGTTTAATTTCTTATTTTTATTCTTTTATTTTATTTTTTCCCTTTTTTTTATATTTGTAAAAAAAAATTATTTGCTCGGACGAAATTGGGTCTTGACAGTCATCACCTCTTAAATAAAACTATTTAGAAAATTACTTTTACATTCATCTAATATAATTTTATGTTTATATAAGTAGCAAAGGTTAGTAATATTCTTATTGCCTCAAGACACACAATTGGAGAAAATGATGTAATAAAGTCTATACATTCTTGTTGATTGTAGCCCTAAGCTATCAATCTAGCCTTATTCCTTATCACTTTGTCTTGCTTATCTAATTTGTTAACCTAAAGACCTATCTTGCATACCAATGACACTCTAATTATATGGAGCCAACAATAGCATCTAGATATCATTTCTGATAAATTGATTCAACTCTTCCTCCATGGCTATAATTAAGTCTTCATCTAACAATGCCTCTTAAATATTTTTGGGCTCAATTTAAGACACCATGGCCATTTCAGCTTTATCTCTGAAGGAAGATCTAGTTCAAACACAATAATTTCTTTCTCCCAATATTCGTTCATTTGTGTAAGAAGAAACATATCTCCATTCCTTCTGAATTATTTGCCTTGAGTGAGTTGGTATAGAAGGTCCTTTGTCTGTTATGACGTCTTTATTTGTTTCTTTGCTTTGTCTGGTTCTCTTATTACATCAATAGATGGATCAACATCTTTTCTTATCTCACTTGGCTTAGTAATCATCTTCAAGATCTAATAGTTTCCTATCAGTCTAAGAAACATGTCAAACTTGACATTTATGGTTTCTTCTATAGTCAGGGTTTGAGAGTTGTACACTCTATAGGCCTTTACTTTTTCAAAAATAATCAAGAAATATGCCTCTATCAACCTTGAAGTCAAATTTCCAATTTGATCCTTGTTGCTAAGGATATAATAGATGTAGCCAAAAGAATGAAAATAACCTATATTGAGTTTTGTGTTTCTCCACAATTCATAGGGAGTCTTTTTTTATCATGGGTCTTATCAATATTTTATTTTGTATATAGCAAGAAGTGTTGATTACCTCTACCTATAAATGCTTTGGTAAAGTGTTTTGACACAATGTTGTACTATCAATTTCTTGGAGAGTTCTAGTCTTTCTTTCCATAATCACATTCTACTGAGGTGTTCTCAATAAAGAGAAATTGTAGTGTACACCAGTTCATTCACGAAACTTTGAAATTCTAAATTTTCAAACTCATTCACACGATCACTTTTCATGCTAGAGATATAGTAACTTTTCTTTGTTTGTATTCTTTTGCAAAATATTTCAAATACATGGAAGGACTCACTCTTCTAGACTAGAAAGGAAACCCATGTGAATCTAGAATAGTTATCAACAATGACTAAACCATATTGCTTTCCTTCCAAACTCAAGGTTCTTGTTTGACCAAATAAATCCATGTGAAGTGACTCAAGAAGTCTTGAAGTGGAAACATAATTTCATTGTTTCCCTTTCAAACTTGCTTCACAAAGAAGATGATTTTTCTAAGATAAATTAGGTAAACCTCATATGGGATATTTATTTGAAGGTTTTGAAATATATTTGAGGTTTATGTGCCCTAGCTTTTTATGCCACAATCATCTTTCATCTTTTCAAGAAAGCAAGTAGGTGACCTTTAGCTTACTTAGATCTAAGAGATCAATCTCATACATGTTCTTTTGTTTGGCGGTGAACACGGTCTGTCCATCAGACAATGAGACTACACATGTGTCCTTATTAAAGGTTGTATATCCATTGTCACATAATTGACTTATGCTTATATTCCTAGAAACCCAATACTAGTAATATTACCTTTGTTAGCTCCAACAAAGGGTACCTTGTCGCCTTCATGTCTTTGGAGGTCTAGGAATGTAGACTTTGTACCAGACATGTGTCTCGAGTATCAATTGTCCAGGAACCAGCTTTGTTCCTGACTCATTTCCTTGCAATTTATTTGCAATAGGAATTATAAGTTCTTTTGGTACCCAAATCATCAAAATTACTTCAGATCAAGAAATAATTCAAAGGATCATAAATGTGATAAGGGAGCGAAGATTACTTCAAAGAAGATGTATTCTAATGTAATTCAAGAAAGAAGAAATGGAAAGCAGAATGAGACTCATGTAGATCATAATTAATATAATGCAAGCTTCAAATGGACTGAAAATTTCAGAATATGCATTAAAGATGTAGATATTCATCAGTGCAGAAGATTCCATTCAAAGAAGCTTCAACAATCATCATTTGAATGACTATATAAAGACCTTGAATATGAAGAGCAAAGACACCAATGTGAATGAATGAATTAGATCGAAAAAGATATTACAAGAAAAATACTTTGATTTTCATTGTTCATATATGCTATTTGAGAGCTTCGTAATCCTTCACAATTGTGAAGTAAATCCTATGAGCTTTAGATTTGCTCTCTTTGAGAGTTTTTCATTTCTTAAGTGATTTTGGTCTTAGAGGGAGATCGGGATTGGTATAACCAATATAGGTTTGTGCACTCGTGTAACCTGAAGAGGTTTATGTACTCAATATAACCTATAGAGTGTTGTGTACTCACTATAAATTTTTACTGTATAGTGGAACCTCTTGAGCAATTTGCTTAAGGGAGAATTGGACGTAGTCCAAGAGTTGGGGTGAATCAATATAAAAATTGTGCTCTCTATGTTCTTCGTTTTTGTGCTAGACGATCTCTTTGTGTTTATCATTTTTACTTTAGACAATATTTGTGTGTTCTATTCTTTGCAACGATTTAAGCTCAGACTCCATTCACCCCTCTCTCTTTTGGAGCCAACTATTCCTACAAATGTAATTAACATATTTAATTGACAAACAAAAACAAGCAAACAACTATAATTGGACAAAAATTAATAACATTAAGTTGTAACCACGTCAGCTTTTACAATCTTACACTTGGTCTGCCCTTCAAAATGTTATATCTAAAGTATTCACTACTGAGAAAAAAAAAAACACTGTTATGGAAGTTTTATATAATGCAAGCACATAAATTGATGTTAATTACCAATGCATTATTTGTTTGAGATATGTGGAGGGTTTCTTATGCAATGAGTATAACCATGCAGTAGTATGATTAGTGTAATACCCTAGAAAATAGCTATATAAAAAAAATTAACCTAGAATTTAGTTTTAGAGATAAATAAGATAATACCTATTTTTTTAACAGAACAATTATTTAATTAAATAAAAGATAGTTATTTATTTTTATTTTTATAACAACCACCAACTCTCTCTCTAAGAAGATATTCTCTCTCTAAGAAGATATTTTATCTCTCTAAAAAGATATTCTGTTTTATTCTAATAAAAACTACCAACTCTCTCCCTAAGAAGATATTCTCTCTCTAAGAAGATATTTTATCTCTCTAAAAAGATATTCTGTTTTATTCTAATAAAAACTACTAACTCTCTCTCTCTCTTTCTTTAAGAAGATATACAGTTTTATGAAAACCACCATCTCTTAAACACTTTCTCTTTAAAAAATTTTACCTTCTCTCTAGATTTGTGATCTCATAGCTTATCAGATTGACAATCAGAGGACATCCCTAGATTCCTAGCGTTGAGTATATCAAGAGTGTCCGATTACATTCTTGAACAGAGATAGATTGCCCGTGATTTTAAGGTTTTTGAGTATCTCTACTCTATAGAGGTGAGGGAAGCTAATTGCATGTTTTTTTTATAAATGTTTGTTTATGTTTAAATATAAATTTATTTAAAATTATGATATTTTGTGAGGGAAGCTAGTTGCATGTTTTTTTTTATAAATATTGTAATTATTTGTTTATATATGAATTGGATGAATTTGAATTGAATGGAATGAATGCTTATGTATGGTATGATGTAGTATCAATGTTTGTGTTTGTGAATGATGTGGTGTGTGATCGAGACTACCCGTATCCTGACTCTACTAGTCATTGGAATCATAGATGACGATGACTAGGTGGTGAGAGTCGAAGGAGGTTCATATCCTGACTCTACTAGTCATTGGAATCATAGATGAAGATGACTAGGTGGTGAGAGTCGAAGGAGGTTTAATCCTGACTTTACTAGCCACTGGAATCATAGATGAAGATGACTAGGTGGTGGGAGTCGAAGGAGGTTCATATAACTGTGCCACGGTGTGAAAAAGAATCGGTTGGACCAGATCATATGGATTAATAGATTCACGTGACTGCGCTACAGTGTGAAAAAGAACCGGTCAGACCAGATCATGTGGGTTAAAGGATTCATATGACCGCGCTACGGTGTGAAAAAGAACCGGTCAGACCGGATCATATGGATTGTGTTTATATGACCACGCTACGGTGTGAAAAAGAACCGAACATACCGGATCATATGGATTGAGTTTATATGACGGCGCTACGGTGTGAAAAAGAACCGGACAGACCGGATCATATAGATTAAGTTTATATGACTGCGCTACGGTGTGAAAAAGAACCTGTTAGACCAGATCATATGGATTACGATTATATGACTGTGCTACGGTGTGAAAAAGAACCGGACAGACCAGATCATATGGGTGTCTCATGAGTGTGATGGGTGATGTGTTAGTGATGATGTGATGTATGAGATGAGTTATGAAATCTTGATTTGTTGTTCTTTGGTTGGAATAGAAATTTAATTTATGAAAATACTATTTTTAAAACTCTCTAGCTTACCCTTCTTTTGGTGTGTTGTTTGTTTTGTTTTCAAAACTGCGATGATCGTGTATATTACACGGGAGCAGAGGATTTGACAGGTGGTGTGAGTCTCAAGTGAATTGATGGATAAGCTTTATTTTATTTTATTTGTAATTTTACGAAAATAGTTTTATTAAATCTTATTTGGAGAAGTATATTTTGAAATACATGATGAATGATGGAATTTTTATATTCAAGTTTATTATATAATTTTTTTATACAATAATGTCGTAACCGGGATCACGATGGGGCGGCTGTCCAAAAATAATTTCTTTTTTTTAGAAAAATAATGGAGTCGCCACCATAATTTATTGAAGGAAAAACTATGGAAAACCAAAAAAAGTCAGATAAGGCAAGTTTGCAAAACCGGATTTAGAGTCCGGGAGTCGGTTACGTGTGAGGAAGGTACTAGCACCCCACAACGCCCGCCCTAAGGCGGTACCTTTAATTAAACAAGTAAAATAAAAGAGTGTGACTTTTTAGAAATATTTATTTTTCCCAAAAAATAGAAATAGAATGCAAATAACAACAAATAAAAATATATTTTTTTTAATAGGGGAGCCCGACAAGGATTTGACCTCGCTCGTACGTATCTCTATCAAGGATAGAGAATCAGGGTTACGTAGTTCTTTTCTTGGGTATTTGTGAGGGGTGTTTTCGTCGAGATGTGGTGCTTGTAGGGTTTGCTGAAGGGTTTCGAAGCTTGCATTTTTTTCGTGAGTAAGATTTGGTTTGTGTATTTAGGAAGTGGGGTTAACATGGTGTAGAAGGTGGTTTGGTCGATGATTATTAGAATGGAATGGAAAGGTGATGCAGATTCATGGTGGGATGTACAGTGGAGATGTAGGGCAAAAACACAATGCAAAAACCTTGTGGAATTATGCGTTCATGGAGATGCATGTTGATGAAATAGGAATAATTGTGGGTGTTTTTTTATTTTATGCCATGAATGAATGTACAAGCAAAAAGGAAAAAAAAAATACCTGGTGCCTAGTCTTTACTTCCTCAGTGTGCTTTCTTCTTTTCTCTCTTCTCAATATTCTCTCTCGTTCTCTTTTTTGTCACCAAAATGATCTGTCCCCTTTCTTTTTTTCCTTTGACTCATATATCTCCTCCCCCTTTTTTTTCTCCTTATTTTAATTGATATATTCTTTTTAAAATGTCAGTAGTTCAGTTTTAGAGAGGTTACTACTCTTTGACTCATTCATATTTGTTATTTTTTTATTTTTAATTTCTTTAAAAATTAAATATTAACAATGAATCTTCCCAAGAATAAGACTTGAAACACTTTTCAATGATAAAAA
>Ga0209489_106230_pt1 | contig 19450 bp, 8 predicted proteins | sample SiratrowhiteBW_FD_187527 | JGI IMG/M metagenome (GOLD analysis project Ga0209489, IMG submission 187527) | Root nodule microbial communities of legume samples collected from California, USA - Siratro white BW (SPAdes) (version 2) | ecosystem: Host-associated > Plants > Roots > Nodule | place: USA...
AGGTGGTACTCGCAACATTTGTGCAGCTCCCTCCATCTATGATCATACTGCACACCTTATTGTTGATGAGGCAGCGAGTATGAAAAATATTCTCCCTTTGTTGTTCCATGTCATCTTCTTTAACTTGAGAATTTAGAACCCGTCTAGTTACAAGTGTTTCTCCCTCAACTACATATTCAACTTCATCATCACTTTCTTCAGTCTCGGCCATGGATTTATCACCCTCACTTTCACTTTCCACAATATTGTCACGCAGAACCATGACTCTCTTGTTTGGGCATTGTGATGCTATGTGACCTGAACCAAGACATTTAAAACATTTTATATCTCTATTTCTAGAGGATTGAGTTTCAACTTTACCCTTTCCCTTTAAATTCTCTGTTGTTTTGTTCTTGGCTGCTTCCTTTGGAATACCTTTTTCCTCCTTCTTCCAGCTTGGTTTGTAGGATGAACCAGAACCAGTGTTGTACTTAGAGATTCCTTTTTGCTTAAGTTGTCTTTCCACCTTAATGGCCATATGCACCATATCTTCTAATTTTACATAGTGCTGCAACTCCACTACATGTGCAATTTCTTTGTTCAGCCCATTGAGAAATCGTGCCATGGTTGCTTCTCTATCTTCATTCACATCAGCTCTCACCATTGCCATCTCCATCTCCTTATAATAGTCCTCCACACATTTAGAGCCTTGCATAAGTCTTTGCAATTTTTGGTAGAGGTCTCTATCACAGTGAACTCTATCACAACCAACTTCACCTTTTTTGCATCTGAATAATTATGGCAGTCAAAGATGAACTCCATTTTCTTCTCCCACTCCAAATATATTTCAGGATCATTCCTCCCTTGAAAAGAAGGTATTTTCATTTTGATGTTATTAAGGCTTCCATCTCTGTGATCAAATCTCCGATAGTTTCTCTCACGCCTATCTCCTCTACGCCTATTTCTACCCATCATAAAATCATATTCCTCCTCCATCTCCCTTCTATTTTCTCTACCAGAGTCTTCATCTTCACTCCCTCCATGATTTCTCCTATTTCACCTTGAACTATTCCCATCATCAGATTGATCATTTTGTAGATTGGCTAATTTCTCATCTTGCCTATCCATTCTGTCCCTTATATCTCCCAACACCATATTTAATCTCTCAAATTGTTGTTGCATTGCTTTAAGAGTAAAATCAAGGTTTGGTGAGTCTGAATTTTCCTCTCTATTTGCCATTTGTAAAACCTGAAATGAAAACGTTAGTGTAAAAAAAATATTCCTCACTATTCCTCACATGTTTACACTCAAGGATGACGCTCTACACTCGTGTTTGCTCTCAATTTTTGGCTTTTTCTATTCTAATAAAATTTCAGAACACTCTTGAATATTATTTTTCAGCCCTCTCTATAAGCTCTTAAAAGGTCTTACAACTCAATCTAGCCAAACACCAAGCAGAATGATGCAATACTTTTCGGAACAAGGATCTTAACTTTAAAATACAAAAATATTCTCCGTGAATACAGAATATGACTCTTTTTTTTTTCTAGAACAGAAACACAAAATGCTATAATACTTCTTCTCTTTTTTTTTTTGCTTTTTTTGTATGCTATTTTTTTTCTTTTTTTTTTGCTTTTTTTATGCTGTTTTTTTTTCTTTTTTTTCTAGAAACGAAATGAACAATGGATACAAAGATTTCAGAACAAGATAACTAGTAAAACAGTAGAAGATATAACCTGACTGCTAGGAACGAAGCTCTGATTACCAAATGATGTGAACCCGGTTAGGAATAATCCCCAGAACCCACAACGAAGAGTAGTTGAATGCCCCAAGATCCCCAAGTATTCAGATTTAGAATGATCTACTCAGAACCCTTGTCTTGCAGAAAAGAAAACGCAGCAAAGACCCTAAAGTAAGGTAAACGCCACAAGGATGATCAGCCCTTGATAAGTTGCAAGTCTAAATGAAGAACTCAAGAGAGAAATTTCTCACTTCTGAAATTTTCAGATTCAAATTCGTATTTCAAATTCAAAGTTGTTGTTTACATGTGTTTTCTTATTTAAGTAGACCTTTAAGCTTCTAAAAAGCTAACTTAACTCTTCAACAGCCTAGAAGCCTCCAACTTTAATGCAACAACAGGTTTTTGGCACTTATAGATGACTAATTATTACATCAAATGGAAAAACGAAAAACACAATTTACTAAGCATGACTACTCTAAGCCCTATGGAAAATTAATCAAAATACATCAAAATAAAAAATTTAAAATATGCCCACAAAATACTGGGTGACTCTTCAGATTTTAACCTAAGCCCAAAATAGCCCATTTACACTTAAATTAAATCTGGTGATGCATTTTCTATGGGCCCTTCTCTTCAAATGATTTGCTTTTAGCCCAAATCTCCTTCATTGAATTTCTTCATCAGCGCATATCAAATTAAGAACGTGATTAGGCTTTAATTCAATCTTAGACTTTGTTCGCGCAGTCAAAATGTCTTGAATTAGCCCAATCAATGCCTCTTTCAGTTTTTGGGCCCTTGACCTAGTGATTGGTGTGCTTGGAATTTGCAAAGCATCCTTTGAATTATTTATTTGTGCAGGTGCTTGAGGTTGGTTAAACTTCAGCTCTTGGTTCTCATCAGTAGCACCAAATATAATATCATCAACATAAATTTGGTATAATGAATTCATTTGAATAATCTTTACAAAATAGAGTAGTGTCAACTTTTCCTCTTTGAAAACCATTTTTTGAAAGAAAATAACTTAGACACTTATACCATGCTTTAGGAGCTCGTTTAAGACCATACAAAGCCTTATTTAATTTGTAAACATGTTGTGGGAAGTCAACACTCTCAAACCTAGGATGTTGTTTCACGTAGACTTCTTCATTGGGATCACTAATCATGGCATTAGCTGGATGGTTTTTAATCAAAGTGAAATTCCTTTTGTAGGTTTTGTTCGTTCTCCCATTGGTGCATCCAAAGCTCTTAATGGATCATCTAATGTTTGACTAGTTGATGTTGGAAGATTTTCCTGTAGTTCCTGCAAATTGAAATCAAGAGAATTGTCCTGCTCTAATAAAGCCTTATCAGGCTTGAAGTCATTAAATCTCACATGAATAGATTCCTCCACTAGAGAAACGTTCTAGAGTTATACACTCTATAGGACTTAGATGATTCAGAATATCCAAGTAACATTCCTTCATCACTTTTAGAGTCAAACTTTCCAAGACTGTCATTATAATTCAGAATGAAAGATTGTACTCTAAAAGATGGAAATAAGATATGTTGGGTTTTCTATTTTTTCACAAATTTATAAAGATTATCACAAATATTTGCACTAAATAATCTAGTTCTATTATTGTTATTGACTATACATTGATCTTGATTAAAAGCAACACTATTAATAAATTGTCATTATCGCACAATTGGCTTATGCTAAATAGGTTGTGTTTGAGACCGTATACAAGTAAAACATTATTAATAGACATAGTAGGTTTCAGACTTATTGTTCCACCACCAATAACCTTATTGTGTCGATTTCCTCCAAAAATTACCTTCTCTCCTTTCTTCATTTGGAGGTCTTAGAATATAGACCTTTTGCCTGTCATGTTTCGTGAGCATCCACTATCCAGGTACCATGACAAGTGTTGTCTTTCTTGAGTTGAATATCTATAAGAAGAAGAATTTTATCCTTTGATACCTATACTTGTTTGGGTCCTTTCCTATTAGCAATTTTAACTGATTTTGTTTTAAATGCCTTTTTAGATTAAGAGAATGATTTTCAATAAATCCACCTCTTCATAATACTCTTTTGATGTGGAATTGTAGACAATGCCTGCCATAAGACCAACATGTGCTTCCTGGTCAAAATCTAAATCTTCCAATGTGGACATGAAACTTTTCTTTTTCTTATTTTTAACTTCTTTGGACCCTTCGTGTGCTAGTGCGAGAGTCTTCTATATTTCTTTAGCACTTGGTAGAGCATAAAGTTTTGCAATTTCTTCTTTTGATAAAGCACAAATAAATATATGCTATGCCTAGGAATTTCATTGATACCTTTGTTTCTGTTCATTAGTCTAAGTATTCCCTGGGAAAAACTTTCCAGATGTATCAAGTAAAGAAGAAACTCCAGTTTCAATGACTTCCAATAGATCAACATTACAGTATTTAAGAAAGCTAGTCATCTTGAGTTTCCATAGCTTAATTTTCACCCTTAAATAAAGTTGGACGGTTGATAGATTGTCCCTTAGAGTCCATCAAGTTACCTAAGATCATTTCCTCTCGTCCTGTTAAAAACTAACCTCTAGGTTTAGCTTTGGTACCAACTATAGGAACAATTGGCTCCAGAATGAGGGGTTGAATGTAGTCTGAAATCAATTCGCTATAAACAAAAAACTACCAAGCAAGATCGTCCAAAGCAAGAATATAAAAGCACAGATGAAACACTTTTATACTAGTTCACCCTAATCTCTTGGGCTACGTCTAATTCTCTCTTGAACAAACCGTTCAAGAGATTCCACTATTTAGTAAATGGTTTCAATGAATACACAAACCTCTCCAGGTTACAACGAGTACACAAACCTTTGTAGGTTATAATGAGTACACAAACCTCTTCAGGCTATCTGAGTACAGAAACCTCTCCAAGTTATACCAGTCGTAATCTCCCCCTGAAATCAAGACTACTCAAGATTGAAAGAAACACTCTCAAAAGTATACAATGGTTGCACACAACCCAAAAATCTAAATGTTGATAGTAGCAAATTGACAATAGACACTCAATGTATACTCTATTTCTTGAATGTATTGTATGATGTATTTCTCTTGTTTTCTTCGGCTTGAAGTTGCTCTTCTATATGTAGCTTGTTAGAAACTAGTTGTTGGATGCTTGAAAGGGAAATCTTAACCATTTAATGCTGAAACTAGTCGTTGGAAGAACAACTTATTTTCTTGATTCTGTATTAAAACCGACTTTATCTGCATATAAAAATAATTTAAACAACACAAAATATCTTTGATTTGAAACAAATAATCATGTTTAATATTCCATAATAATTTGAATAATTTCCATTATGACGATATTAACATTAATCAAGGTTATTTTTTAAGTTAAAATTCGTTATAATATTTTCTACTAATATGCGTAAGAATTTTTCTATATTAATGATTGTGATGTTGCTTTATTCATGCTGATTACAATTATTATTTTAGTTATTAATTAGAGTTACTTTTTTATGTTATTGGTGAAAGTTATTTTTTTGTCTGATTTTTAAGTATTAAAAAAAAAAACAATGACTCTTAGACAAAAAAAAAATAACATTACTAACAATTGATAGAAAAACAATCCTTATTCATATAAAAAAAAATTCCTACACACTAATAACACCTTAATTAAAACCAAACCCGCAACTTCAACAGAAATAATCAAATTACTTTAATAAAATTCTGAATTCTATTTTTATTTCAAACTTTTATCCAAACAAAATTTCATAAATAATTTTACGTACTTTATAAAAGTAATTATTCTGTAAAAGTTTTCTATCCAAATCTATTATAATTACTATTAAAGGATATGAGAGCCTTTATTGGATCTGAAAAAAGAGGGGTTGCAGTTCGAGTAATGTTAATATAATTTTTTCTTAAGGAGTAGACTAATTCTCTACACTTGTATATTTTACTGTAAACTTAGCATGCACATAAAATGCACCTCAATCTATAACAAATTCCTTAAACTGAGATTAGGTGACTTTAAAACTACACATGTCATCTCCTCTAATCTATAACAAATTCCTTAAACTGAGATTAGGTGACTTTAAAACCACACATGTCATCTCCTCTATTTTAAATATATTAACAAAACTTGCACAAGAAAAAAACTAAAAATAGATGTAACAAGCATTGTTCTCAACCATCACCTTCCTTTGTATATATCCATGCAGGTGTAGCTTGACAAATCTACCAATAATTATACTATTGATATGAAGTGTTCTTAATAGTTTTCTTTCAAGAAGGAATTTTATTATCGATAAAACATAAAATTATAAGCACCAACAACTTGTTGGTACAATACTAAATATTTGCCCATTAATGTTATGTTGATATGAGAAGTTTAATTTTTATAATATTATACCAAATTCAAACTTAATAGATAAAAATATTATTAAAAAGAATGCAAGTAGTTATTCAACTCTTTTAATAAATTATTCATTTAAATACTGATAAGTTTCATCTTTCAATATAATAATAATAATAAAATATGGTTCTTTCTGTATTTATATGTGCGTTTTGTTAATCCTTAATTACATAATGAAAGAAAAATTCAAACCCTATTATGAAAGTTTTCCCATATGTTCAACGTGTGAAAAGGAAACAAATAAAGTGTCAAAGTTAACATCTACCCTAAGTAGGCACTGTACATGTAGAAGAAGACCAGCTGAGTGAAGAGAAATAAAATCCAAATCTTTGTCCCATTGACTTTGATTTTGGGAAGGAAGTGAATTAGGGGAGAAGCAATAAGTTGTAAAATATAAGAAATGTGAAAGGGACAGGTAGAGGATATGCCTTTGCTCTCTTCAGAAATAGTGTTGTGATGAGTGATTCCATTATTTTCTCCACTTTACACCATTCATATTGCCAATTAAATGAATGTGGCAAAGTGGGAAATAGATATGGGTGCCACACCAAATCTTTCTACTTTCTACCTAGTTTCTATGCCACTTTCTGTTTATAGCCCTCTTATTATTATCGGTAAGATACCTGAAAAAGACATCACCCATAATAACATGTATCTCTATCCTTTTTCATGTTTTCCCTTTACCCTTTACCTTCAATTAATTTATGTGTTGTCATATTAATAATTAGTTTTATTATAATTATTATTTATTATTATGTATTTGAGGCATAATATCTCAAACAATGAAAACCTGACACATTTTTGAGAAAACACAAATAAGTTTTAGTTTAATGTAAAAAAAAAGTATATTCGAATAATAACCAATATCTAGTCGTACTAATACAAGACCTAACAAAATTAATGTTTTATGATCGTTCTCTCCTAATATAATATCTATTTATACTTTCCTGTCAACATGTCATATACTCTTCTGTATGTCTTTTCATAAGGACTCCTTTACAATATCACTCACGGCGTCCTTAATTTAGTATTCTAGAACTGTATTCATTCTCTTAATATATTTTGCATTTATAATTTGTGATATTTAGCATCCATAATTTGTGATGTTGCATAACTCATGAGAAACTCGTAATATAAAAAATATCTCCATATAACAATTTATTTCATTTGCTATTCCATTTGAAAAATCAATATAAGGACAATTAAATTTTCGTTTTAAGATAATCCATTTTGCATGAAAGAATTTTAATAATTGGTTAATTTTGATCCTATACACATTATTAATTTGATTTGTATTTATCTAATTTTAATCCATTTTTCAATTAATTTGATAAAAAAACAATTGTTATATATATATATATATATATATATATATATATATATATATTCATGTAAATTGTGTCACCTTATCCTATAGGTCCACCGCTCTCAATTCCTTCATGTTTTTCATCTTTATTAATTTTCAAAATCGGAACCAAACTTTGTCTCCGTATTCTCCTTTCTTCTGTCTTACTTTCTCTCTCTAAATCTTACTCCATCTTTTATCTTCTTTACTATCAACTCAATTTAGGTCCACCTTAAAAGGTTAAGGAACACATCCATCTATTTGAAATTTCAAATAAAATATAATTTTTTTAGGTCCACCTTAAAAGGTTAAGGAACACATCCATCTAATTGAAATTTCAAATAAAATATAATTTTTTTTCCTGCAATCTCCTTAATCTACTAGTTTTCTTAAGATGAGAAGTTAGGTTCTTTTCAGCTAATCTTTAGATTTTTTGCAATTTGTGTTTTTTGAGTTGACATTTGTAGTTAAATTTATTGAAGTTTCAATTTTTTTTTCTCTTTGTAAGTTAAATTATAGATAAGGGATGTGAAAGGATATATTAAAACACCTTGAATGTAGTTTTTTCTCCCTTGGAATAATGAGGATAGGATAGGGGAAATTGGTATATAATTAAGAATATTAATTTTGGTGGATTTGATTTTAAATTTAAAGATGGCTACGATGTAATGACTTATAAACTTGCTTTTAAAGTATAAGTGTTAAAAGTGTAAAGAACAATGGTTAATAATATGAAAATACGTATTTATAGAGAAAGTTAATAGTCAAGTCTAACCTTATCAAAGGTGTCAATCTGAGCAACACTGTCTGATTAGAAATTTCGTTTGGGTAAGTTCAATTTTGTCTTTTTTTCTCTTTTAAATCAATTTCAAATATGTTCAATAGGTTTCTATAGTTGTTGCATGTGCCTTCAGAGACTTCAAGTGGAGTCTCTGTTTCCACGTCCTTATAGTGTGGTATGATCCTTGATCAGATACTATGTGTTGCAGGTTAGAGTCCTCCTACTTTTGTGTTTTGAAGCTCTTTCATAAGTGTACCAAAGAAAAACTGACTTAGATATTTTCTATTACGATTCTAAGTTAGAAGACTGAAATTATTTGTATTGCAGATTTAATTTATATTAGAACATTGGTAGAATCTGCTTGTGTAATGATTTTTGGTATAAAGACTTTATTTAGTTATTCAAAATCTGAAATGTTGAAGGATAAAGAAATTGTGTTTAACTGGTTATCAAGAGGAGCTGATAAGTGTCTTATAGTTGTCGTTTGCCTTTAGTAGAAATGTTTGATTATATGTGACTTTGTACGATGATGGATTAAATTTTTAATATAAACTTGGTTTACAAATGGGCATTGAACAAATTTGAATGATAATGTAGCTTTAAATTGATGAACATGTTAAAAATCAGTGTGAGAACTAAGTTGGGTGTTTTTAATAGGTGTTGTACATGCTTGGTTTTATGGGACTCTCTAATAGAATCTTGGAAATGTCATGTTTCATTGTGCTCAGAGTTACATTTGAGTGGCTTTGATGTATAATTAATTAAAAGCATGTGAACAAGTTAGGTTGTCAAATTTCATTTCATGGTTTGTTTTGGAGAAAATTTAACTCTTGATGAAGAATGCATGACTAATTGATATAATTGATAATTTTAAAATTGTAACTAGAACTGAAATCGGTTTGAAAACTATAAATGTAGTTGGTTTTTCTGCATATTTTGCCAAAGCGAGATATTCTCGCTCAAGTGAGCATAGTCTAAATTTAGACCTACTATGTGGTCGATTTTTGCTCCGGCGAGGGGTATTCTCGCTCAAGCAAAAATAGCATTGAAACTGAAGTGCTCTCTGGACCCTTTTTTCTCAAGCGAGAGGGATTCTCGTTCAAGCTAATTTTTTTTTCTGTTTTGATTGTTTAATTCTTTTGTATGCAATTTATGGATTGAACAAAATAGATTGATTTATTTAAATTGAATAATATTGTTGATTTAGTAATTCTTGATATTTTTAAGATTGAGATTGAAAAGTGAATGAATACATGAGTAGAGATATATGCTTATGATATGATAGTGTTAAAGTATTGATTAAGGATGATCAATAATGATTGATCTTGACTCTACTAGTAATAGGAATGAAATAGATTAACATTACTAGGTGGTGAGATTCGAAGGAGGTTTGAACTGGGTGATTGTAGCTTTAAACATAATTAGTCAGAAAAGTCTCAAGAGGACTAACATTTGAAAATGATTTAGGTCGAGTTCAAGAGATGGTGGTGAACTGGACTTTTAAAAATTTTTCGCAGACTTTTGGAAAGAATTAACATAAAGAATGAAAGTTCTTCATTAAATCAATCAATTACGTGAATTTTGAATGCTCACACAGAAACAATCAACTACAACGTAAAATTAATCAATTACAAAACTCATGCAGAAACAATAATACGTAAAAGTACACACACCAAGCAAGATTAGGGAAAGAGAAAGCAAGAACACCAAGATTTATATTGGTTGACTCTTCCTCAATAGGTACATCCAGTCTCTTTGCCCCTCAAGCAAAGAAATTCACTAAAGAACATACAGTTCAATCAAGAACAATTTAGTAAACTTGTTTCCCACAAGAACCCATTCCGCAATAAAAACACCTTTGAACCCTACAGAGGTAACAAAACCAATGCAAAACCCTATTGCACCACTACAAACATAAATCCTATATAATTTGCAATCTACATAAAAACCAATACAATAGAGAATGAACACCAAAAGCAATTATGCACAACACAATTCAAGCACAAAAAAGAAATCAGTGTAGAAAACTTATCCAGAAAATAGAGTAGCACGTTCTTCACAAAATGAGAGCTTCAAGATTTTTAATCTTATTCTTTCTTGAAGAGAATTATTTGAAAATCAAAGTCTCTCACACTTCTCTTGAAAAACTGTGTTAAGCTCTCTCAGAAAATTGTAATATCACTGTGTATTTTTCTCTTTATTCTTTTTCATATTTTTGAAAGTCGTGAGCCACTATTTTATAGGAAAAACAGTTGTCAAACAGAATAAACTGACTCATTTCAATCGATTAAACAACCACAATCAATCGATTGAATTTTAGCAAAACTAAGTTTTTCCACCAAGTTAATTTTCGAAAACATTAAGTGTCTTATTACGTAAAAGAGTTTTTAAAAAAATAAAAGGCATTTGTGTTTAAAACTATGTTTTGAAGTTATGAAGCTCGTCACAGTGGTTAAGAATATGCATGCACATGTTTAAAGGACAAACCCACGTAAAATGCCTCAGAACCAATGAGAAAACGCCATGTCGGCAAAGTTGCTTTTCTATATGGTTGTTTCATGTAGACTATATTTGTGAATGACCACTTCTTCATGACCGCATCACTCAGCACCATATATGTGAGTGATCGCTTCTCCATGACTTGCATGACCGAGAGCCAAAGCAGTATGTCCAGAAACTCTGAATGCTTCTTCCATATCACTTGAGTATCCGAGAGCCAAAATCGTATCCTCCCAACTCTGAATGCAGCATTCGTATCACCTGAAGAGTCGAGAGCCAAAATCGTACCCTCTCAACTTTGAATATCACATCTGTATCACTTGAAGAGCCAAGAGCCGAAACCGTATGTCCAAAAACTCATCAAAATGATCTGTTTTAGACAAAACTCGGTAAACCATATCCATATACCTAAAAACTCATAAACACTTAGTCAAAACAACAATTTCAACTAATCTTCATTCTCAATCTAAGTTTTCTTCATCAACTCAATATTCTTCTCGGTTTCGTTAAGGCTTCGTCAAACATACAAACTTGGTCTAGTGTAGGCTTCATCAAATCACTACCTTCTCGGTCAATTGTTGGCTTCATCTACTCACCTCCTTCTCGGTACAGTATTGGCTTCATCAACTCACAACCTTCTTGGTTTAGTGTTGGCTTCATCAACTCATAACCTTCTCGGTTCAGTGTTGGCTTCGTCAAATCACACAGTAGCAACAATGCTAACAACCTCGTCATGAAAGATTGATGATTCATTGACTTGGAGGTCGTGTAGATTCACAACTTGGAGTTCTATGAAAGGTGCATATCTCGGGGTCTATTCAACACACGAGTCTTCCAGAAGTAGAGTCAAGTTTGTTTATATGTGTCAGAGTCAAATAGTTAAAATTGTGAATGAAATTAAGTGAAATAAATTATTTTGATTGGTTTATGTGTTGTTGAAGTATGTGATTAATTTTGAATTATTCTAAGATGGTTTTAAATATGTTAGCTTACCATTTCTTGTTTGTATTTGTGTTTTATTATCTATTTGTGGTGATTGTGTGTTATACGAGAGTAGATGGCATTACAGAGGAGACTATGGATGATCTTTTGCATTAAGCATACCTTGTTAGCAATATATATTTTGAAAGACTTATCTATGATTTTTGTAAATGTTTTAAATTTCAATTTAGTATGATTGTGTATTTTGAAGCATATTAACTATGGATTATTGCAATATGCATGTTTATGAAATCTTAATTGTGTTAGTAGAAGTTTTATTTCGTAGGGTGTTACATATGAACTTTAAAACAAGTATTTAATTATATCTGTTTCTTGATAGAAATGTCGTGAAACATTGTGAAATGTTTTACATTGATTTTAGACATGGTAGAACTTTCTTTAACAAATTTTGAAAAATTTGGTTTTTGGTTTATTTTTATTCAAGCGAAATATTCTCCTTAAAGCTAAAATAGAACAAAAATCAGGACTTGCTCTCTTAAATTTCCTTGCTTAAGCAAGCAAGAGATTTCTCACCTAAGTTATAAAGAGACAGAGAATAAATCATTTCCTCTTATCAACTCATGCACAAGTTAGAAATTCTTGCTCGAGCTAGAAATACTTACAACAATTTTTATTTTTATTTTTTACGTTATTCAAACTTTTCACTCAAATGATGTTGATGTTTATGTGATGAAGTTGATATGTTGTTAAGTTGATAAATGTTATGTATAAATATATACAAATAATTAAAGAAATGCAACTAATGATGATTGTTACATATAGAATTTAAAGGATATATATGAATGAATTAGTTGTTAGAATTATAATTGCTTTAGTCACATACCCGAGGATGATACGTTGGCCTCATGTGCATTCACAAGTATTAAGTAAACGAATTTACATATATTAAGTAAACGAATTTATATATAATAAAAATTCCTTTGCTTTATTAATAAGCTAAGTCATAGATTAAGATATTAAATAATGAGAAACTAAGATTATTGGATACTGAAACATTTGTAGATATACAAATTGAGTTCTCTTAAACTCACCTTAATCGTTGACTCTAAGATCTTTTGTTGATTTAAGTCTTGGATTGGTTCAAGTCTTAGTTTTGGTAAAATATACTTAATGTGAGTTGTCTAAAAATTGTATTTCATTTATTGAATCTTCTATTTCCCTTCGTGTGCATGGATTCATTCTCTACCTGTGTGTTTCAATATAAATGAAATACAATTATTGTTTAATTGTAGAATTATTTTAATTAGCTCACCGTATTTTATGTTTTGTTGTGATTTCCTATTATGATTGTATTGGATACATGAGCAGAGGACGATGCAAGTTTTGATTAAAATAATAGGCAATGCTAGGGTTTATTTTGCTGCAGTGTTGTGTGTGTCTTAGCTAAATGAAATATTAGTTAAGAATATAATTGTTTTGTGAACTTTTTATTGGGTAAAGCTTTAACTATCATGAACATTAGGTGGAGTTGTAAATATAACATATTTATTTTCTTCATTGTTACGTCTTTCACGATGTTACATATCCCATTCGGAAGAACGTTCATCTGTATTCAATTAACATGTATTCAAAAAGTTTCGTTCTTTGTTTTCACAAAATTTCAACAACATTTCACATGATTTATAGGACATGAAAATGATTAAATTATATTCATCACAATGAATTATGTCCCATAAAGCAAAATGAAATTCATGTAAATCTAAATGTCATGAAAATATAAAATAAGACTTGATGTATCATATATTAATTGAGTAAAAAAAATAATATTTTCAAATAGTTCAAGCAAACAATTCAATATTTAATAAAATGATTAATAATATATTAATTGTTTTAACATTCAAATTTGTGTGTTTAGAATATTAGGTAATAGAGTAACTTAGTCTCTTTTAAATATAGTTTTAAATGTCTTCATTGGAGAAAATCAACTCACCGAAGTTATGTAGAAGAGGATATTGGAAACATAATTTCATTCCATTGTTCCTAAGTTTGTTGTGTCATTTTTTAATCCATTCAATGGAGGTCTAATCAATAAACGAAGACTGGATTAGCTAAGCCATTTATTGTTAGTATTGGTGCTAACTTTGTATTTGATGAAGCCAAACTAAATCAGGAATGAAGGATACTTGAATATGACTTAGTGTGTGTGGGTGCGTGAGTGCGTGTATGCATATCATCTAAATTATGAGCATACTTCTTTTATCATTGGAATGAGCTATTAAAATCCTTAATATTTTCAATATAAAATTGAAAGTGAACTTAATTTATTTTCATAAATCTGATTCATCAAATTTTACCAATAAATCGTTTTCAAAATACATTTTATTAAAAATCCTCTTAGTAGAAACTCAATTGATTTAAGATATGTTTTCAATCGATTGTTTTTATAACAGTTTAAATTATTTTTGAATATGTTATAAATACTTTTGAAAATCATTCTCTATATATAAAGGAGAACTTTTGAAAAAAGAAACAGAACAACAACAGAAAGCTTTTTTATCAAATCGTGTTCAATAAGTGATATGCAATCGTGCTTTTAATTCAAGAAGAATCAAGAGAGTGTTTCTTGAAGTTCATCTTTGATCTAAGATTGTACTGTACTGGTTTACATCTCAGGGAAGTCACTGCAATTCGCTTTTTTCTACTATTCTTCATTTTATAATTGCAGTGTTTGGTTTTGCTTTCAATCTTGCATTGTATAAAGAGTTTTTTTTTTACTTCAAGTGTATAGGGTTTATGTTTGTAATGGTGCAGTAGGGTTCTGTACTGTGTTCGTGTATTCTTGTGGGGTGCGAGATTGTGTTATTATTGTATTGATTGAACAATTGAGTTCTTTAGGGCAAATTCTTTACTAGTTGACAAAGAGATTGAATGTAGCTCTTGAAGAAGAGTGAATCGGTATAAATCTTGGTGTTCTTGATCTTTCTTTGCCCTTATCTTGATTCGTATTCTGTAACTACAAATTTGTCAACTACTATACATTTTTCAATTGATTGCTTCTGAAATGCAATTGATTAATTAGCCTGTACTGCACTACTGTCAGTTTTGATCAAATCTGTTTTTGAATTTTACTCATGTGATTATGTGACTCATCCAACTCATCTTAATTGATATCAATTGACTATATATTGATTGAGTTTTTTGGGTAAGTAGTTTATCTTGATTAAATCAGTTTGTTGAATCTGTGATTTAATCTACTATTTCTATTTGTTGTTGATTTTTTGAAAAAACTGTAATTAATTGTTTTGCTAAAGTAATTGATTGTGAGTTTCACTTAAGAATCAAATAGTATTTCAATTAATCGTTATTCTTGGTTTACTCAAATGCATTTTATTGTTGACTATTTGACTTTAATACATCAATTGATTGTCATAGTAATTCATGGGATTAAATTTTTTAAACAAGAATTTCAAGATTTCAAATTCATTATTTTTCATTTACAACTGATTATTGTGGTTGTGAATTTATGACAAGTTCAGTTCAATTGATTGATTATTGAATACAACCAATTACTTTTGTGTTCAAATATACTCAAAACATTTTTAAATGATTATTTTATTTTTTTTCAATTGATTGTTTTTGTTTTGGCAATTATGTATCCTGTAGTAAATTGTTTTAATTGAAGAAATTCTTTCTTTCTTTCAATTCTTTGACTGGTTTGCGAAAATATTTCAAAGTTTAATTCTCCCTCCTCTTAAACTCACCTTAAAACTCTTTTTCATTTGCAAGAAATTTTCTCTGTTGCGTGTTTTTTCCCCAGCCTTACTCTTGGGAGTGAATCTGCTTAACGGATGGGGGATGCGCTCAACGAATTATTCCTTGTTGAATGTCTTTTTCCAAAATTGCTTTGGGGAGTAAATCCACTTAGCAAACAAACAGGGGTTGCACTTAATGGATTTAAGGTAACAAGAATACAATATTTAGCAATTCACTCAATGGTTTGAGATTTGTTCAGCAAAGCGTCCCTTTTCAATTGTGTATAAATGACCCTACGTTGTCTTTTTGTGTATTCTGGTATAAAATAAAGTTCATAACTAAGATAGAAAAAGTTCCCTTGGTAAGTGATTCTCCTATTTACATCTTTTCCCTTCTTTCATGGTATGAGATGTGACATAGGAGAAATATAAAGTTATGCGTTATGGAACCTTAACCTCTAGAATTATTTTCAAGAGATATGTTGTCTTTTGAACCTTTCTTGAGATATTACTATAATCACCATTTTTCTTCCATGTAGTTCTTATATATAAAGATCTTTTAAGTGTAATATTATATCATATGAAATTCTTTATGAGAATTGTTGAAAGTTATCTTTATCTTAAATTTGAAACATAACTCCTACTCTGATAAAGTTTTAAGTATACTCCATGTTTCATCAATTGTTTAGAAAATAAATTATAAATTATACTTGTAGAAACATATTTTTCAAATAGTATTAAGATCTCTCTTTAACTAATTCTGAGAGGATAAATAGGTTCGAATTTTCTAGAGGGTATAAATATAAGAAATTCATGGGAGAGAGGAGAGAGACCAATCAGAATGTTTGAGTTCAATATTATGTCCGAAAAAGAAACATTAAAGAGATATTTAGACATAAATACACCTTAGTATTTATTGAGCTAGATCTGATTACTTAAATATATTTGAGATATAATTTTTCTTATTGTATTTGAAATACCAACTTATGATAAACTCATTTACTTTATGTTATTTTACTACTCACTGAATTCGTCTCACTTAGTCTTATATATTCTATATGAATAAATTCAGAAATAAACTATACAATATGAAGTATGAACTATGTTTTGAGTGATCTTTTTAGAAAGATCTTTGTATATTTCCTTTTGTAAATTAGTTATATAAATTAGTTATATAGTTTATCTTTAGTTTAGTTTTGTACCATTGATTTGGAAACATGCAATATATAACCAATATTATATTATGTAAATGTTTCTTTTTGTGTAAATTTTATTATTTAATAAATAAGTTAAACAATAGTTTAAAAAGTATGAATTTTTACTAAAATTTTAAATTAGAAACAATTTTTTTATAGTTTAGTTTATCCAAATCTTTTTTTTTTTCGTATAAAAGAGAAATTAGAGGACATCAATATCATATAAAAGTGAGAGGAAAGAGAAATTATAGAACATCAACATAGATAATGAAGAAAATACATGGACAATAGACACGATGCCAATGAGAGTGAAATAAAGGATAACGTCAGTATTATCTCAAAATTTATAATATAATATTTTTTATTAAAATATATTAAATTATTTTATTTTTGAATAATTTAAATATGTTTTTACTGTTGTAAAATATTATATGATCAACTAATTAAATAACAGAAAAGAGAAGAAAAAATGTTCAAAAGAAATTAAAAGAATATCATTACAGAAAATAAAATAAAAAACAGACAGGATTAGCTTACAGGGAAAGTGTAAAATTGATATTGTAATCGTTACTAAAATTTAAAATAAATTCAAAATAAATTAGGTATAAATGAGAGAATATTATAAAAAAATCATTAAATAATAATTAATTTAGAGCAAAAAAATAATTAGTCATTATATTAACTATTTAAACACTATTTTATAATTAAAAATGATTGATATCTAAAAGAATTTTTATTATTAATAAAAATTTATAATATAATTAGATGTTATATTTTTACCGTGATCACAAAAAATAATTATTTATTTAGAGATTATTTTTTAATCACTTGTTAAGATATAATTCGAAAGTATTTTTTAAAATCACTTTTAATCTATAATCTATTTTAGAGACCAAGTTAATAAAAATAATAAAATTAAAAAATATTTTTTTCCAATTATCATTAGATACTTAAATTTTGAATCATTATTATCTAGATTTAGATACTGATTTTGAAATAACTAAATTTTGTAAAATTAATTGTTAATTGTTAATTTATAAAATATTTTAAATCAATATTAATAATTTTACTAATTTATTAATTTTAATATAATATTGAAATAGTTAATATCAATTTAAAAAATAATATTTTAAAGTAATATTTTAATCTTTTAATTTTATTTAAATCATAAACTTAAATTGATAATAATAAACTTAAAATATTATTTAAATTAAAAGTTTTATAAATTAAATTAACTTGGTGAGACATTATAATGTCTATACTAGTCCTATGCGCAATCTGATTTGCATCATTTGCATTTGGTGAGCCTTCTAATAAAAATGGAGAATTGCATTGTCTTTCACTAATCCCTTCCCTCATCTTTCACTTCCTTCCCCGAGTCATAGATTTATTCTAAGAGTTTCTCTTTCGAAGTAAGCAATATATTCGGTGTGTGTTGATCGTGGATAGTTTCATCGATGCTAAGAACTACTTCTCAAACCGTCAATGAAGAAACTACAAATTAATTAGGAAGAAGTTGAGGTTTTGATTCTTAAATAGTGGTGAATGTGAGTTATTAAACGTCGAAAAGAAATAATAATTTGTTTTAAATATAATATAATATATTATAATAAAAGGTGAGTTATTAATTTTTTTTCACCTAATATAATATATCGTTCTCTTTTTTCTGTTGTGAATTAAATACGAACTTAATTGGTTATGATGGATATTGTTTGAAAAATTGGATGCATATGAAAGTTATATAATAAAAAGATGACAAAAATGAATAAAATAAATTTAAGTATAGAATAAGATAATCTTTGTATGGACAACCGACATTCTATATATGTAATGCTTTTATTTAAATATAAGTAATACTAATTATTTTTCAAAAATATTTGATCCGTTGTTTGATAAATAAGTGATATCTTAATATTATATTCATCTTTGAGATTTTTGTTTTTTTGCGTAGGAGAAATATAAAATACACAAATGATTCCCTTGACTTGGGAATAAGAAATGGAACAAATTTGAGTAGGCTCAATCAACATAACTTAATCTATGAATGAATGGATTTTAACCTTTCCTCTTCACTCAAAAAGATTAGAAAAAACGGAAGTCATAGTTTACCCGGAATCATTCTGCATGTTAAGGGGAAGAACATTTTGTTGCATGGAAATTTTATTTCAATAGTTTAAAGATTTAATAAGTATGAAAAATTGGCTTAAAAATGAGTGATAAGAACATTTAATAGTTATTGATATGCCTTAAAATACAATTAACCTCTTTTCAGTCAATAATATTTAATTTTCAAATCTATAACCAAATCAATATAAAAGAAATATTAATAAAAATATTTAGTCGTAAAGCCCCATTTATGAATCTAAAACAGTATTGCCAAATAATTTAAAACATAAATCTTGTTCAATTATTTTCTCTAAAAGATAATTACCTTCAAAATAAAGGTAATCAGTAAGAAACAAAATATCTATATAAAAGGGAAAAAAAGGACATCCCTATGTTTGTAATAAAAATATAAATTTGAAAATAAAATATATTAAAAATAAAAGAGAAAAATAATACTTAAAATTATTATTTTCATAATAAAGGTAAAAAAATTAGAATTTATTGATATCTCTCACACACACACACACATATATATATATATGAATTTAAAACTATATATAAATTGGGGTCAAAACCAACCCTCACAACATGGATCCGGCTTTTTCTAGAAGTTATTTTTTAGTTTATGAATGTAGTCTACCAAATATTTTAAGGCTTAGCTTTAGAATAATTTGACTCTATCTTGAACAAGCAAAATTTGATAAAAAAAAAAAAAAAAA
>Ga0209489_106231_pt1 | contig 19446 bp, 6 predicted proteins | sample SiratrowhiteBW_FD_187527 | JGI IMG/M metagenome (GOLD analysis project Ga0209489, IMG submission 187527) | Root nodule microbial communities of legume samples collected from California, USA - Siratro white BW (SPAdes) (version 2) | ecosystem: Host-associated > Plants > Roots > Nodule | place: USA...
ATATTTGTCTGCAGTGCACTGATTCTGTTTGATAGGCTTTCATATTTGTAAATTGTTTGAACCTTTGCAGATTGCATTCTAAGGTTCTTTAAAGATTTTGTATTCTCACATTGAAAAGCAAATTTGCGAAAAGATTTTAAAAGGGTTCAATTCACCCCCCCTCTTGAACTTAGGCCAAACACTTATTTTAACAATTATCTTTATTTTTTGGTGGGAAGTTAAGATTTAGTGAGATTGACTGGTTCTTTTTTATTATTATCTTTATTTTTATTTTGTAAGAAGTTAAGATTGAGTGAGATTGAGTTATTCTTTTTTTTTTTATTTTGTGAGAAGTGCAAATAAAGGAAACTGAAAACAGTTTTCTTTTTTTGTTATTATTATTATTATTATTATTTATTCTTGGATTGTGTTGTTTTCAATTTATATATATTTTTTATTTATTATTTTTTTGTTATTTTCGTTTTTCTATTATTAATTATTTTTGTAATAGAAAAATTCAAAAAAATTTATTTATTCATTTTTTTTTCATTTCTTTATTTTATTTTATTTCGTATTTTTAATTTAAAAGATTATTCGGACAAAATTGGATGTTGACAGATCGTTTGATCTCGGATAGTAATTTTCTTTGTTTCGATGATAATTTGATCTTAGTTAGTGATTTTTTTTAATGATTGTTTCATCTTGGATAAATACTATTATTCCAATAATTATTTGATCTCGGACAATGAGCATGTATAACTTTTATCCAATATGATTGTTTAGTGTTGGATAACAATTGATCTGATAATCGTTTAATCTTTAATCTCAGTAAGTGTTTTTTTATGGTTGTTTAGCCTTTGATAGCAATCATTCAGATGATCATTTGAGCTCGGATAGACGTTGTTGTTCTGATGATCGTTTGATCTCGGTGAGTGATTTTTCCATGACCTTTGGACTTTGATGGCATTTTTTTTTATGATCATTTGATCTCAAATAAATATTGTTGCTTCAATGATTATTTGATCTCGGTAAGTGCTTTTTCTAAGACCGTTTGGGTCTTTGATAACAATGTGTTGATATCTTTTAATCTGGGAAAGTGTCAATGATTTTTTGATGTTGTCAAGTGTTCTTTCTATGACTGCTTTGTCCTTGATAACAATTGTTCCAATGCTCGTTTGATCTTGGATAGACATTGTTGTTTTAATTTTCATTTGATCTTGACGAGTGTTATTTCTATGTCCATTTGGTCCTTAATAGTAATTGTATAGATGATTGTTTAATCTTGGATAAACAATGTTGTTCCAATGATCGTTAGATCTTGGTTAGTTTTTTTTCTAAGACCGTTTGGTCTTTGATAGCAATTGTTACGATGATGGTTTGATCTTAGATAGACACTTTACTTTTGATAAACGTTTGATTTCAACGAGTATTCTTTCTATGATCGTTTGCTACTTGATAGCAATTGTTTCGATGATCATTTGAACTCGAATAGACAATATTGTCTTGATGATCTTAAAATCTCGATGAGTGTTCTTTCTATGATCATTTGGTACTTGATAACAATCATTTTGATGATTATTTAATCTCCAATGGACATTGTTATCATACTTATTGTATGAGGTCTAGATCAACTCTAAGATTGTTATCATTATTGTTCTCATCAAAATTTTGCCCCCACCAGAATGCTTCTCCGAGTTCAATAGGGATCATGGCATCTGTCCCATATGTTAGTCGAAAAGATGTTTCCTATAGACAATCGAGAGGTGCAATAATAACCACAATTTACTGGATACTAGAGTAACAACGTAACTCAACTAAAATAAAAGAAGAATTAATGGTTGAGAGGTTTATCATGAGGATTATGATGAAGCGACAGTTCTGCTTCTAGTGACTACCATAAAACTTGTGGTCTGAGAACAATTTTACCTATGCCCCATAGTGGGCATCAAATGTTCTTACCAAAAAGAGTCTTGCTCTCCTGAGGTGGAAAAAGGTGATTTGCCTCACAAGTCAAGTTATGACTTCAAGATATCATGCTTGAGTTTATGAAGACAATGAGAGAGATCCACTTGTATAATTTTTTTTTTCTGAAGTTTGAGTCAGTCAAAACATAGAGAATTATAAATATATAAGTGAGTATAAGAATTAAATTAATAGTTTATATGAGATTGATATGTATTTATCAACCTTTTTAGACTTGGGCTAAGGTATTTAAAAGATATTTAAAATAAATGAGATATATGATCTACTATTAATTTTTTTCAATTAATTATTATTATATAAATATCCAAATTATACAATTATAGTTGATTTGATTAGATTGTATATTATTATGTTTATCTATGTAAATCTTAAATATAGACATGTGTGCATGCACACGCATAAAAAATGGTGACGTTGACATTAGATTGGTTATTGTAAAAATCATCTTTCTGATCTACTCATCATCGCTTTGATTAATGATTTATAAGTTAAGGTAATGTGGTAAATAATGGGCTAAGGAGGCGCACTTGCAAGAAAGAGAAGAGGATTTTTTTTTTCATATCCATAATTTCTTTCTGCACTTCATAAATATAAAAATTTCCATTTTGTCTTTCTTAGTTTATGAGAAAATGACTTTCATAATTAAACAAATAATCTGAAAGTCTTTGCGTAAAAAAAAAAAAAATCTTCAAATTACATTATCTGAAAGTATATTTTGCATTAAAGAAAAACTTATGAATTAATCCATAAGCCATCTTTTCATATAAAAAAAAAAGAAAGGTAGTTTTTTGGTTGTGTAAGCTGGGATATTTGAGAGTCCATAATTCAAAAATCATTTGATTATATAATGTATAATTTTTTTCTGAATTACACAATTTGAAAACTTTCTTTTAAGTAAAAAATACTTTTAAATGGTGTAATTTAAAGTATTTTCTGAATTATATAATCAAAATACTTTCTTTTCTAAATTTATCTATAACACAACACATAAATAAAAATGACGATGACAAGAAAACGACGAAGGCGGCGACAAAGGGAGCAGTTTGCTCTTTAATCACCTCCATGAAAATGTGCATGAAAACTGTGGTGGTGGAGAAAGAAACGGCCCAAAGAGAAAGGATACCCAAGCCCATTTGGAATCAAGTGGGTAAGTTTTTCTAAAAGAATAAAAACAAAAATTAAACTTAAAAATATCTAAAAAAAGGAGTGTAGGTTATATTAAGCAGTCTTTCTGGTTTTATAAAATTAATTAATTAATTATTGGTAGTCTAAAAGATTTAAGTAATGTTCTGATAATTTTAAAATTTTGTAAATAAATCCTTAGAAATTTAATATCATTAAACCCTACCAAAAATTATTCACATAATATACTTTTTCATGGGGAATATCAAAGTATTTTATCCCTAAATCCTTTGTTTCTTCTTTTCACAGTTTTCTTTTATTATTTTCATTAAAGAGTTTATTCCAGAATTCCTTAATATCATGAAAGGTAGAAATTATTTCTGTTCTTTTGCACATGTGTTGGAATTTTTCATACATTTTGTTCCACTCGTTTAGAACATTACATCTTGCATGTTAGTCATTTCACTAAAACTTTCCTAGAACTTGTTCATGTTCAGTAAAGCTTTGGCAAACAATCTATCTAATAAAGGGCCTTATTGTAATCTGGCTATCGTTGTGTGCATGACAATTATCGAGTTGAGATCTAGTATCCTAAGCGATATAATTGCAAATCTTTCCATGAATTTTGAAAAGACTCTTTTCCCTCTTATTATATGTTCTTCAAGGCCATGTTGTTGTTGTTACATTTATGTGTAAAAGTACTTTGTTAAGAGTCAAGCTTTAGTAACAAGAAACAAAAGTTACTCCTAATTGTCACGATTATTTATCTATGCCATTGAACACATTTGTGGGTTGTTTCGTGTGCTCAACCAATTGCTTGTAAGTGTTGATATCACCCAAAGTGTGAGATGACATCATGTGATTTTTATATATCCTGAGCCATGATTTTATCAATGTCTTCATTCTCAAACCAAAACACTCTTGGACCTCAAAGTTTTGTATGATATAATTTAAGTTCGACTTAATGTTATTATCGGACAAACTTAAAATATTTGTCTGGTTGAATTTGATGTTCTCATCACTCTTTTATTGAATGATTTACATTTATTCATCATTCTTTTACATGTATTCTATATATGTTTTGAGACGACTCACTATTAACAAAAGATCCATTTTATTATTAAATATAGAAAAGATGATATTTTAAAATTTATTATACACCAAACTTCGATAACTTAAAATTTTTTTACTTAATTTTATAATAGAAATAAAATATTTTCAAATAAGGTTAAAACTAATTTATTAATCTTATTAAATACATTATACATATAAATATTTCTAATGTAAGGTTTTACTATTAAAATGTTTATATTGCAATAAACGTATTTATAAATAAAATGAATAAATTTAAATTATATAATAACGTAAAAATAATCAAAATTTAATTCCATTCGACCACTCACTCATCTTACTTTTGAAAAATTTTGATGTTACAATTTCGACTATTCATAATAAATCAAATAAATAATATTTATTCTTTAATATATATATATATATATATTACATGAGAATAACATGTATGTGATCATGGATTTATAACTCATTTCAATGTTTTCAATCTAATATTTAATGACATGTTCTTAAATTAAATGGATTAAAATATATTGGTTCATTAAAATACAAAATCAGAACCCTGTTTGTTCATCACTTTTTCACTGGGCAGTGAACTGTTTCTGAGAAGGTGGAGGAAAATAATTTGTCCTATAGAGAGAAAAAGTGAGATACCTTGCATCCGTAGATTCCTTTCCAACTTCCTTGGATATTTCTCTCTCTTCTCACACACCCACTTTAGTAGGGTACTATTCTATCCCAACTCAAAACCTTGTTCCTCATAGATCGTATAGCTTCTTTACAGCCATGAAAGCCACTGCAATCACTACAAATCCCTCCTTTTCTCCACACTTTTGTTCATCTGCCACTACCCCGTCTTCTTGTTCCTCATCGTCTCCTCCGCATTCTGCTAGATTTCAAAGTTTTAAGTACTCAGGATTAAAACCCATCACTCTTTCTTGCATAGGCGCACGGTTGTGCTCTTTGCAGGGGTCGAAAGCTAAGAGGGGTGGAAAAAGTTTTGTGCTTGAGGCTGGAAACATCATCGCGGCAGAGGTTGATTCTCATGGAGAAGGGGAGAACGAGGGTGCTTTGCTTGGCTCCGAGAATGACAACAATTCAAGACCTCGGAGAATCGCTCTCTTTGTTGAACCTTCTCCCTTTGCGTAAGTCCCCTTTGTTGCTGCTTCTGATTTGCTCGTGGTTGTGCTCAGTGTCCAATGCTTCATTGAATGTAGGGTGTTTGATAGACCTTGTTGCCTCTTGCCTTGGTTTTTTGCTTCTTGATTTGTTCTTTGCTCGTGTGTAGTATGTAATGTCATGAAGGCAACTTAAGAACCGTAATAACAGGACAAGTTTCATGCTGTGCTCAAGGAATCAACTTCTTGGTATGGCTTTAGAGTTGACTTTGTGGCGTTTGATGAATTGACCGAGTTAGTGTGTATTTTTATGTCAAGTGACATGGGCAAGGTTTTAAGTTGCAGCTTGCAACTGCAATTTTTGCCGAAATGTTGAGGTGTTTTTTGAGGTCTCTGCAATTGTATCAGTTGCATTTTTCCACAATTTTTTGCAATATCGCTAATCACAATGTAACTGGGACTGTATCACAATTTAAAACACTAGTCATAGGCTTTTATGATGTCGAATTTCCACATTTGGTTAATCTGAGTTTATGAGTGGGGTAATGTGTTGACAATACATACTATAATTAGTTGTTCAAAGAATAGAGAAACAGTTTTTTAGTTTTTTTTGTCTTTTAACGCAGTTGCTACTGTACTCAGCCATTGTGTTGCATATTCTGTTAAGAAGTTGGATTTAAATGTTGGTCTGTTGGAATTAAGATTGTGTCAGATTAATTGAGGTGATTCCATGTTTGTCTTTTTCCAATATCTATTCAATTAGCATAGTTTAACAATCAGAAAAGTTTGATGTTAGCAATTTTATCGTGCTGCACTTAGATTTCCGAATACTTGGTGTAAAATAGTGTTTAGTATATGCAAACATATATGTACCTAGACATTAACTGTGGGAACTTAGATGAGCTATTGCTCTACCAAAGTTCTAGCTTCCCTCTTCATTGCAGTCCAGATGGGTTTGAACTATACTATGCATTATTCATTCTCCAGAAGATGTGTGGTATCAGCAGCATACGAATTCAGGAAACATGCGTTTTCAGAGTTATCTATTTTGCAGATATGTCTCGGGATACAAAAACCGGTTTCAAAACTTCATCAAATGCCTTCGTGAAATGGGAGATGAGGTAACTTTTTGTACTTATGTTTCTATGTATGCAAATGTCTATTTACATTATCCAGAAAACTCAATTTAGATTAGATAGTTTCTGCTCATTACAGTCATATCATAGTGCTTAAACATTTTTCCTGTATTTTTTTTTCTTTCACATCACATGCTTACTGGTTATGATTATGTGTCTGTTATAGGTGATGGTTGTGACAACACACGAGGGAGTGCCCCAGGAATTTTATGGAGCCAAATTAATTGGATCTTGGAGGTTGCTAAAACTGATCTCTTTTAGTTTCTTATCTCATTTTTCACTTTCTCAACCCTTTGTTCTAGTTGTAATACCAATTTTTTTGTTTTAAATCACAATTCTTTTTTTATCTTTCTGTCGTGAGGTTAATCATTGTTTCTTAATTTAATTCGTTACATATATTTGTCAACTGCCATTCCCTTGCCTCATAGTCTGCTGTTTTATATTTGTGCACACAAATTTCTCTAGTATCATCGCTTTAGGATTTTTAATATTTTGATATCCAATTTAGGATGTGAAGACATTTTGACATTTTCTACTATCATTCCTTCATAGTATTATTGATTGAGATGCTCTCTGAGGATATGATTACCATTGTGGATACTTATGAGGAAATATGTGTGCTTGAATTACACAGTGGAGGTTCTATTATAGAGTTAACATAATAATCACAAGAATAAATATCCTAATGCAATTACGAGATTTTCTATGTGAAGAGGAAGAGAAAAACAAGCATATGAAATTTGTGTTTATAGCAGTTGCAATTTCTATGTTTGCAAGATTTTACTGGTCTTTTTACACAATCAACACTTTTTCCAACAACTAGCACGACCATGCTTTTTATACTAACAGTTTGCATTTATGCCAAAACACAATGAGAAATGCAGCTTTCCGTGCCCTTGGTATCAGAAGGTACCCCTCTCCTTGGCACTTAGTCCAAGAATAATTTCAGAGGTAGCCCGGTTTAAGCCTGACATAATTCATGCATCATCGCCAGGCATAATGGTCGGTCTGCAATTCCTCTATCTTCTCATTTGATAATTTTTGTGGGGTTATTATGGGCTGTGTAGTGTAAAGACTTATTTGCTACATTGCGTATCTAATGCTGGCTTAATTTCAGGTTTTTGGAGCTCTTATCATTGCAAAACTACTTTGTGTTCCTATTGTCATGTCGTACCACACCCATGTACCTCTGTGAGTTCTATTCAAGTTACAGATTTTCTGAATGTATTTACCATTTTAATTTGCATGTTGTTAACTATTTGACAAGTGTACCAAATTGAACAAGTAATAATACTAAATAGTCCTAATATCGTTTCCTAAGAGATTTGTGTGTGTTTAACCGATGTGCTTTACTAAAGGCTTGTTAACAAATACTCATTAGAATTAGTTGGTGAGGTAATTATACATTAAAAGCATTCAAAAGAACCGAACTTTAAATTATATAACTTCACTAGGATAAAGATTCACCGGAATTGGATTTCATGAAGTCATTTCAATACACTTTCTCTAACCAATACATCTCTAACATGACTCCAACATTCACATTACAAGCTCACTAGCTCTAAATCCTTAGAGGCGAGTTCTAAACTCTAATGCAAAAATACCAATTCATTAGTTCTTTTTATACACAGTTTGCATGAGGATCAAGTGTTATAGAATGCCTTAGAGGTAATATAAATATGACTGATATTACACCCCTAAGATGTTTAGTCTTGAGGACCAAGATCTAAATTTTTTTTATCAGCAAAGACCAAGTTCTAAATCATTTTCCAATATTTGAAAACAACCTGAAGCATAGTTGATTAAGCCACGCAACATTAATCATGGGAAAGAACACAAGAATCATGTAAAGAGATTTAAATTGCAAATGAGAAGTTATACATAGAAGAGATTCATTACATCCAACTCCAATGAAAGGAGGAGTTAGCTACTCCCAGACATCAGGACAGCAAAAATTGGCAAAGAGAATGATGAGCTTGAAGTTGTAGGTCCTTCCCAGTCATTTCCTCTCGTGTAGCAGCTCCCTAAGGTGTTTTTCGTGTTCTCCCTCCGAAAGTATATCACAACACATGGAGTTTTCACTTTTAATTTCACTTCCAAAAAGTAAACTTTCGCTGGGCCTTGCTGGGCAAGAGTCTACTTTGAAATCAACGCAGAAATTCAGATTTCACTTAGCAAATCTGTTCATAGCCTAGTAAACTCGTCTACACTATCGTTGGGCAAGGCTTTTGGTCCAGCGTTGTCTATCGTTGGGCAATCCATTTCTCTAAAAAGAATGATAAGTAGTAATCACTTCTATAACCAAAAAATGTTTAAATATGACTTTTAATACCAAAATGAAGAGTTCATAGCACGAATACAAATACAGAGGTCAAATGTGTATGATAAAATAAGTTATTATCACACTTATCACATGTTACTTCTGCTTATGTTTATTCTGATATGGCATGATGCTATGAAGTCAGAACTGCTCTATGTTAAATCATATATTACTTATAGCTGATCTTGTTTAGTTTCCAGGTACATTCCAAGATATACCTTTAGCTGGTTGGTGAAACCCATGTGGTTGATCATAAGTTCGTGTACTTTCTTTCTCTTGCTTTCTAATTTAGACTCAAATATTGATAAACATGACATTAATGTTTTTTGTTGATGTAGAATTTCTTCACAGAGCAGCTGATCTGACTCTGGTTCCATCTGCTGCCATAGCGGGGGATCTCCTAGCAGCTAGAGTCACAGCAGGTGAACATGAAATCCCCTGATCTAGTCTTTTAGCTATTCTTAATGGGTAATAGCATCTGATGGAGTCTTTCCCGTGTTGGAATCCAGCTAACAAGATTCGTCTTTGGAACAAGGGTGTTGATTCTGAAAAATTCCATCCCCGATACCGCTCTTATGAAATGCGATTAAGACTAACGTTTGGACATTCCTTTTTCCTTTTTCACTTGTGTTCGAGTTTTGGTAATGATGGCATTTCATCTTATCCTTAGACATTTGTCATACAGCGATGGTGAACCCGAGAAACCCTTGATAGTTCATGTTGGACGGCTTGGAGTAGAGAAGAGTTTAGATTTTCTCAAAAGGTAGTGAACATCATTATGAAATTTGCATGACTTGGAGAAGTATTTGCATTCAAGATTTCTAGTCAATCTTAAAAATCCAGCATATAAACTGGAAGAGCAGCAAAAACTGCTTATAGTTGGTTATTGATGTAGCAATGCTGAAAGGGCACTAATTGCTTTTGGCAGGGTTATGGATAGCCTTCCTGAAGCCCGAATTGCTTTCGTTGGGGATGGACCATACAGGTGACTAGTCCTGACACCCCTTATGAAAAAGAACCTGTCTTGTGCTTTTAGTCCACATGTCATGCTTTCATGATATGTATTTTACTCCCCTAACTCTATAGATAAAGCAATGTTAAACATAAAGACTTTAGCAACTTCTAGTAATATTAGTTAACTACCAGGGGGGAGCTAGAGAAAATGTTTGAAGGTATGCCTGCAGTGTTCACTGGAATGCTAGGAGGGGAAGAACTGTCCCAAGCATATGCTAGTGGAGATGTGTTTGTCATGCCTTCAGAGTCAGAGACACTTGGTTTTGTGGTTTTGGAGGCCATGTCTTCAGGGATACCTGTGGTGGCAGCACGTGCTGGAGGTATTCCCGATATAATCCCTGCAGATCAAGATGGAAAAACTAGCTATCTGTATAATCCTGGAGACCTTGAAGATTGCTTGAGCAAACTAAGGCCACTTTTGCAGAACAAAGTGTTGAGAGAAACCGTGGCAAAAGCTGCGCGTGAAGAGATGGAGAAGTATGATTGGAAGGCAGCCACACGAAAGATTCGCAACGAGCAATACAATGCTGCCATTTGGTTCTGGCGCAAGAAAAGAGCTCAACTGTTGAGACCCTTCCAGTGGCTGGCAAAACGTTTTTCCCCATCACCACAAGTCAACTAAGGTAATGCAACTTCACCTTGGTTCCTTGCTTTCTTGCATTGCATTCACAGAAGACTTGTATGAGATAAATGTTTAGTTGATAGTTTAATGCATTCATATTGAATGTAAGGAAACATACATTATAGTGGCTTGCACCCTATTTTGTGCCATTGTTAAGGGGATCAAGGCCACAGATTTGATCCTTCATGCCCTATTCTATCAAATGAAATATTTGAATGCCAAACTAATTCAGACTATAGTATCATCATAAGTGGCAAAGAGATTTTACTCTGATATTTTTCTGGACTGTTTCACAAGGTTCATGGTGCAATCAAGAACATATAACTTTAGTATTTATTCACGTTTTGAAACACAAATATGTGTGGATGACAAAACACCAAAAATAATGGATGGCCAAGGGAAAGAACTTTGATGCATGATCATTGCTGCTTTTGTGCTATTATTTTACTCAAAATTAGATTAATCTTGGTAATCCTTAAATGCGAAACTTACCCAAGATACCAACACAAAAATAGTTGAAAGGACAAATCTCTGTCCAATAAAAGTGCAATACTCACTTTTGTCCAACAAATTCTGTCCAATAACTACATTTGTATAAAAGAAATTGTTATTTCCTTTGCCCATGCAAATAAGAAGTTTCCTGTACCAACTTGTCTAGACATGATACGATTAAGAATGGAGAAAAAAAAAAATACCAGGTTGATCTGTTAGTTAGAAAGAAAATGACATTGGACCTTGTGGACTTCAAATGTTCTTAAAATACCAATCTTGTATTTCCTGCACTCTCACAATTTCAAAATGACAATTTTACTCTTTAAAATGACTTTCAGATTATTTATTCTGAAAAATTTTCAGAACATGCTTTTCAGAAATTTTGGAATAGGATTTTTGAAATTTTCAAAATGGGATTTCTATAGCACAGTTTCCGGAACATGACTTTTGGATTAGGGTTTCCAGAATAGAATTTTTGGAATGTATTTCATACATTCCAGAACAAACATTTCAGAGAGTATATAATATGTTATAGAATGCGTTTTCTGGAATGATTTTTTCAAACCAAGCTTTTCAGAATGATTTTTTTTTTTTTTTTTTTTCACAATTTTTTTTTTTTTTTTTTTTTTTTTTTTTGTTTTTTTTTTTTTTTTTTTTTTTTCACAATACGTTCTCTCTTTTTTTCTTCCTTTGCAGGTTCTCTTCCTATTCTTTTGTAACTGTGATGGTACAGCAGTGGCAGCAGAAGTGGTGACAGTAGCAGTGGTGTGGTACAGTGAGGGAGGCTATTTCGTTCTTTTACTAGTAGTGGGGGTGCAGTTACTAATGATGGGGTGCAGGAAACGAAAACCCTTGTAGCATCATAGTAAATCCAGTCCAATCACATAGAAACCACTTGATCTCCTTTGAGCCAGTCTCTCAAAAGAGATGGCTTTTTCTTCCTTCACCTCATAAAATATAAAAATATATTTCAAAAAACTCATTCCAAAATAAAAAATGAAAAGTATTCAAAAATTTTATGAAGGTAAGAGCAGAAAAAAGAATGAAGAGATTCACTGGCTAAGGAATGGCACAGACCTAACAACCAGAAAAATGGAACAAAAGCACAAGAAAGCCATCAAAACTTGCTATGTTACTTCTGTGTCTTTTTTTGATTCATTCTTCTCTTAAAAGAAAAACTTAGATCGAGGCTTCGAGAATACTCTTTTATTTACAACATGTAAATAATTTTTAAAATTCTTCAACATATTCTTAATAAATATTATTTTGATATTGAAGAAACATTCACTAGAGAACTCGACAATAAAATTATAGAGTTTTTAATACTTTCCCTTTTCATGGTAAAATAGGGAGAGAGAAAGAGAACAGCCATTTTTTCTGTCTCCCTTGCTTTCCTTTAAAAGTGAACAAAAAAAATCAAATGCATGAAGAAAGTTAGCATCTTTTCACTGTCATAATGGGATCACTCTTTTGATAAGTAAATGATCCTCATCAACTATAATCACATTCCATATAATTATTATAACCATTCTTATATTGAGTCAAAAATGTAAATTATTAGTTACACTTTTCTGGTATCTAGCAATTCACGTGCAAGAATATGGTGATGTTACTCATTCAGGACTTAAGTTTTAATTTGATTTCACCTTTTGTGTAGACACTTGATTATTATAAAGTAATTATAATATTTTTTTTACAGTTCTTTATTTAACTTCCCTGTTACACTCATTATCTGGTTAACTTCTATATTCTCTCTACTTCTTTATTTATTTTTTTCAAAATGTGAAGATGCATAGAATATCTCTCTTTCTCCAACTATTATTGATATAGAAATAGCACCAGTTTGTATAGTAAGGAATATTTTCACAAGTATCAACGGTAAATATTTTTATTGATTAACAGAATAACACGTTCTGAACCATTTATTAAGCTCTTTCAAACCAGTTTAATGAAACATTTCACATCAAGGTCATAAATCTAAGCTTCCAATTAAAAATGTTTTGCTGAACGTATATTAGTGACCAAACTTTTAGCAACCGTGCAAATAACTTTGACTAGTCTTATAATAATTGAGAATGGTGCTTCAAGTGTTTTGTTCTTATTAATAAAGCCTAGGAAAGTTGGTCATAGTTAAGTGCTTTAAAATAGTGACATATTGCAATTTGAATTGAAGCTATTGCACCATGAAAAGGAAGACATAAAAGGAATTCCAGGCTTATAATCATATTGCCTACGCAAATAAAACAGAGAACAACTCATACCACCAGCTTTTAGGATGTCATGGTGTTCCCCAACCATAGATCACTTTGTCAATAAAAAAAACCCTAGTGCATTATTATAATTCTTTTTTCTTTTATGCATCATAGTTGACAACAAAATGTCTCTTCAACATGACTGCTTTCTCCCTTATGAGAGAGTGGCATCCATGTTAGAAAATCCCATCAACCACACACTTTTTCATCTAAGATTTTTCTTAACAAATTTTAGTGAAAAAGTAAAAAATAATATAAGTTTTTTACAAGTTAAAATTTATTCATGTATAAATTAACCAACTAGTGCCAATCATTAACTAAATAGATATAATAAAGCATGTGTGCTACTTAACTTCATTATTTAGAACATATTTATTCCGTGAGAGATTATCAAAGATCTTGATTTAATTTGTGAGTTTTCCTATCTCATTTTAGTTTTAAGAGTTTTATTTTATTAATAGTTTATTTAATTATTAGTAAAAATATATATTATTTAGATAAAAAGTATTTTTTTAATTATTACGTGTACTATTTAGGATTAAGAATATCTCAATCAATAGAGAACCACAAAAAAATCAAATGACTACTTTCAAACGAATTCTTAATTAAGACAGACACGTGTCATAATATACACTCAAATAACACGTATCCTTCAAATAATTAAATGTGATTAAATAACCGTATTATACATAATTATAATTAGAACACATTTGAATTTCATATAGATAAGGTTTATGAAAACTAATATAAATAAAGAGATACTCCACCTTTAATTGTATATATATAAACAATAACACTAAACTGATTTTAATATTAGAATGTTTACGAGATAGATATATATATATATATATATATATATATATAAACAATAACATTAAACTGATTTTAATATTGGAGTGTTTACAAATATTTCATATGACATTGTAGTCATATATATATATATAAACAGTACTAGTAAACTGATTTTACCATTGGAATATTTGCAAGTATTTGATACTGAGACTACTAACTATGACTGAAATTGAGAACTATCATATGGATTCAATAGAGACTTGTTACTAAATCCGACCTAGGTGTTGGAGTTTAAGTTGATAGTATTTTCACCTTGTAAGAACATTATGTATGAAGATTTTAATTTTTTTTTATCTCCTATCAGTGTATGAGATGAACAAAGTGTGTGAATAACTTTGTCAATATAAATTCTCTTAAAAGAAGGAATTTTGTCACTTATGATGGAGAAACCTTTTAGGTTGCATTATTATTGCTTCATAAGTTTTTGGTTTTAGTGCGTGGGACCAAAACTGTAGGTGGAAGCAGAGTGACGAGTACTGTGCCTTTAACAAGCAAAAGCAAACACAGTTTTAGTGTACAATTTGTAACACCAATACCAAAAGCACCAACAAATCAATAATTCTTTCCCTACATTGTATTTGTTTTTTATTTTATTTCATTTTTATCTATTTTTTGAACCGTCCAAATGGTAGGGTTTCGGGAAATATAACCAAAGATGAAAAGCCACAATATTATATATGTGAGAACTTTTCTTTAAGCATGTTACTCATTCTTTGTTATTTACTAAATGTAGGTGGATAAAACATTGGCTTAATAATTTCTTTAATGTAATTCAAAAGATATTTTCTTCTATAACGCATCATGGCCACTGAATGAAAAAGTTTATGAGGTCTCAATATGAAATATCGTTTAGCTTTTGGTAAATTATGATCAATAGTTAATGATCAAAATATAAAATTTATAATAACATTTTTTAATTATACTCACTTGTTATATGTTTAGCACGAGTTGATGCAACACTTCTATGTCAGCAAACTCTTGGTTTTGTTCTTGTAAAATGAATGTTAAGTAATATATATGAAATTAAAAAATAATAAATAAATTTTTAAAATTGAATTTGGTCAATTAAGTTATTTATCCAACTATCATTCGGAAACTTTATTATCAAATACGTGAAAATTTGTCACTTAGATATTCACTTAATACTCAATGATAAAAGAGACTACGAATTTAGACATGTTTTTTTACCATATTATCTACACTAAACTTAATATTTTTTAAAAGGGTAAGAAATAAAATATTTTTAAAATAAGTAAGGTAAATAGGAAACAGATCTACTTATTTTTATTAAAAAATGAATATTTTAAAGTAAGCACGAACAAATTAAATATCATTTAGGGTTGAATCTCAACCCACTTTGATTGAACTAACCACTTAATAAATTTGTGTTGACAAGGTTGAATCTCTATTAATAAATCATTTTGATATGTTTTGAAATATAAAAAATAAATAATATTAACTAAATTAATTTTAATTTTATATATAATAATATGATATATAAATTATAATGCATATACACTTGTTAATAAAACAATATTTCCTTAAGTAAAAAAAATATAATTATCACTCCATAAAACAGACCAATTAATTATAGTCGACATATTAAAAAAAATCATTTTCACATCTCTAATTATTATATACTAAATAACTTTAGAAGGAGAGAATGACACATTAGGTCAAGCTAAGACCATGTTTGAACATTGATAAAAGTTAATGAACCAAAACAGTCACTATTAAGATAAACTCAAAGGATGAATTTAAGAAATGCTTGATGAAGACTAGCAACTAAATAGGTCTAATGTGAAGTTAATTAGTTTGTTGAAACCATGTGCACCATCTCCATTGCCCTCAAAAGCAATCACCACCATAACTCACTAACCATTGGACCAACATCTTTTTCATGTTTAATTCTATATCTTGTCCTTTTGTAATGTAACTTGCTTAAGGATAGAAAAAAGTGACCTGCACTTACTTCCATCTTGTTCTCATTGCAATAATTAAGCTTAAGTTCTTTCTAATGGAAAAATTTCACCATTTTTAAAATATTAATATATGTTTTTATTTTTAAAAATTTTATTTTAATAAAGTAATTCAAATTTAATTATACAAGTTAATTTTAACTGAAAAAAGGGTCTTCAATTTTTCTTATTACTTTTCTTCTAAACAATGCTTATAAATTTTTTTTTTCAAACATATCCTACATGCATAACTACAATTTGCATGGATCAATTTATCTTTCTTTTTTATAAAATCTTAGCATATAATTCGGGCCTAAAGTGCAAATATAAAGCTGTTCCTAACCCACAATTTCCCAATGGTTGATGAACAGAAAGTTGCTCCATAGAAGGGCATAAGGTTCGAAGATAAAGAAGAGATTGGGATTTGGAATTTGATTAACAAGATGATCCCATGGTTTATTTTGTAATGAATTAAGTATTGATTAATGGGGAGGAAAAAAAAGTCAAAGGTAAGTGGCAAATACCGAAACAGGGTCATGCATTGAAGATTATAAAGTAAAATAAAATCACGATGCCAAAAGAGACAAGAAGCAAGCATAAAAAGAAAAATTTAGATTCTCAGAAACACCACAAAGTGAAAAAGTGAGGAGAAAGCAGCATTTGATGCTCAAATTTGTGGCCTTTGCTTTCATCTATGGTCAAGATTCTCTCATACACCCATATGAACATCAATAGTCAACTTATTTATGCTATTATTTTACCAATTAAGCTCAATGAAACAGCTTCAAATTATCTTAAAACCACCATGTTTGCAAAACAAGTTAAGTGCAGATTTATTTAAGAATTCAATTAATTAAAAACCATCTTAAATACAATTTTTAGAATAATTATTATAAGACTTTATAATTTTTAATTACATAAATACCACACCTTAGAAATTACATTGTAAGTGTTGTGGGTGCTTTTCACTGATAAAAAAAATGAAGTTTTGTTTCGTGTGTAATTTCTTTATTGCATAGTTCATTATGAAAGTAATAAAGTAGAGTTTGTTACTTTTTTTATCCTAAAGCTGTTTAGATTTCTATTTTTAGTTCTTAATAAACATGTTGCTGGTCAAAATTCTTGAACCTTTTGTTTTCTATTGTGATTTTTAGTCTTTGTTATCAAATAACAGTGTTAACCAATGACATAGTGATTATCGTTAAGAATATTTAATTGAGTAATCGTGTTTTCTTTTTTGTTTAAACAAGTTTTTCCATAAATGTTTTTGGGAAGAAAAAAATATTAAATAATTTTTGGTATAAACTAAAATATTTTGTACATAATTTAATTAGTATATAAACTTATCTAATTTTTTTATCGTACATACAAATTAAACTTGTCCAAACAAATCTTGTGTGTCGTTTTCCTTATTTAATCATGTTTTTAAGCTTGCAAAGACTAACTTGAGATTACAAACTAATATATGGAGAATTATACACACAACTTATGAAAATAGTTATACACAATTATCTCATTAGACTCTTTAATGCTGATATCAAGACTGATAACAACTAAAAACTAAAGCCTTTGACCAATTAAAATTTAGATTAAAAACTAGAATCATAAATTCAAAAAAGTATAAGTAAAAACAAATAATAAACTCTAAAGTAAAAACTTGAATATTGAGTAAAAAGAAAAAATAGCAACAAACGTTTAAACTGTATCTAAGTTTTATTTTAACAAACACTTTGAAGCTGTTAATGTATGCACATTAACTTGTGAAATAAATCATAACTTAAAATTTGAAACAAGTGCACATTTATATATCTGAGAGAAAAGTACCTTGAAGGAACTTTTCTTCCATGGAATCATGAAAAGCACATGAGTACATTTATGTATCACTTTGAAGAAATGCAGAGTGACTCAGCAATTCTGGACCAAGCATATGATGACATGGCCTAGTGCTCAAATCAACTGCTTCCACTTGCCTAAAAAGAAAGCATGTGAGTGAACAATTCCTCCCTATGATAATTAACTCTGCCCACTACAATTCTTCTTCAATCTTCACAATCAATATTCATTCTCCACGTAAGATCAACACACCAATTGTCAGCAATATGAGCATATATATAATCAAAAGTAACTCGTGGACTTTAATTAGGGGAAGCACATTCACCAATAAACTATTGCACAATTGTGGACTTTCACCTTAGATCTTAATGTCCACCAAGTTGTGGAACTAATGGTTCCAAGACATTATGTTTCATATCAAATGCTTTTTCATTGATCACATTTTTTTTTGTACACGAGGACCAAACTTCTGTCCAATTCCTCACCACATTTGAAAAAGTTCTGCTATAATCATACTTTATGGCTTTAAATACAATTCTGCTAAGCTAATTAAAATTAACAGTCCAAGTTGCTTTATATTACACCAGTAGTGCATCAACATGATTGATGCTTTTATTTAATTCTTTATGTAAACTTGGAACTGAATATTTATTTGAAGCATCTTTCAAAAAGGCAAGAGATAAGTACTCTTCCTCAGGGCAATCTGCAGAGAACTCTTGCCTATATGGGAAGATGAACATCAGATGAAAGCTCACTCAAACTTTCCATCTAACTACAATCAAATTACCAAATATGTAATCTGAAGATCATATTACACATCACCAAACTTAACTCCTCAGACAGAATAGTTCCAGAATCTTAATATCAGAACAAGATTCGAACTAATCTCTACATACATTCTAGTTACTAAGGACTAACTCGAGTCCCTCCTCAACATATTCACACAAACTAGGAAGCAATCCAACATCGCTGAAAAGGGTTCAAACTTTTTGTACCTTCAAAACTCTAACCCTGAATGAGATGCACAGATCATTGACATTCCATCAATTGCATTTGCACACTAGTATCACAAGGTGAAAACTGGCGTCCATGGAGATTGTCTAAGTATATTATGCTCCTGTGGTCTAGATTCATATGAAGAAATGCCATGCAGTGGTGCTGCCATGAACATATTTCCATTTGTAGAATTGAAAACAAAAGGCATGTCATCACTTGGCAATTTCCAATCATATTCCTGCTTAACCATGCTAGACAATTTCTGATTCTGTAGAGGTGAAGAAGGCCTTGTAGTGTCTGATGAAGGAGATTTTGTTTCTTGGAGATTGACCATTGTGATGTCATGGATACTGGATCTCCTCTTGTCCTTCCCTCCTGTAAGCTGCCTGATGAAGTACTTCTGAGCATGACTTGCAACCTGGGTAGGTGTCCTTGTGGTCACAAAATTCCTGGAGATGTTTCTCCAATCCCCTTTACCATACTTCTTCAGACCCAGCAGAAATTGCCTGTGGTTTTTTTAATAACCAAAGACTTCAGAACAGGCAAATAGCAAAAACCCTGAACTTGAAGCAGATATGCAAATGCAAGGAACCAACAAGAAAAACATTTTCCAAGGTAAAAATAACATAAAAATCAGGCTCATATTTATAAACACTCACCAACCAAATACATAAATCAAACATCGTAAGCTAACCTAT
>Ga0209489_106232_pt1 | contig 19445 bp, 5 predicted proteins | sample SiratrowhiteBW_FD_187527 | JGI IMG/M metagenome (GOLD analysis project Ga0209489, IMG submission 187527) | Root nodule microbial communities of legume samples collected from California, USA - Siratro white BW (SPAdes) (version 2) | ecosystem: Host-associated > Plants > Roots > Nodule | place: USA...
AAGGTTTAAGTATTTATTTTTATTTTTATTGTTGTATTATTTAGATTGCTTTCAATAAATGAAAAAATGAAAAAAAAAACAATAAAGGAAAGAAAATAAATTAAAATAATAATAATAATAATAAAATGTGTTAGTCACATTACCTCCAATATTCCCCATTTATTTCCCATATTAATTTTATTTTCGAATTTGATTATATGTATGGGAGGTTATGATGCCATAACAAAAATAATGGTACAATTCTGCCCATTTTTCAGTCTCTGTTCGTCCTTGGAATTTAACAGTCAGTTGGTGTCATAAGTGGGGATAATTAGGAATTAATAGATTTGAATTTGAATTAAAAGAGAATAATCAATTGGCAGTCCACAAATTATAATTAAGTGGGGATAATTAGGAATTAAGAGATTTAAAATTTGAATTAAGAGTGGGCTGACTAGAATTAGTATAAATATGCATAGTGAGCAAGCGGATAGACACGCGAAAAAGATACGTGAAAAAGACACACGAAAAAGACATGTGGAGAAAACAGGAGAAATACTAGAAAGGGTCCTGAATATTAGTGAGTAGATCGTTTGAATGTGAGAGTTCAGAGAAGAAGGGAATATGCTTTTGGAGGAACTTCAACTGGTACGTTCTATTTACTCTGTGTTACATACTTATCACATACATAAGGTTGCTCTGTTTGATGGTTATTATGATATTCTGAAGTTCATCCTTGTCTCTTTGATTAAAAAATAATAATAAATAATAATAATAATAATAATAAATTATGAAACATCTTCCAATTTTCGAGGAACGAACCAAATGCTTTTTTTAAAATTTAATAATTAATAGTTCTTGAAAAAATATCAAAAATATAAATTTTCAAAACAAAAAAAGGGAAAAAGGTTTCAAAACAACCCTAAAATAATAAAGATAAAACATTTTTAAAAATAATAAAAATGAGATAAATATAAAAACATGTCTTTTCGATAATAAATATAAAAAACATTTTTTTACGAAAATAAGGTAATAGAAACACGTTTTTCAAAAATAAAATATAAAGACAATTTAAAAATAAAAGAAAAAGTTTTTTTTAATATAGTTATTTTATTCGAACATAATGAATAAAAAATTAAAAAGGATATGTTTTTTTTAAAGTATAAAAGCAATTTCTTTAAGATAATAAAAATCAGTTCCTTTCTCAAATTAAAATAAAAATAGTTTTTTAATAAACATTTTTAAATATAAAAAAAACAGTCTTATCCCGAGTTTCTTTTAAATAAACAATTATCGAGAGAAAAAATAATAAAATAGAAAATAATTAAAAAAAATTATATAAAATAAATTGCCAAAAATAAATGAAAATATTCATAAGCTAAAAAATATCAAACTTCATCCAACCAAAATTCTTAAAATAGAACTACGTTTACTCTGATTTTCTATCATGTATAGAGATACATAGGACTAAGGTTAAACCTTGTCGGGTCCAAATAAATAAAAATATATATGTTTGTTTGTTTTATTTTGTTTGATATTTTTATCTGCCTAATTATTATTTATTGTTATAATTTTTATAAGCATGTTTTCTTGTTTGTTTTTTTTTATATTTGTTTGTTTTGTCTTTAGTCTCATTTTTATTGTTATTATTTGGGAAAAAAATGATATTTTTAAAACCACACTTATTTTTATTCATTTGATTAATGGTACCGTCTTAGGACGGGCGTTGTGGGGTGCTAATACCTTTCCCACACGTAACCGGCTCCCGAACCCTTACTTTGGTTTGCAGATTATTTCATTTTTATTTGGTTTTTCTATGGTTTTCCATAATAAACTATGGTGGCGACTCCAATCTCAATTTAAATATTTTTTAAAAATAAATTTTTGATCGCCCCGTCGTGATCCGGTTGCGACAATTTATATTTGAGAAATGATATCATTAATTATATTTTTTCTATAGAAATTTTAGTTTAAAAAAAATTATTCACAAATTCTAATTAAACAACAAATAATTAAATAATAATTGAAGTGTTACACTAACATTGTTTATTTTGTTTCTTAATAAGGGTACTAAATACTATTATGTTTAGTAGAAAGACTTACTCTTTCACTAAAAATTATCTATAATTTTGAAAATCAAAATAATATTTCCAATTACAACTTCGACATATTAAGATCGTTTCACAACTTAAAAGGATTTAATCAAATAGCAAGCAGAAACTCTTGAATATATCAAACTGTTTGTTTATTGTTTGATTTATTCTTTTTTTTCTTGTTATTTCTCTCTTCCCTTCACCCCAATCTACTCTAACAATTTACTACACATATGATTCATGAGTTTTTTGACAATATATATGAACTGCATTTTATAATTAGGTAGATTATGAACACTAACAAATGACACTAATCTGAATCTTATAAACAAATTTTTCTTAATGAATAGATTATACACAATATATCACTATGGTTTGGCATGTGAATAAGTTGAGTTGAAATCCATCAATAGTTGCGCTCTTCTCATATTTTTCTAATTTCTCAATCTAGCTATATGATACTAACGTAAATGGGTTATTTTTGCCTATAGAGCCACACAGTATCTTAAGCATGGTTTTAGTTTCCAAAAATTTAAGAACATGATAAGATTAAGATGCAACATTTCCCTATATTTTCTTTATTTCGTTTGTGACGTGTTGATACGTTAAATTAGTAATATTTATATGTAATAGAATAGTTTCACCACTTTGTCCATTTATTCAGTGTAACTTAAGAGTTTGTGTTACATAAAAAGACGGTGGATTTGTTTATAAATTTGAAACAAATAAAAAGTTCTTTATCCTCTCAAATGACAAATTATCTTAATTAATTCCAGCTTGTGTATATGAAGAAACTTATCTTTTGCAATATTTGTTTTGATGAAGACATTAATTAACGTGAGAGATTCGAGAAAAATCATAGTTATTTTGTAAGTCTATTTTTAGTATTTTTCTAACATATTTAATATAATATAAAATATATTTTAATTATTTATATTAACTTACATTGTTTACATCAATTGTAAAATTTTAAGTGTGAAAATTATGTCATAAAACACATGCACATGATCTATCTACAAATATTACTAACTCATTTAGAAAGATAATGCATGATTAACTCAAACATAAATAAGTGAATTTGACATCTTATTGATGAAGTCTAATTTTGAACTCATCCCTATTAAAACATGAAGATGTGAAAGATATTAAAACTTAGTAAACTTTATTTCTTGTTAAGTTTGTTCGATAAATTCTAAATTTCTTTAATTTATTTAAATATATGTGTAAATGTCACATTTTAGCATTTTTTAAAAAATATTTATTGTTACATCAAATGTTATGTAGGTGCATATTATTGTAAAAATATTATATTATAAATATATCCTTCTGTAGATATTTACTTATCCATTATTAATTTTTAATTAAGTTTAGAATGATAATAATTTTGTACGTATTAGATAATATTGTTTAATTATAAATATATTGATGTGTCTCAAAAAAAATTATAAAATTAGTCAATATTTTTTAATAATTTTTTTATAACAATTATAACATTAACTATTATAAAAAAATAATTTTTTACGTTAATTATAGAAATAACTATAAATTAATATTTATAAACTATAGAAATAACTATCACAAAAAGTAATGTTTATAAATTAATATTTTACAAAAGTCGCATTAGTCTGACAATTATCATTACAACGGTCATAATAAGTTAGATTTTATATAATGATTGTCATCAGAATTATAATAGAAAGTTTGAAAAAAAATCAACTCTTGCATTGATTTTGTATGTGTTATGATATTTTAAATACAATCAATATAATAAGTTGGACTTATTATAATAATTTTTAATTAAAAAAAATTTAAACTTTCTGTTACGTGGATCTATGAGTTTCACACAACTGACATAAAATATTTCTATTATTTCTTAGAACGCTCATAAAATGTCTTATCCATAGCAGTGTAATTATTTTTCATAAAGAAGTTGAAGTGTTTTACAATAAAATATATTGATTAGGGAAGGTATTTCATAAAAAGTTGAAAATCTAGAATTTCATTATTGCAATTGGATAGTTAAAATTTAATAATTCAACTAAAAAATAAAATTTTAAATTCTTCATATTCTAAATTTAAGTTATTCTTTTTGTATTTTTTTTCTCACTTCAATTTTGATTAAGGTATCATCTATTTGACTAAGACTGAAAGATTATTAGAAATATTATTTTTCTATTAATATTAACTACGATATTTAAGAGTTATTTTGTTACTTAAATTATTAGAATTGTTTTTCTAGACTATCCTTATTTTTTATTTGATATTAGTTAATTTTTTCTTAATCAATGTTGAAGAAACTATTTTTCTTGTTATTTGAATTAAATTTTTCAATTAATGTCGATGATGATTATTTTTTTATTGATGTTTTTAGTAATTATTTATTTATCATCAACACATTTATTATTATTATCAATAATTTGATAAGTTTTTTTTTTTCAATTCATAATGTTTACTAGAAAAAATTTCAACCACCATTAATTATTTTTTTATTAATGTCAATTAATGAAAATTTTAAACGGATATCAATAAAAAGTTTGGCTATCAACACTCAACATCTTAAAAATGGTCTCGATTGATCTTAATCTAAAATAATTGTAATGGACGTAAATGAAAAATAATATAATTGATGTTAATAAAAAAATGTTTTAAAAATATAAAGTGAAAAAATATTAACGAATTTTGACAAAAAATAACATAAATTAAGATAAATTAAAAAGATAATTAATAATAGTATTTTTGAATTGTTAACCATTATTTAATATTTAAATATTTTTTTATATTCAAACGAAGAAATTAAAATTCATAAAATTTGATTTTTTTATTTAAATAAAACAATTAAAAATTAAAATAATTTAAAATAACATCAATTCAAATTTAATAGTTTTGAATATTTTAGAAATTATAAAATTCTCAATTCATTGAAAATGTAAATTGATTATTACTTTTTTTTCATTTGCGTTTGTTACGGTAGATAAGAAAAAGACATTATTATCACAAAGAGTTTAAGCCGACCAAAAAAAATTACAAAGAGTTTAAAAATTTTCAGCCAAATATACCTTTGTCTAAATTCACTTTTTATAAATACTTATGGAGGTAATAAATTGAAAATAAAAGAAGTTTATTGTAGTCAAGGGATATATCAATTGTTTGAATATAGTGCATAAGTTATTATAAAACATGTCATATGTTTAATTCGTACAAATAAAAACTGTATGTAAAAATATTAAGCAATAACCTTATTTTCGTTTAGAAATAAAACAAGTTATAGAATATATAAAACAATTCTATATTTTTTTCAATAAAAAAACCCTCTCTTATTTAAAATTGAAGAAAAAAATCCTTTTGAAAAAAACCCTACTCATTTATTATTAAATCTAACTGTTAAAATAAAAACAAAACAAAAATAATAAAATAAATAACAAGAAACATAAGCGATTAATTTAATTGGACAATAGATTGATTAATTTTTATTTTAACAATATAAGTTAAGTAAAAAAATTATAGATGGTTTGGATTTATTAAATAGAATATTTCTGATAATATAATAATAATAAATAATAGAAAATCCAAATCCATTAAGAAACAATACAAGAATCATTTAAGGACATTATTAAATTAATGTAAAATATGAAAAAAAGGTAGAAAAAATGGAATATTCGCATATTACAGTGAAACAGAATATGACTGGGACTTCCGGTAGTAATAGTCACGCTCACACCGGAATTCACTGGAGCCACGTACCGGTTATTCCGGTCTTTTACTCCTCTCTACCTTATTAAAACCCTACCTCACTAACTCACTTCATCACCCCACTCATACTCTGTTCATTTCTCAACTTCTCCCATTTTTCTCTCCCTATTATCTCGCTCTTCACCAGTCATGGGTATGCGCACTCTTCTCTCCACTTTTTCTCTTCTCTTCATTTTCAACTCTTCTCGATTTCTCACTGTTTTCTTCTTTCTGTTTCGTTTTCCTCTTCTTTTCCGATGAATTGCGTGGATCAGGCAAGGTCAAGATCGGAATCAACGGTAACTCATCTTCCTCCTTTCTTCTCCCTTCTCTTCCTTCAGATCACTTCAACGCTTTTTCCACCGTTCCGTTTTCCCTTTTTTTTTAGATTTAATTTTAGTTGAAATGTAACAGGATTTGGAAGAATTGGCCGTTTGGTGGCCAGGGTGGCTCTTCAGAGAGACGATGTGGAACTTGTTGCCGTCAACGATCCCTTCATCACCACCGATTACATGGTACCCTTCATCTCCTACTCTCCCACTCAACCTTCTATTCTATCTCACTGTCAAGACTAGAACGAGATTTACGCTTCAGATCGGCAGGGTTTTTCATTTATATATTGTTATTATTTGTTAGATCTGGTTTTTGACGGTGTTTGGTTGCCTCTGTAGACATACATGTTTAAATACGACAGTGTTCACGGACACTGGAAGCATCACGAGGTCAGCGTTAAGGACTCCAAGACCCTTCTCTTTGGTGAGAAGGCAGTCACTGTTTTTGGACACAGGTCTGTTTTTCACCCTTTTTCATGTCTTCCGTTGTTTTGCCCTGCATGTTTGTGTTGTAAGGGTTTGTTTCTTCGGGAACAATGCCGTTACATCTTTTGTTGATCCTCAGGAACCCTGAGGAGATCCCATGGGCTGAGACCGGAGCTGATATCATTGTTGAGTCCACCGGAGTTTTCACCGATAAGGACAAGGCCGCCGCACATTTGAAGGTTTCTATTTCCACGCGTTGTTATTTTCTGTGTTCCGTGTTTGAAGCATTGTATCCTAATTTCGCTGTCTTTTTAAAAATATTGTTTGAGATTTATAATTTTAAGCGAGGTGCATATGTGCAGATAGTATTTAGTGTAAGGTGGAAATTTGATGTTTGTTTGGATTGTCGTTTGATTAATCCAGGGTGGTGCCAAGAAGGTTATTATTTCTGCCCCCAGCAAGGATGCTCCCATGTTTGTTGTTGGTGTTAACGAGCACGAGTACAAGCCAGAGCTTGACATCATCTCCAATGCCAGCTGCACAACCAACTGCCTTGCTCCACTCGCCAAGGTTTGCCAGTTGCTTGATTATGTGTAATTGATTGTTTTGTTGGTTGTGTTTTGACTATTATAGTTCTGATTGTTTCTTGTTAATTTTGCAGGTTATTAATGACAGATTTGGCATCGTTGAGGGTTTGATGACCACAGTTCATTCCATCACTGGTGAGCCTCTCACTTTTTGGTTGCCATTTGGATATATTGACTCATGCATACTACTTGCTAAGTCTAGTTTATCTTGTTTTGCAAACTAGCTACCCAGAAGACTGTTGATGGACCATCAGCCAAAGACTGGAGAGGTGGAAGAGCTGCTTCATTTAACATCATTCCTAGCAGCACTGGAGCTGCCAAGGTGAATATTTGATCCAATATGTTTTGGTTTTTCTGGATTTGCCACAAGATTGATATTGTATTGTGTACAGACAACTCTTTTTGGTTTTTACATATATTCTTATTTTTGTGTCAAGGCTGTTGGGAAAGTCCTTCCTTCTTTGAATGGAAAATTGACTGGAATGGCATTCCGTGTTCCCACCGTGGATGTCTCCGTTGTTGACCTCACAGTGAGGCTGGAGAAGAGTGCCACCTATGACGAAATTAAAAATGCTATCAAGTAAGGGCAGAATATTTTAATTTTCCTCTTATTGATATTGTGTTGTTGATGAATCTTATGCTAATTTTCGTGACTTTTGTTATTCGAAATACAATTCAGAGGTGTGTACATTTTGGCAATGGTCCCTCTCCACTATCTTATATGAATGTTGTCTTTCTTAGGGAGGAATCAGAGGGCAAGTTGAAGGGAATTCTTGGTTACACTGAAGATGATGTGGTCTCCACCGACTTTGTGGGTGACAGCAGGTATAAATCATGCCACAGTGGAGAAGTTATTCAACATACATGGCCTGCCTTGTTGATATTATTCATTTATCTGTTATTGAACCTTTTTGTCATTATTATTCCAGATCAAGTATTTTTGATGCAAAGGCTGGAATTGCATTGAACAAGAATTTTGTGAAGCTCGTATCGTGGTACGACAATGAGTGGGGATACAGGTAATCTAACTTAAACCTTTCTGATATTTAACAGATTTTTGGTTGATTATTATTATTATTATTATTATTATTATTATTATTATTATTAGTTCAACTAAATTTAACACCTGGTGTGTTCGTGGTCTTGCAGCTCCCGTGTGATTGATCTGCTTGTTCACGTTGCCAAGACTCTTTAAGCTGCTACTGCACTGTAGCTTGTCTACACAGTAGCACTATATGTTTACGTTTAGCTGCGATTCAGTAATGTGTTGCTGGAGCAAAAAATGAGAGGTCTGAATAAATCATCGGTTTGTAGAAGCAGGGGTTTTTGACCCTGTGAGGAGGAGCATGAGCTCTTTTTGGGACTTTTGGTATTTGTCTATTTTGGCTAATGTGCTTTGGCTTTTTATGTACTTGCTAATGTACTTGTCTTTGTTTATTGTTATAGTGGATATTTGACCGTCCTCCATTTTTCATTTGTGGTTCTCGCATATTTTCATTGACATTTTGGCTCTTAGTTCATATTGGGTGTACCTTGATTTTCAAAACTTAATAGCGTGTTTGGTTACCAGTTGAAACGAACAAAACTTTTTTGGAATGTATAGAGATACTTTGAATCAGTTGACATTATTTGAAGGTGGAGGCAAGAGTGGGAGGGCGAGAGATAGAACGGAGATGAGAACAAGAAAGGGGTACATCCCTAAAGATAAAGGAAAAAGAAGTGGCCATGAGTTTGAATTTTAATATAGTAAATTGTACATTTACATAAATCTAGTTATAATGTTGTAGTTTTTAATAAATGTTGATTTGATTAATCTAAATTACTGTAAATCGATAAGTATCTAGGTTCTTTTCTATTTTACACCAACTTTATTTGCTCTTTCTATTGTTGCTTGCTTATCATGGTTTATGAATATAGAAAGACATATATTACTTTTTATAAGAAAGTATTTGAAAAAGTTTTCTTAGCTAATCAATGTCGAAGTTTATCACACGAACAGTAATTTAGGGTAAGTTTCATACTTGCAAGGTACATCAAAAAATCATTAGTACAAAATAAACACATTATAGAATAACTTTTGTTCTTCTATTTTTGGTAGATAATGAACAAGAGAAGCAGAAGTGTACTGTGATTTCTTTTTAGCATTAGTTAAATATATATATATATATATATATATATAGGGAGAGAAATAAAATAGATATAGGAGATATATATATGAAAATGCTTTGGTTAATTTTGGTGGACTGAACTATTTTAAGCAACTAGTTAAAGCAATCACCTAATTAGAAAAAACGGGTCTGGTAATGGTTCAATAGTTTAGGATTTTACTTCCTCCACCTCCATAATTTCTAAATCCACCCCTTTAATTTTTAATATTTTACTTTTCGTAAAAGTGATTGTCAGAATATCTTTTCTAAAAATATTTTGAAACAAGTTTTTCAGAGAACATAATTTCCAAAAGAAAATTTCTGGAACAGAATTTTCATATTTCTATAAAATGTATTTCAAAATGGTTTTTTCGTAACAGAATTTTTTGGAATAATTTTCTTTTTCAAAAACAAGTTCTCCATCTACTTCCTTTCAGTGCAGCGGATAACGGAGGTGCGCAGCGACAATGGCATGGTGCAGTTCAGGCTTTTTTCTGTTAGTATGGAGGTGCAGTCAGTAATGATGAGGGTACAGAACAAAATCCATTATTTAATGGCTATATATTTAGTATAGGATTTTCAGTGTGTTTTGTTTATATAATCCAGGTGTTAATTTAAGGTTATTTCTAATGCTACCAACGTAACTAATTGACTTACTCCACAAGCCAAGGTTTCCAATTCTCGTTATATTCTTTGAACTCCAAATTTCTTTCAGATTTTGTCATTTTTACCATGCCTGTATAAAGAGACAAAATACATTCAACATTTTCAACAAGTTAAATAAAAATTAACTATGTCCATTGATTTTAGTTTATAAGAGAAATTTAATTTTGATTTAATGACATTTTTAATCCCATTCTTTATATATTTTATTCAATTTGACTCCACTCTACTATCAATAAAAGTTTGAATCAAGTCTCTCATCTTTCCGAAACATAATAATGTAGCCCCTCTTTTCTGGAATTAGTAATAAAATCTGTAAAAGATAACTATAGACAATTTTATTACATAATACAATTTATAACCCAACTTACAGTGATAATTTATACAACTAAGTATGTCAATTTTGATATATGACAAAGGTCATATTGTTATGCTTTTAAAATTGGGGGGCTTTGTTAAAATCTTGAATTGTGCATTTAAAAAAAAATTGATTAAAAGAGAGGTCAAATTGAACAAAATAAATAAATAATATAATTAAAATAATAATTAAGTCTTAATTTTTCTATAAATATTTGTGTAGAAACTTAACTTACTGTGCTAATTGTTTCTGCTCAAATTTGTAGGCTATTAATGAAATGTTTAGCATTGTTGAGGGTTTGATGAGCACTGTTCATTGCATCAGTGGTGAGCCTATTGCTATTGTTACTCACCTGATACATATCTTCTCATACTATTGTTTCTTAAAGTTCTCATTGGATAAACTTTTTGTTCTAAAAATTAAATTAAACTCATATATTCAACTTTTATAGAAGTTTTTTTTTTATCTAATTTATCTAAAAGATTAGCTTAAAAACTAATTCTGGTTTATTGGAAAAGTGCAATATATTTTATTTTGCATTCCACTCGTTTTTAGGTGTTTATGAATATATGTTCATCTAAACAAGGTCTAAATCAAGTTTCTCTTTCTGTTTTGTAAATCAGATTGGCCAAGCAAAAGACAATGAAGAAGGGGAATAGCTGCTTCATTTGACGTCATTCCTACCAGAAAGGAATCATCAAAGGTGACTAATTTAACAATATTGGTAGCACTGATGCGTTTTACCCAACAAGTTTTATGGTTTTACTTATATCTTATTTTTTTTACATTAAATAATATTATTAAAGTCAATTATTATATCTGATATATTGTTTATTTCAAAATTTGAAATTTCATTATAATTTTATTCTTAAAAAGTCTTTCTAAAAATTAAGATAAAAAAAGTATTTTTAAATTATTATTAACTTCCACTCTTAACAAAAATTTAAAACAAACTATTACATTATTTTGATCATATGTAGGTCATCACTTCACTATTCATGTGTTTATATTTTGGAATCATGCATTTTCCACTGGATTGTTTTATATAACGTTGTCTCTGTCCACAGGAAAAGTTGGTTAAATTGATGATGATGTGGTCTCCACCGACTTTGTGGGTGATAACAGGTAATAGGTAGAAATTGTGTAACAGTTGAGAAGTTATTGAACACACATGGCATTGGCACCTAATATCCTATTTATTATGTCTGTGGATGAAATCCTCTACTTTTTCTAATAAGTAGTTAAGAAAAGGTCTTATTTGCATGTTGAGTCATATGATTTTCTATCAACTTTTTACCTTTTTTTTTTCATTGTTCCAGCTCAAGTATTTGTGAAGCTGGTAGGTAATCCACATTCATCTTTAACTTTTTCGTGTATGATGATTTTTGGTGTAATAGGGTAGCATCAATTTCTTATAATGGAAGTGCTATTCAGATTTTAGTAGTGTTATTGTGTATTTTGTATCACACTTTACAAGTACTTAGTTTAGTGTTCAAGATATGCAATTTAAGATTTAGGATTTAGGTTGATATATCCTTAAATTATAATATAAAAATTACTTTAAACTACGTTTAATAAATTGATTTTGAGATTAAGTAAACTTTAAAAGTTTATTTTTCTAAAAATTTTAGTGTAACTTTAACCTGAATATGAATAAAAAAAATTGTTGGTTTGAAATTCTCTCTTGGGGTTTTTTTTTCCCATTTTGGTGTATTTCTCAATTTTAATTCCCAAAATGGGTAGAAAAAAAATTATTTATCAAAATAGACAAATTCTGCCAGCTAGACAGACATAATTTCAAACTGGTCAAAATAAAAGTGATATGCTGGTAATTTCAATTAATGACATTAATTAAAATCATTTCTCTCTCTCCATTCATTTTTTTAATTATTTGATATTATGATTGTTCGGTTTAACAATTAATAAAAAAATAATAATCATTATATAATAATAATTAACAAATAATTTTTTAATTATTTAACACTATGTTTGTTACTTTAACAATTAACAAAAAAATTAATAATAATAATTAACAAAGCTGTAATAAAAAAATTAAGACATACAAATTTATTTTAAATTAAAACAAAATAAGATAATGATAATAATAATAATAAGAATAATTCATATGAATTTAATAATAATAATTATTATTTTTAAATTAAAATAGAAAAACATAATAATAACAATTAATAATAAGTGAATTCAATAATAATAAATACTTTTTAAATTAAATTTGTATGAAATTATTCTTATTATTATTATTTAAATTAAATTCATATGAATTTAACTAAAATTATTTTTATTATTATTATCATTATGTTATTTTATTTTAATTTAAAAATAAATTTGTATCTCTTAATATTCATGTTATAGTTTGTTAATTATTATTATATAATTATTATTATTATTAGTTATTTTTTTAATTGTTAAACTTAAGAATCATAGTATAAAATAATTAAAAAATTATTGCAGAGAGAGAAATGATTTTAATTAATATCATTAATTGAAATCGTCAGCATGTCACTTTTATTTTAACCAGTTTGAAATTATGTCTATCTAGCTGACAGAATTTGCCCATTTTGGTAAATAATTTTTTTTCTACCCATTTTGGGAATTAAAATTGAAAAGTACACCAAAATGGGAAAAAAACCTCATAATGCAGTCTCCCACTTCTTTAGAAGTTTCTTCTTATTTTAAGACAAACTCTTCAAATTGCCTAGTCAATTAACCAACTTTCTTTCCTAATCTTGTAAGACTCTGCCTTTATATTTTTGTTGAGATTTCATTGTATTTTCAACCATTTGCCTCACAAGCTCTTGTAAAGATGTTAATTGTTGGAGGGATTGCTCACATTCATTGTAATAAGGTTATTAAAAGTATGACTTATAAGGCTCTTATAATACTATAGTGTTTGTTGAGAATATGGTTCATAAGGTTGATATGACTCATAAGGCTATAATGACTATTGAAAGTAGGGCCCACATTGCAATTCATAATTACTTCCTTGTAAAGAATCATATGAAAGTTGATTAGTCATAAAAGCTAAATCCATATTCATAAAAAATCAAAAGAAAAGGGTGATGAAAAATAATTAAATGCTCTCCCAATATACCTCTGTCACCAAAACTATTAAATAGACTAAACAATTTAGAAACTCTTGAATAATAAGAGTACATGCTTTAAAAAAAAAAAAGTTTTATAATGTGATCACTACAATAATTTGAAAAACTATTTAAAAATAATGAGCAAAAGAAAAATAGTGTTAGATATGTTGAAAATAAAAATTTTGCAGATAAATTAAAGAATGCAGAAAGAAAATACATATGAATAAGAAAAATGATAACAAAATCTAATTGGATTCCTTATCAACAGTACCAACTTTAATCATTGTCGTTTTCACAATCAAATTATATGTATTTTTAGTTTAGATTTTTTAATGCACTTTTAGGCTACCTAATATAAAAAAAAATGATAATATAGATAAAAAAAAGTTAACCCTAAGTTGTCTCTTAACAAATCCAATAATAAATTAAATTATTTAGTATTTGAAACTCATATGCAAATAATTAAAATTAAAAATAACAATAAAGTAAAGAGGAGATTGTGATTAAAATGCAAAAAAAAAAAAAAAGAATAGTAGATAATCCGAAACAGTAAATATTGCATGTTATTCTTAAGTTAATTCAATAATAAATTTTTTATTAGTTTTCTTAAAATTATTATTCTTCAATTTTCTCATAGAGTTGAACATAATCAAACAAGTGTTATTCAACAAAATCTTATGTCCACTTACTTATTCAATGTCTTACCACTTTCTTCCAAGCGTTAAAGAAAAATAACTAAATTCTCAATAAGCGTTAAAAAATAATTCTTTTTACAAAAATTAGATTTTAAAAAGATCAATAGCAAAACACGAAATGTAGATAAAACTTAAGAATAAACTTTACTACACGAAATGTCATGATTCAATATAAAATTATATGATAATTAATCTAAAGAAGTATAATATTTTATACGAAGGCAAAATGAAAATATTTAAATGAAGCACTGGAGTGGAGCTTCCTCCTTCTCCTTAAAGCTTGATAGGTTTCTTTGCTCTGATGTTCTTGAAATTATATTCTATTTCATAATTGTTTACAAGTTAATCACGAATTATATATATTTACATATTATTTGCTTCCAAATATGTTTATGAGATATATTAGATTTTATTTTCTAATTCATTTACTCAAATATTATTCAATTTTGATTCAGGATAACAATTTGGACCTTTGCTTAATCAAACTCACTTATAATTTCAGACATTATATTAAATTGTCTATTTCATGTAACTACTATAGCATATGTTCAAACCATTTATGATTATGATTATAACTATTACACAGTCTATTATACTAAAAAAAATATCTAATTAAACCTAATTAAATGAATCTTATTTAAAACATTAAATTTAAGACTATGATTAAAAAATAAAATTAAGGTTATCAATTACCAAAAACTAAAAATAATATTAATAATAACATGTATTTTGTTATGCTCCTTGCCATTATACTTTTTAAAAGTTATTGATTTAGTTTTTATATTTGTGATTTATTCCTTTCCTTAAAAGACTAAGAAATTTCATTAAAGAAATTAAATTTATGAAATTTAAAAAGTATGTAATGTTTTTCCTAAATAGTTTTATTATAATATAATGTTTGTCAATCATAAATTATAATAAATTATATATTTATAAACATTTAACTTATTTGCGATTTAGCGCGTATAGTTATTGAGATTATATAATCAAATTTAATAATTAAAGTAATAAAATCTAATTTTTATAGAAATATATTCATTCGAGTAAGCATTCAAAGTTACTTTTTAAATATCATAGATTATATTAATTTCTACATCTTTTCGTTTTTCAAGTGACAGCTGATTATCACGATTCATAAAATATAATGAATTGTTTGAAGTATTGAAATTCATCTAAGACTTAAACTTATCAATATGTCAAACTATAACATAGTTTTTTTTTTTTTTTTTGGTATACTTTACAATGATAATACAATGCTATAGAGTAGATAGTAAGTGTATTGATGCAAATTCATTCAAAAGAACTTTGCTTAGATTTAATTGAATGAAATGGGAAAACTTAACAGAAGTATAATTAAATTATACTACTTTTTAAAATTCTAATTACTTTTTTATCCCAATAATAACTGGTTTTATGGTACAAAATACTATCAAAGTAAAGTTTTAGTTTTGAATGAAAAATCTTATATATACACACACACACAAGCAAATAATAAAGTTATTGACTTTTATAATAATAATTTAAAAAAAAAAAATACTACAGATAATTTTTGTTAATTTCTCAATCTAATCAAAACATGATTATCATACATGTGATTTCAAATCAAAATCAAGCACGGTAATACATGCTTCACAAAAATAATTCTACAAAACTACTATAAAAATAGTAAATTTATTATATATGTATAAATTACTTAGATTGCTTATATTTATTTCTCCTAAAAAGCCATGAAAGTTGAAACTTATAGTTTAATAGATTTATGTTATTTCACTCTGCTAATCCTTCAAATTTCTTATCATACATAATAACATGTTATTATATATTACTGAAAAAATTTAATACAATTAATATATTTACTAAATTTGTTAACAATATCATATTTTATTGCAATAATTGTCTTATTAGTTATTAAATACTAATTTATATGTTTTCATCAAACCTAATTAATTGAATGTACTGACCATATAAATATTTTTTAGATTAAAATTTTAATCTCTTTCACACACATATATATAAAATCAAATATTAACTATTATGATATTTTTTTTTATATCCAGAATATTTGTTATAAATTACACATTATAAAAAAACTAAATTATGTATTAATATTATTAATATAAAGTACTTTACACTATCATCTAACAATTACTTTATAATTCATATTAACAACTTTTTTAGATTGTAAAATATTTCACATTTAAAATGAATGTAATTATTAATTCATTTATTATATATATCTTTTACCTTGTATATAAATATGTTTTATTCTTATTTAGTATGGTACAGTGGGAATACCAATAATGCCTTGATACCAAATATAATTGGACAGTTACGATATTCAAATTTCTTGCTGGTTTGATCTCTCCGCCAATGTTTTTCTCCCTCTTCAGTCCACTCAGGGCACATTTCTTCACCAGCAATGAGTGAAATTTGAATTTTCACAACCCTAGAATTCTGCATTTCAGTTTCCCCTTTCTCCGATGGCCACCGCGGCATTCAAATCCACCACCAAGAGAACTCCCGTCGGAGCCTCCTCCGCCGACGACTCCGCCTCCTCTTCCTCCTCCCTCCACCACCGCCGCTCCCGGAGTCTCAGCCGCCCCGCCAGCCACACCTTCCCCTCTCGCGACGACGACGGCGGCGGCTCCGATCGCCGTACTCTGAAAGGCCGCTTCGTCAACACCGTCCGCGGCACCGTCTTCCCGGAGATCAGCCTCGACGATCTCGCAATCGAGTTCTTCGAGTCCGCGAATCGCGGCCGGTTCGGCGGTTCCAGAACCTCCGAGTCGGAGGCCAGTCCCGCCGGCGCCGGCGCGTCGCAGCGGCGAGGGAGGTCCGTTTCGAGGAAGAGCTCCGGAGCCGGCGATGATAGAAGAAGCAGTGTTGGCGGTGGCGGTGGGGTAAGACCGGTCGCCGATGCGAATTCGAGAAGACGGAGATCCGTATCGGTGGTTCGGTATCAAATTAGCGATTCTGAGGTATTCCAGTGAACGTCTTTGATTTGCTATAATTTTTAGGATTGAGTTTGATTTCAATGTTTGGTTATAAATTTAAAGTAAATAATATTTGGTTTTACGCCGTTTAGGTGGAGAATTTTATGTTCCTGCGTTATTCTGTGTAGATAATGGTCGCTCAAATTTGGACGTGTATTTTGAATCGTTTGGTGGGTTAGGTGTCAGGAGGACAATGTTTTCGTAATATATTGTTTTTTTGTGGTTTCAATTTATTAGGGAAGTAAAGTGAAGACTGAAGAAGAGAAGGAAACGAAAGGACTGAAAAATTAGTAACGATTTCCCACTACATTTATTATGCTAGGACTCACCTCATTCCTAGCGTAATTTCCCCTCTTATTTGCTTCTCAAACTACCCGCTGTTAATTGCATATTTGTTTCTGCTGGTGAAATCTATCTAATCTAATTGGTTTTATAATGTCATTTAAGTTTGTTGGAAAGAGTGAACGATCTTTTTAATAGCTGGAAAAATGGATCTAGCTTCCTTTTACAGTGAAAAAGACAATTTACTTTGAATGCGACTGGTGGACCATATAAATGATTATGGTAGGTCCTTGTAGCGAAGTACTGTTGCTTTCCATGCTTGGGGGAATTCACTTTTGCTTTTAGAGAGATTGATAGTGCTTCATTAAAAAAAGAGGTTGATATTTTTTTATGTAATTGCCATTATTTTCTTTTAACACAAAAACTATTTGGCTGAGTCCGGGATCTAATCTGTTTGATTGGTCAGAGCCTATGTTTTTAAGTGTTTTACTTAATATTTTAGTTGATAATATTGTTCTTTTACTTTTTTTTTTTCATTTAAGTTTAATGCTTAAATTATTCATAAACTAGGAGATCTAGCTCAAGTTGTACCAAGTTTCTTTTGAGAATACTTGATTTTGGAACCAAATAACAACCAGTCTGCTTTGCTTGCACTCCAAAATTACCATCCCCTCCTCAATTGTGTGATTGGCCTCATTTGTTATGGTTCTCTTTAACTTCTCCATTAAAAAATCATGTATTTATGCATGTACATATCTTGCATGTTACAGAGTGACCTGGATCAATCTCGGAATTCTAGAAGTCGTTCAAATCTGAAAAATACTGATGTTGGGAACAAGCTAATGCATAAGCCAGTTGCTTCAGATCAAAGACCAGTGCTCAGAAAATCCATTAGTCAGAGGGATTTGAGGGCGTATGATGGCTACTCTGTAAGTGTGATCATTTTCAGGATTATACTTGTTTATATCTGGAAGCTTGTAGCAGTAATTTGTCCTATGAAAGTATCCATAAATTGAAACTCAGATGTCATGTTTATGAAATGGTAACCTTTTCTTGTATTGTTTGGATGTTACAAATAAAGACAAAGGGGTTGACAAAAATTTTGAAAAGTCAAAGGCAGTATAATTAAGGGAAAAAACATAAAGGTTAAAAAGTAGCTTACTAGTATTTCAGAGATACTTTGGTTTGAGAAAATGTTTTCTGTTATTAGTTTGTATTTTAAACGTCAAAAACAAGAAATAAACGTAGAGAAAACAATGAAGGTTATTTTAACTTCCTGTATAAAGTTTTGAAAACAGAAAACAATGGCTTATAAAAGATGGTATTCACTCTTTTCTTAAATTTGTCAAACATATTTGTTTGTATTTTACCCAAATTTGAGATTGTTCCTGTCTCTTTTCAGAGTCATTCTTCTGTTCTCACTGATGATGAAGCAGCAACAGCTCACTCCAATAAAAGTGGAATTGCAAAGCTACGGGCAGTTTATGCACAGAATAAGGTTGAAGAGTTACAGTTGTGAAAGTGCACTGGCTCCGTTTGATGAATTTTGCTTCATATTCTTACTGTTTTAAATTTTTCAGGGGACACTTGCTAACATGGATAAAGGACTGCACAAAGCAAAGCAGAAAGTATTAAGGAATATGGAACCTGAGCAGGTTCGTGAAACATGTTTCAGTTTTTTATGTAAATCTGCTTGTTTGTATTGTATGGTCTCTATCATGCTTTAGCATGTTCTGATTGCATTTTCTGCTCATTCGCTGAAGAAAATTCCTACTTTTTTTTTATGAAACTTCCACTTTTAGGCTGTGGTAAAACCGAGGACCTCCACTTTATCCGCAGGTCATCACTTGTTATCAAGCAATTCTTCAGTCAGAAGTAGCTACGAAACTGAACTCGAACAGGTAATAAAAGTTCAAATACAATAAAAGTTCTTTCTTTCATACTGATGACATTTTTTTTATTGAGTTGTATGAAAGTCTGGGTAATAGTCTTTGCTGACTTCATAACACAATTTTCTAATGCGCTAGTTTCTTTTTTTTTTTTAATTTTTTTTTTTG
>Ga0209489_106234_pt1 | contig 19443 bp, 18 predicted proteins | sample SiratrowhiteBW_FD_187527 | JGI IMG/M metagenome (GOLD analysis project Ga0209489, IMG submission 187527) | Root nodule microbial communities of legume samples collected from California, USA - Siratro white BW (SPAdes) (version 2) | ecosystem: Host-associated > Plants > Roots > Nodule | place...
GTCCAGAACCAAAGTAGCAAGAACCTCACTTCAAGGATGCTTCAAAGATTCACGTTCTTGGAGGTTTCTTGATTTGAAAAGCTTTGCAAAAATGATGATCGCACAAAAGGGGCAATATCTCTCTTAGAAAAACTCAAGGAATGCTTTTCGAAAGTGTTTGTTTTTATAAAAATGAAACTGATGATTCTCATTCCTTTAAATACCCAAAATCAGTTTTAAAAACTGCTTAGCTGTCACAATTCAATTAATTGAACAAACCATTCAATCGATTGAATTTGACCGTTAGTTTGACCCAGTCAAAGTTTTCTGTTGTAACAACCATAACTGTATTTCAGTTGTAACAGAAATAACTGTCACATTCAATCGATTGTTTTAGAAATTCAATCGATTGAAAACTTTTTTTCCAGCAAAAACATTTTGGGATATTTTTATTAAAAACAGTTCTAATAAAAATCTTTGTGAATCTTTTTAGCACCTCAGAAGTGATGAACCATGCCACAAGTGATTAAGGACTAAGCCAATCACCAACACACAAACCTAACTAAGGACCAAGACCTAGTCACCCAACTATCTTCATGTTGGCACAAAGTCTTCACTTGAACAATTTTGGTCCAGGTTGGTTCCAACAGATTCTCTTCACATGCTAAGCCTTGGTGCTCACAATATTGACTTCACCAAATCACATGCTTAGCCTTGGTCCTAACACTAATACCAAGCCTCAAAGACGTCAACCATCTTTTCGTCACCGAACATGCATCCATGACACCTCACCACCGCCACCGGGTTGAGCAACGCCATGTCTTTTGTCCTTGCCAAATTTCGAATCTCTAATTGTCCCCTAATTAAACCCTAATTAAAACATTGTGGGCTCTGAAGTAAAGGAGGAGCGACGCAGCATTTTTTTATTCTCGAAACCCTAAACTAATTAGGATAAATTGACATAAGCTAAAGAATGCAGTGGCATAATGGGATGGGCCCTAGCCCAAGTCTCGTTTGAGATTATGCATAAAAAGCATTAATAATATTAGATATAAGAATAAATGGGCTGCAGCGTTTCTTTGGCTCAAAGAAAAGTAAAAAAGGTGAATAGGGTAATGGAGGTGAGGTATAGCGTGTTTGGTAAAAAAGTGAGATGGGAGGAATGATTTGAGAGGGTGGCAGCGCTGCATGAGCACTTTTGGGTGCCCATTTTTGCATAAAAGGCGCTTAACTCATTTTTTTTATTATTTTCATGTATTTTAATATTTTAGTTTTTTTTTCTCTCTCTTTCTTCTTCAATTTCATCTTATTCACCTAATCTTTTTCTAACTTTATATATTTTATGTTTTATGCTTTATTTGTTTAATTTCTTATAAATAAATAAAGATGATTAAATATAAATATTGTTAATGTTCTTTTCTTTATTTTATTTTACGTTTTATCTAAAAATAATTTTTAATTAAATACCAAATGACCGCGCGCGTCACACGCTGTTTAAATTGAAATTATCGTTCGATCTCTAAAATTTTAAATCCAAAAATATAACAAATAATTATTTCGGTTAAACATCCAATTGATCGTTCGCATCATACGTTGTTTAATCCGACGCTACTTTGTCTCGAGAAGACGTTCAAGTTTTAATCCGAAACATTCGAAATTAGCAAACTTTAAAATTCTAAAAATATAAAATTTTCTAAAATAAAAAAATATAAAACTTTTAAAAGATTAAAAAATATCAAACACAAACCAATAGATTTTTACCAAAGAACTACGTAGCCCTAATTTTCTATTACGTATAGAAATACGTAGGAGCAAGGTCGATCCTTGTCGGGTCTTTTAACTTAAAAATCATTATTTTGTTCTTATTTGTTTTTATTCTATATTATTTGGGAAAATAAACATTTTAAAAAATACACTAATTTTACTTATTTAATTAAAGGTACCGTTATAGGACGGACGTTGTGGGGGTGCTAACACCTTCCCCACACGTAGCCGACTCCCGGATCTAAACCCGGTTTTCGCAAACTAGCCTTATCCTCATTCTTTGGTTTTTCCATAGTTTTCCATAAAAACTATGGTGGCGAATCCCTTTTTCTTAAATTTTCAAGTTTATATTTATTATCTTTTTTCGGGATCGCCATCCCCGTTGTGATCCCGGTTGCGACAGATGGCGACTCCGCTGAAGAATTTTTGAGAGTCAGGCCAATCTAATTAAATAAGTAAAAATGAGTGTGTTTTTTTCAAATGTTTATCTTTCCCTTTTCTTCGTGTATGTATGTTTTCCGTTTGTTGTTGCTAGAATATTGAACACTAGGATAGATGACATACCTTATCTGTTATATCTGTTATATACCTGCTTGGGACTTTTCTGGTTGTTTTGCAGGTGGAGGGTTGTATGTATAATTCTCCCTTCACACACACTCTTCATAATTTCATATCATGAGTGGGGCCCTAAACCCGGGTTTGAGTGAGCTTAGAAATAGAAAGAGGTTGTGTAGCAATACTGACATGATGTACTTCCTTTCTCAGTTTTTCCGAGAACCTCAGCTAGAGTTTGTTTGCTTTATTCACATGCTCATAAGTGAGTGGTTTACCAGCTGTCGTGAGTAATATGGTGAAGTGAGCCATAGTTACATTGGCCGTGAACCCCTAGGTATTAGGAGCTTCCTTGAGAGCGTGCATTTACAAGCTTAGCCCCTATGTTCCGTCAGGCTGAACCTTATTTAGGGCACTAAGGGAGATGTTTGTGCGTTTCAATCTTCCACCGACCCTTTTTTGTTGTTGTAACATATGCATTGCATATTTGGTACTCATAACTCACATTTTTCTCCATAAACGCATTTCATGCATTCCATATCATCTTATTTTATTCTTCTCTTTTAAGCAGTAAAATTATAAAATTGTATGCATATCGTCATGGAGGTTAACATGAGGACTGAAATTGAGGGAAATTCTGAATTGGGAGGTTTGAGAAAGAAGATTCACGTTCGAGTAATAGAGAACAAGCTGACCGGCCTCAGGGACTTAAACAAAAGCTTGGACCGATCCAGAGAAGGACTTTTAGGGAAAGATATGGGAATCTACTGGGATTATTAGAGGTGGAGGTTTAGATACCCGCTGTCACCGCCTTAACACAATACTATGACCCGCCACAAAGGAGTTTCACTTTTCAAGATTTCCAGCTGGTGCCAACATTAGAAGAGTTTGAGCAGATTCTGGACATGCCATTAGAAGGTAGCGTCCCATACAAACACCTTGAGCAACATGCTTCTATCCCCACATTAGCTGGGATTATGGAGATACACCCGAGAGAGTTGGAGAGCAAGTTTGTCATTAGAAAAGGCGTCAAAGGGTTCCCTCAGAGATATTTGGAGACGTATCTTTACCAACTTGCTGACAAAGGAGACTTGGAAACGTTCGTGGATGTCCTTGCTTTAGTTGTTTATGGTGTCTTGATATTTCCTAATCATGAGGATTTAGTGGGGTATGACGCAATCGATGTGTTAGTTGCCGTGAAAACCCGAGCTGAGAATCCTGTCCCAGCAATCTTGGCTGACACCTACACAGCACTTAATTCGTGCCACAAATGAAGAAACAGAAAGATGTTATGTTGCATACCTGCTCTTTATGTCTGGTTGGCTTCCCGCATTGGAGAGAGAACGATTGGCGTTAAATGCCCAGTTGAGTTGGTAACAAGGGGAAGGCCTGAAGTGAAAGGAGCAAGAGAATGGAGAGACTTCTTTGCTGGTCTGAATGAGACAAAGATTCAATGGCAACCCTCGTGGCAGCTGGGATCACGTCTTATTTACTATTGCGGGAAATATCCGAATGTGCCGCTTGTGGGGACTAGATGCTGCATCAACTACAACCCAGTACTAGCCCAGCGTCAATTTGGATATCCGATAAGAGGAGCCCCAACACCTGCTTCTCTGACCGCTATGTTGTTCTATTACGAGGATGGCGATGCTACTAAGGTCCTATAGCAGGTCAGAAGCGCTTGGAAGAGTGTGGTTTGCATGGATAGAGACTCCAGATCATGGACGATCAATAGAGAAATCCCCTACCACCAATGGATCGCAGATAGTGTTGAAAAAGTTGAATTGCCTTTCAAGTTGGATTCCCCCGGCTTGATAAACGAAGAACAAAGGCCAGACTGAGTCAGAAGAGGTCAAGCGATTAAAAGAAGAGATTGAAAGGTTGAAAGGGACAAATGCCAAAGTAGTTAACGATCTCCAAAGCCTCCGCCATAACTTTGTGGATTTGAAGAAAGATTATGAAGAAAAAACAAAAGTATACGAAGAGTTGATGAGAAAGTAGAAAGCAAAAAGGGATTACACTTTCAGAATTAAGCAAGACTTGGCGGCCGCCAACACTGAGCTGTCTATGAGGGCTCAAGAGCGAGACATAGCCTCATCTACAGAGCGCCAATGGAAGAGTTTGTATGAAGATATCAAGAGAGAAAAACAAGCGACATTGAGAAGGTTGTGTGATCTCCAAGTTGAAGTTAACGGCATGGAACAACAGATGAAGGAAGTGATGATAGAATGTGAGGAACGGGTAGGGGAAGAGCATCGACAATGAATTGAAGCGGAGGAACAATATCAGACCATGTTAGCCCAAATAGAAGGTCATATGGCCGAACAGGAGAGAGTGGCAGTGCATTGGAGGAACTGTTTCTCTCAATTGGCTGCTCTGGCCAATGGGGCGATTGATGGGGTCCCAAGAATGCTATCTGAGGCTGAGTCATCGCTGTTCTTTTTCAACCCACCAAGTGAAGTCAAGATTTTTATAGAGCATTGTAAAGGATTGGTGGCAGAGATGAAGAGTATGATTGCTCGTGCTAGAAATGGATAGTTATTTGGTTGAGAAGATTGTAATGACTTTGTTGGTCAAATTTCTTTATCGATATCAGACTTATGTTGATTTCATGTACTTTTGTGACATCATGAAATTTTATAATTTCTGTTTGTTTAATCTACATTCGATTTTTCTTTTCCTTATTTTTCTGTCTTTTTCTGATTTATTCTTTAAATAAAATAATAAAAAACAGAGAAGCTTAATAACAGCAAACATTCCGAGACACCCTTACAAAACGCCTGCAAACCGGAAAAAAATGGAAGAGTTGAGTGAAAAACAAGAGACGCTCCAGGCTGATCTCAGCCAGATCAAGGACCAGATAAGTCAGATACTTGAAGCATTAGCTGCTTTGAAGAGTGTTAAGGAAACTCCAGTGGTTAGAAACGAGGAAGCGACATCCTCATACCCTCTGACCTCACACCTTGGAGGGCAACAAGCCCTATATCATGTTGTTCAGGGAAGCAAGGTCGCTCATGCCGAATTCTGTCCATACGGTTTGCCTCCGGGCTATACTCCTTCTATGGGAGAATACTCCGGGTAGGAGCACGTGACAATCACTGTACCTGTTAGCGCTTCACCCCATGCAACAAGTGCAAATACTGCCAAGATGGCTGCTTTCACTGGGCCTCAAATGACTGCTCAACCAAGATTTCTGCAAGTGTTAACAGGTGAAGGTTCACAAACAAAAGCTGCAACTCAAGCTGTGACTCAAGGGGTAGCCTTCGAGACGGAGGAAGCAAAAAGCAAATTGCAAACTCTTGAAGAAAGACTCAGAGTCGTAGAAGGCGGAGGCCACCATGGATTTGGGGATGTAACGGATTTGTGCTTGGTACCGGATGTGATAATTCCCCCTAAGTTCATAGTGCCAGAGTTCGAGAAGTATAAGGGCACTTCTTGCCCTAAAAACCACCTGACAATGTACTATAGGAAGATGGTTGCCTATACGCATGACGAAAAACTACTAGTCCATTTCTTTCAGGATAGCTTAGTCGACACAACTTTGAATTGGTACATACATCTTGAGCCAGCACGCATTCGCTCATGGAGAGACTTGGTGGACGCATTCCTAAATCAGTACAAGTACAATGTTGACATGGCTCCCGACAGGTTACAACTGTAGAATATGTCAAAGAAGGGTTCTGAGACCTTCAAAGAATATGCTCAAAGGTGGAGAGATTTGGCTGCTCAGGTAGAACCACCGTTACATGATAGAGAAATAATGGCCATGTTCATAAACACTTTGCAATCTCCTTTCTATGAACATATGTTGGGCAGCGTTTCTTCCAGCTTTGTTGACATCATAGTCATCGGAGACATAATTGAATTCGGGTTGAAAAGTGGAAAAATTGCACAAGGCCCACTCGCGGTCGCAAATTCCAGGAAACCGGGGTTCAATACTGGCGAGAGAAAAGAAGGAGAGGTTCAGGCAGCCTCTTTTACTCCTTATTGGGAAAATCACCCTTCACCTCGTTATAGACCCAACTATCTGCAACCTCAGGCTCATTCACCGTACATCGCGATAAACGTGTCAACAAGTCAACCAAGCTTCCCTCGACCACGACCTCCATATCGAGCTCAACTTGTGCCGAGTAATGCCTATCAGCCTAAGCAAGGTTGGAAGAATGAAATGGGTTTTATCCCTAACCAGGGGCCAAGCCAGAATTATGGTTCGAAAGAAGGCCAAGATAGGAGTTTTGCTCAATTCACTCCAATTTCGATATCCTACACAGATCTCTTGCCAACTTTGCTCCGCAAGGCGCTAGTCGCGGTATGCCCCATGAGACCCTTGCAACCGCCTTATCCTAAGAATTACAATGCAAACACCAAGTGTGATTACCATGGTGGAGCAGTTGGCCATTCAACTGAAGACTGTAAGGCATTCAAGTTTAAGGTGCAATCGTTAATCGACTCTAGATGGCTGACCTTCCAAGAAGATAAACCTAGTATTGAGAACAATCCGTTGTCGGGACACGCAAGTGCTTCAATGAATGCCATCATAGAAGAGGAGGGATTTGGCTTGGTGAGAAAAGTTGAAAAGATTAAAGGTTCCATGGAAGATGTATTCACAACGCTTTATCAAGCTGGCCTGCTAAAAGTTGAATACCAGCAAGACAGAACATGCAGTTTTCACCCAAGCTCTCAACATTCTATAAATGAATGTTTTGAATTTAAAGAATTATTGCAAGACCTGATTGATCGGAACATCCTACAAGTTTGTCACAAAAAGAAAGAAGTAGAAGTATGTACACTGACAGGCGAGGAACCTTTCTTAGCTGAGCCTAAATCGCTGGTGATACATTTCACTAAAACCTCATTCGTGTCGTCAGGACGACATCTAATTGTAATACAGGCTCCACCCCCTTTCCCTTACAAGAGTGAGAAAGCAGTGCCCTAGAGATATGACATCAATATGCTAAGGAGTGAACAAGAATAAAGATAGATAAGGGAGACCTGCGACACCAAGGAGCTCGTTGTTGATAACATTGCGGGTATAGGGGGAACGACCAGGATCAGACGTCTCTTTACGCCGCCAGAGCTAAGGAATGAGGAAGGTCACAGAAATGGAGTGATCATGGAGAAAGCAAGGACGTTCCTGAAGGAGAAGGCTCAACAGGTTGATGGGAAGCTCGAAACAGAAGCTAAGAAAGAAATATCAGATGCAGAGGCATGTGAGTTTTTGAAGTTTATTCAACAAGTGAATATAAAGTGGTCGACCAACTGAACCGTATGCCAGCTAGAATCTCATTGCTGGAGTTGTTGATGCATTTGACTTTCCATCGAAAGCTACTGATGAAGATATTGAGCGAAGCTCATGTAGAGCAGGATATACCTCTAGGCAAGTTTGAAGGGATCGTTAGTCGTATTACTGCTAACAATTACCTTACTTTCACTGAAGATGAGATACCCTCGGAGGGGAGAGGTCATAATAAAGCTCTACATATATCTGTGAAATGCATGAATTATGCCATAGCACGGGTGCTCATTGATAATGGCTCGTCCCTGAATGTAATGCCTAAAACCACGTTGGACAAGCTACCATGTGAAGGTGTACATGCGCCCAAGTGCCATAGTTGTAATGGGAGAGATTGAGTTGCCGGTACAGATCGGACCTTGCACATTTTCAATGGTATTCCAAGTGATAGATATACTCCCAGCATACAACTGCTTGTTAGGGCGACCCTGGATTCATACCGTTGGTGTGGTGCCTTCTACTTTGCACCAGAAGCTGAAATTTGTGGTGGATGACAAGCTGATAATAGTCTCCGGAGAAAAAGATATACTGGTGAGTGGACCGTTGTTTACTTGACACATTGAGGCTGCTGAGGAAGCCTTAGAAACTTCTTTCCAAGGCCTGGAGATTGTAGGCACCGCATATGTCGAGCCGTTCAAGTTAAGTCCATACTTGTCAAGTACATCCTTGATGATAGCAAAGATCATGCTAAAAGAGGGATATAAGTATGGAATGGGACTTGGCAAAGATGGAAAAAGAGTTATACTCCCATTGGAGCTGGTCGAAAACAAGAGGAGATATGGCTTGGGGTACAAGCCCACCAAAGCAGATAAGAGGAGGATAGTTGAGGAAAGGAAAGAAAGAAGCCTAGCTAGGCAAGAGGGTCGTGAGCCAAAAGCAAAAGGAATTACTTTGTGCGACATCAAGCAGAGCTTCCAAAGTGTAGGATGGATAAATGTTGATCAAGTGGTTGCAATAAAGAAGGAGCTTGGAGATGAAGATTCAAATTTTGCGCGCCCTTGTCCACCGAACGTGCAACTTGGCAACTGGGAATCTGTGAACTTATCCATGGTGTTTACGTGTGATGAAATGTAATTTTCTTTTTTTTAAAAAAAAGGGGCGAGCCCTTTTGGTTTGACTTAAGACTTTGGCGTTGCCTACTTTTGTGTTTTGCTTTGATTAAAAGACTCAGTGTTGACTTGAATGTGCATTTTCTGTTATAAATTTGTGTTTTTGTGCTATGCTTGTTCTTCTTGTCTATTTATTTTCGTAAACTTGAATAATGCAGATTTGTTGATGAAAATTTTGTAAATAACAATGCCAATGTTTCGTGCCCTAATTTTATGCACCCCGTTGATAATACGGAAAATGATTATGAAGAAGACTGTGAACCCTCTCCTGAGTTGATGAGATTAGTAGAGTAAGAAGAAAAAGAAATAAAACCACATCAAGAGGATGTCGAAACAATTAATCTGGGTGAAGAAGATGAAGAAAAGGAAGTTAAAATAGGCACTAATATGACAGAAGAAACACGCGAAAAATTACGTACTCTACTGAAGGAGTTCAAAGACATTTTCGCTTGGTCATACCAGGATATGCCAGGATTGGATTCTAACATAGTACAACATAGATTGCCTCTCAAACCAGAATGCCCTCTGATCAAACAAAAGTTGAGAAGGATGAAATCGGAAGTGTCTTTGAAAATAAAAGAAGAAGTGGAAAAATAATTCAATGCAGGATTCTTGACCGTAGCCAAATACCCCCAATGGGTGGCGAATGTGGTCCCAGTGCCTAAAAAGGATGGAAAAGTCAGAATGTGTGTAGACTATCGAGATCTGAATCGGGCCAACCCCAAGGATGATTTTCCGCTACCACATATCGACACTCTAGTGGACAATACAACCACTTCCTCACTGTTCTCATTCATGGATGGATTTTCGAGATACAATCAAATTAAGATGGCACCTGAAGACATAGAATAAACCACCTTCATCACGTTATGGGGAACCTTTTGTTATAAGGTGATGTCATTCGGGCTAAAAAATGCTAGGGCAACATACCAACGAGCAATGGTGACTCTTTTCCTCGACATGATGCACAAAGAGATTGAAGTTTATGTCGACGATATGATCGCCAAATCTGGATCTGAGGAGGAACACCTTATCAATTTGAAGAAACTATTTGGGAGGTTGAGGAAATTCAAGCTCAAGCTAAACCCAGCTAAATGCACCTTCAACATGAAATTCGGAAAACTACTAGGCTTCATTGTCAGCCAGAAAGGGATAGAGGTAGATCCGGACAAGGTGCATGCAGTGTTAGAAATGCCACATCCGAGCACAGAAAAAGAAGTTCGAGGCTTTTTGGGGCGGTTGAACTACATCGCTAGATTTATCTCCCAATTAACTGCCACTCGTGAGCCGATATTCAAATTGTTACGCAAAAACCAAGTCATGAAATGGAATGAAGACTGTCAGACAACTTTTGATAAAATCAAGCTATATTTGCAGGAGCCCCCAGTACTGCGTCCGCTAGTTCCTGGGAGACTTCTCATTTTATACCTAACAGTACTAGATGAATCAATGGGTTGTGTTCTGGGTCAACATGATGAAACTGGCAGGAAAGAGCATGCCATTTATCATCTAAGCAAGAAGTTCACCGACTGCGAGCGACGTTATTCCTCTCTAGAGTGGACTTGTTGTGCTTTAGCTTGGGCAACTCGTCGGTTAAGGCAGTATATGTTGAGTCATACAACTTGGTTGATATCCAAAATGGATCCAATCAAGTACGTCTTTCAAAAGCCTGCTCTCACAGGAAGATTAGCCCGATGGCAAATGTTGTTATCTGAATATGACATATTGTATGTCACTCAAAAGGCCATCAAAGGTAGTGCTCTGGTAGATTACCTAGCCCATCAACCCATTGAAGATTACCAATCAATGCAACCCGAGTTTCTAGATGAGGATATTTTTGCTTTGTTCGCTACAGTCGGGGATAATGGTGATAAAAATAGTTGGACCTTATTCTTTGATGGAGCGTCTAATGCATTAAGCCATGGTATAGGAGCAGTGATTATTTATCCCGAAAAAGAGTATATACCAATGACGGCGAGACTGTTCTTTGATTGTACCAATAACATGGCAGAATACGAAGCTTGTGCTATGGGAATTCGGGCAACCATAAAATTTAAGGCAAAATCCTTAAGCGTATATGGTGATTCGACACTAGTAATACACCAAATAAAGGGAGAGTGAGAGACTAGGGATCAAAAATTGATTCCTTATCAAGCATATATTAAGGGATTGGTGGAGTATTTTGATGCCATAACATTCCACCACATTCCGTAAGAGGATAACCAATTAGCTGATGCTCTCGCCACTCTATCTTCCATGTTTGAGCTAAACCAAGAGGGAGAACTACCGATGATCAAAATGAAGAGCCATGGACACCCAGCTTATTGTCATTTCATCGAAGAAGAGTTAGATGACAAACCTTGGTATTTTGATATCAAGCGATACATCAAAAATCGAGAATACCCTGAAACCACCTCCGAAAATGATAAACGAATGCTAAGAAGGTTGGCCTCGAGCTTCGTGTTAAATGGAGATGTCCTGTACAAAAGAGGTCATGACATGGTGCTTCTTAGATGTGTTGACGCGAAAGAAGCAGAGTTAATCCTAAAGGAGATTCATGAGGGAGCTTTTGGAACCCACATGAATGGTCATTCCATGGCCAGAAAAATCCTGAGAGTCGGCTACTTCTGGTTAACCATGGAGAACGACTGTTGCGTACATGTTAGAAAGTGCCATAAATGTCAGTTGTATGCAGACAATGTTAACGTCTCTCCAACAAATTTGAATGTTTTAACTGCACCATGGCCTTTCTCTATGTGGGGTATAGACATCATTGGAGCGATAGAGCCAAAAGCGTCAAACGAACATCGTTTCATCCTAGTAGCGATCGACTATTTTACCAAGTGGGTGGAAGCCGCCTCTTACGCCAATGTTACAAGTAAAGTAATAGCGAAGTTCATAAGAAGAGACTTGATATGCAGGTATGGATTACCTAGCAAAATCATTACTGACAACGACACAAATTTGAACAACAAAGTGATGACAGAGTTGTGTGAGAAATTCAAGATTCACCATCATAATTCTCCTTATCGCCCGAAAATGAATGGGACAGTCGAGGCAACAAACAAAAACATAAAGAAGATAATCCAGAAGATGGTGATAACATATAAAGATTGGCATGAGATGCTTCCGTTCGCCTTGCATGGATATCGTACTTCAGTGCGAACATCTACAGGGGTAACACCTTTCTCGTTGGTATATGGAACGGAGGCAGTATTACCATTTGAGGTTGAGATTGCTTCTCTTAGGGTGTTAATGGAAATTGAATTAAAAGAGGCCGAGTGGGTTCAGGCCCGATATGATCAACTTAACCTTATTAAGGAAAAAAGGTTAGCGGCAGTGTGTCATGGGCAATTATACCAAAGAAGGATGAAAAAACCATTTGACAAGAAAGTCCGTCCTCGAGAATTCCATGTGGGTGACTTGGTAGTGAAAAAGATCATGCCAAATCAGAAGGATCACAGAGGGAAGTGGACTCCAAATTATGAAGGTCCCTATGTGGTAAAAAGGGCATTTTCGAGAGAAGCACTGATCTTAACAAAGATGGACCGGGAGGAGTTACCTCTACCAGTTAACTCTGACGCGGTCAAGAAATTTTATGCCTGATATGATTCTATAATGACGGGGTGTTTGTGCAGAAATATTGCTTTTTTGTTCATGATCTGTATCTGACACCGTTTTTTGTACTTTCGCATTGTTCTCTTTATAAATTTTAATTTTTCTATTTCTTTAATCTCATTTCGCACATTTTTGTCATACTGAGTAAATAAAAAGGAAAGAAAGTGAATACCATGGGAGGTTACACAAATTCTCATGTGTTGTCATCAAAAGCAAGTCTGCGAAGGGTGTCGCGGAATCAATAAAAATGAAAGTTTTTTTTATTTTCATTTTTTTTGAGCCAAGCGTTGCATGAAGAATCGTTGTTCACAAATCGTTAAATTCATGAGATTAAAATAGAATAAGGATTCTAAAATTCTTCCAGTGTTCTAATAAGGGGTAAACATTACAATTTCCAATGAAACATTTGCATGCATGTTGTTGGAAATCCTCTAGCCTCTCCTCATCTCCAAAATCCCAAAATAAAAGGATCCATCCTAGTAGCTTTCACCATCGCCCGGAACGACAAACCAAGAGTACCATACTGAAAAAGTTAGGTTTCTCTCGGTTGGCCAGATGGTTGAACTCCAATCTCCAGGGGCAGTCATATAATGAAAGTCCGTTAGATTGAAAACCTGTGAAGGCAGTCTAGGCAAAAGAAAGGACAGTAAAGCAAAGAAATATATGAAAAAATGAAAAATGACGTGTTGGGAGGCATTGAATTTTGTTTTAGGGTTAACCTTTTTGAAAATAAAGCAATAATGATTTGAAATGATATGTGGCCATGTTTCTTTATTCGAAAAAAATTCAAATCCTTTGTACCCTTCTTTAGCCAACAAAATATATATAGTTCTTCTCAAAATTACCCAAGCAAGGATCATCGCTAAGATAAAACTCAAGTCAAGATGTACATCAAAAGCTCGTAAAAAATCAATGAAAAATTTCTCAAAGGATGATGTGAATTCACAATAAGAAATATTATCACAAAGTGATTAAAAGCAAAAAAAAAATGATGAAAAATGATGAAAAGAAGGAAATGCTATAGAAGAAAACCTTGACTATTTTTCACCTCATTTGGCTCATGATCTTTGTGTCAAAATTAAAAAAAAAAAAAACCATAAACAGTTTTGAGCCTTCATATCCTTTTCTTGACAACCTTTTAATCCCTGACCACGTTACAAGCCTAATAAAGCCCACATTGATCAAGGAATGATTGCTCTGATTTTTTAAAAAAGGGTAACCCTGTGACAAGAGGACATAGCTAACAACTCGGTTGAGAAAATAAAAAGAAACGGTAAAAAAAAAGAAAGTTGTTTAAAAAGCTCCTGTCCGACGACATTCCTCTATTAACAACTAGTAAGTCAACCGAAAGCGGACCAAGTGAGAGAAACCCTATACTGGGGCAATCCTTTCCTTCCACCTAATAAAAGCTGAGCCACCTTCCATTGAAACCTTATCATCTTCCCTACACATTTAAATTGGAGCAAATTCCATTTGTTTTTTCCTTTTGGGGATGCAATTTTCCCTATATGATGCTACACCGATCAATCTTCATCAGACCCAATTATCCATTCTACCATTCAAATATGCAATCCATTTTTTCACCTAACCTCACCCCAACACATCAAAACTGGAGCAGTCCTGCGTTGCATGTATACCTTGCATAGAATTTTTCCTTTTATAGGGGCATGCAAATGATAACATATCTAAAGCTCTCAAATCTCAGTTTCTTTTCAAACCTCATCAACTTTCTATCCCACATATTCAAGCACATGCATTAAAATGTTTTAAAGGAAAAAGTCAATAATGCCTTAATTTTAACAATAACATCAGGATTAGTAACACCCCTCATTTTTCAAAAACAAAATTTTGATGTCAAATGAATTCAACGATGGCAAAGAAAAAAATTGATTCTAAATGTCAACAAAAAAACAAAACTGAAAAAATAAAGTTTCATGCATTCATCCAGGCACGTTCATAACCAAGAAATAGAACTTCATGCATCAATATACGCAAATTCAAAATTTTCATGCATTCAAAAATGCATTCTCTCAAATAATTTCATGTATCAATATATGCAAACCCAAAATTTCACACATTCATGTACTCTAAAAAATTTTCATATCTACATTCTCAAGAAATCCAAGCATTCATATATGCATTTTCATATTTTCTTGTAAAAGAAACTCAAAGTTTCATGCATCTTTCATAAAAAGAAACTATGGTTGTGATCTTCTCGCATGGTCAAGGTGGTTTGTGACCCTCTCGGCATGGCTAAGATCTCAATCTCACATTTCTTTTCAAAAATGGTTTGAGACCGTCTCGATACAAGGTCTCAAATGAAGATACAGTGATCCTCTCGATACAAGATCCCAGTCTCATGTTGTTAGGTGTGGCTCGCAATCAACCTTATGTTTGAAGTGATGATCCTCTCGACACAGTCAAGATCTTGGTTTTTCAACGAATATATAACCCACTCGGCTTTGCCAAGGTCTTTACAAGGATTCACACTTGCAAAAGTGTTCTTCTAGATTTTGACGATCACATGTTGTTCGTCTGTGTGTAATGGTATGTTATACACTCGATATTATCAAGGTCACAACCTCGTAATGGTATGAGACCATCTCGTTGTCATCAAGATCTCAACCTTTTAGAAGAAATGACATGACCCTCTCGGCTTAGTCCAAGGTCTCAACCTGAACTTTGCACCACATGATAGTTCGTAACCCTCTCGGCTCAGTCCAAGGTTTCGACCTCAACTTTTCAACACTTAGTAGTTCATAACCTGCTCGACTCAGTCCAAGGTTTCGACCTCGACTTTTCAACACTTAGTAGTTCGTAACCCTCTCGGCTCAGTCCAAGGTTTCGACCTCACTTTCCCCTTTCTAGTCTCTCCACGATGACCTTTCTTTCGGGGCATGGTCTAGATATTTAGAATTTTCTTTCTATTTTTCTTCTTGCTTATACCGGACGAAATTAATGTTTCTGTCTTTACTTAACTTTTACTTCGATAATATAAAAATTTAATTTTCAAATTATCCAATAAAGTTAAGGTAAAGAGAGGCAACTGTCTACACCTAATTTTGTCCGGATTTATTTAATAATTTCTCAAAATATTAATAATAAAAAGTTTCTCTTTTAATTAGAATTTTGGATTTTTTTTCTTATTTTCTGTCATTTTCAGAATGTAAAAATAATTAATGATGTAGTTTAATTTCTCTTTTTACCTCTTTCTCATTTTGGGAAAGATGAAATAGTGAAAAGCAAAAATTTTTACTCTTATCATTTTGTTAGTTTTTTCTTTATCAAAAAATAATATTCAAACAAAATATTTTTCTTTTCCATGTATATAATTTTATTTTACAAAAAAAAAAATATTAATATTAAAATTGAGAAATAACGAAAAGGGGAGATTCGAAAGTGGAAGATCCTTTTTCCTTTTTTGCCTAAATTTAGTGAGGAGCCTCCTTTGCCAGCTATGCCCTCAGCCTCCAAACCTTGTTCATGCTTCTGCTCCTTGTAGTGCTTCCGTCTACTGCCTACTACCTGCAATGCTTCCATGTAACGTTGCCCTTAGCAAAGCCACCTCCTACAATCAAAATTTCTCCATCCTAACAAATTTTCCCCTGTCAACCTTCTTGTCGCTGCCAAACATTACTTGCTCTCAACAAAATGGATTTGTCCTTTCAAACACCTAACCAAGTCAACCCTCCAACGGATCTTTTTCCGCTGAGCAGAGGTACTACTTCAAGGCTCCTTCTTTTTAATATGAGGACAGGGCTCCCATAACAACAATTTTTTTCCTCCACATTCTCTTAAGACTCCTCAGGAGCTCTCATTCAAACATTTGAAAAACCCCTCTTTCTCTAATCACTACTCTGGAAATCCGAAACCCCGATAAAGGATTGTAGCGGAGAAAAGAAAGAGCAACAAGGGAAGAGAACGAGACATAGAGTAATAGAGAAAAGAAAGAGCAACAAAGAGAGGGAACGACACATAAGGTTGGTGATTTGCTTACTCTGTCATTGATCTTACTGTTTCATTATCAGAATATTACATTGTTACACATACATATCTTGCATACTGTCCTACACCATGCGTTCGGCACCTTACACCAAGTAAGAATAAAACAAATACCATAGCTAAACAAAGCAGTAGACGTAATGCTTAAAAAAATCATCACAAAGTCCTCACATTTAAGCTCTTCACCTACAAACCAAACCAAACCATAAGTGAAACAACAATACACATACCAAATGAACCAAGATACTCAAAACCTCCTTTAAACTCCTCCAAGGCTACCCACACTCGTTGGTGCTCACCCCACCGTCATACTGGTTCCTCAAAATGGTCACCTAAAGTTTACTATCATCTTCTTCATTACCTGGGAGTTGCTTTAACACAATAGCCTCTAACTCACCATGCTAGACCGCTCCTACTCAAACCAAAAATAACAAAAGCAGTGTTGTCATTTATCTTCTCCATTTCATCCCCACCAAAACGCACCTAACACCAAGCCTCAAAGACGCCAACCATCTTTTCGCCACCGAACATGCATCCATGACACCTCACCACCGCCACTGGGTTGAGCAATGCCATGTCTTTTGTCCTTGCCAAATTTCGAATCTCTAATTGTCCCCCAATTAAACCCTAATTAAAACATTGTGGGCTCTGAAGCCAAGAAGGAGCGACGCAACATTTTTTTTATTCTCGAAACCCTAAACTAATTAGGATAAATTGACGTAAGCTAAAGAATGTAGTGGCATAATGGGATGGGCCCTAGCCCAAGTCTCGTTTGAGATGATGCATAAAAAGCATGAATAATATTAGATAAAAGAATAAATGGGCTGCAGCATTTCCTTGGCTAAAAGGAAAGTAAAAAAGGTTAATAGGGTAATGAAGGTGAGGTATAGTGTGTTTGGTAAAAAAGTGATATGGGAGGAATGATTTGAGAGGGTGGCAGCGCTGCATGAGCACTTTTGGGTGCCCATTTTTGCATAAAAGGGGCTTAACTCATTTTTTTTTTTATTATTTTCATGTATTTTAATATTTTAGTTTTTTTTTTCTCTCTCTCCCTCTTCTTCAATTTCATCTTATTCACTTAATCTTTTTCTAACTTTATATATTTTATGTTTTATGCTTTATTTGTTTAATTTCTTATAAATAAATAAAGATGATTAAATGTAAATATTGTTAATGTTCTTTTCTTTATTTTATTTTACGTTTTATTTAAAAATAATTTTTAATTAAATACCAAATGACCGCGCGCGTCACACGGTGTTTAAAATGAAATTATCGTTCGATTTCTAAAATTTTAAATCCAAAAATATAATAAATAATTATTTCGGTTAAACATCCAATTGATTGTTCGCATCATACGTTGTTTAATCAGAAGCCACTTTGTCTCGTGAAGATGTTCAAGTTTTAATCCGAAACTTTCGAAATTAGCAAACTGTAAAATTCTAAAAATATAAAATTATCTAAACTAAAAAAATATAAAACTTTTAAAAGATTAAAAAATATCAAACACACAAACCAATAGTTTTCTACCAAAGAACTACGTTGCCCTGATTTTCTATCACGTATAAAAATACGTAGGACCAAGGTTGATCCTTGTCGGGTCCTTTAACTTAAAAATCATTATTTTGTTCTTATTTGTTTTTATTTCTATTATTTGGGAAAATAAACATTTTAAAAATACACTCATTTTACTTATTGAATTAAAGGTACCGTCATAGGAGGGGCGTTGTGGGGGTGCTAACACCTTCCCCACACGTAACCGACTCCTGGATCTAGACCCAGTTTTCGCAAACTAGCCTTATCCTCATTCTTTGGTTTTTCCATAGTTTTCCATAAAAACTATAGTGGCGACTCCCTTTTTCTGAAATTTTCAAGCTTATTTTTATTATCTTTTTCCCTATCAATGCAAATACGGGTTCAATGTCAATGGATGTACGCGCAATTTTCACAATTATTGTTTAAACAACGTGCATACAATTCTTATTTTTCATAACATTCATTTTGCATTTTTATTTAATTTTCTCATAATAAAAAATAGAAACATATAAAGATGGCAAAGATTCCGTGTCATCGCTACAGAACTCATGCCAATAGCAAAAGAATGGACAGTGAAGCGCAAGAGAGCATGAAAGCTGACATTGACCAGCTGAAAACTCAGATGGGTCAGATGTTTGAAATGATGGTGGCCTTAAAAGATGCGGTTGTTGTCCGCAATGAAGAGGCTCAATCTTCACACCCCCCTTTACTTCAACATGGTAACCCTAATGTGGGAAATAGAAACATTCATGAACCCCATCCGTATGGTATGCCTTCGAACTATGAGCCTGTATATGAAGAGTATGAAGAGCAAGGAGAAATGCCAATGGGTAATGCTGCTAACCCCAAAGGTCAACTTGAAGCTACTCAAATACCACTTGCTAGTCGTGTGGAGAAAGTGGTAGTTGATAAGGTCCCATCTAGTACTCAACCAAGGGTTTTGCAAATTCATGCTGGAGAAGCATCTGTGATGAAGAATAATGTGAATGAAGGCATTCAAAGTATGATGTTTAATACCGATATGACGAAGAGCAAGCTGGAAATACTGGAAGAAAGGCTCCGGATGATTGAAAGAGTCAATGCTTGCGAGTTCGGAGATGCTACTAGGTTATGTTTGGTACCAGATGTGGTGATACCCCCAAAGTTTAAGGTGCCAGAATTTGAGAAGTATAGGAGAGTTACTTGCCCAAAGAGTCATCTAGTCATCTACTGTAGGAAAATGGCTGCTCATGCTCATGATGAGAAGTTATTGATGCATTTCTTTCAGGAGAGTCTTATTGGGACAGCTTTAAACTGGTACATGCATTTGGAATCAGTTAAAATCCAGACATGGAAAGATTTGGTCAATGCTTTCATAAAGCAGTACAAATACAATATGGACATGGCTCCCAATAGAATGCAGCTGCAAAGCCTGTTCAAGAAGAGCACTGAAACCTTCAAAGAGTATGCCCAAAGATGGAGAGAATTGGCTGCTCAGGTTGAACCACCTCTCCATGAAAATGAAATGACCACCATGTTCATCGAAACATTGCAATCTCCATATTATGAACATGTGTTGGGAAATGTGTCTTCCAACTTTTCCGATATAGTTAT
>Ga0209489_106235_pt1 | contig 19442 bp, 9 predicted proteins | sample SiratrowhiteBW_FD_187527 | JGI IMG/M metagenome (GOLD analysis project Ga0209489, IMG submission 187527) | Root nodule microbial communities of legume samples collected from California, USA - Siratro white BW (SPAdes) (version 2) | ecosystem: Host-associated > Plants > Roots > Nodule | place: USA...
TATATTACAGATCATGAAGAAGTTGAAGAACTATTATATGCATTTGCAGCACCACCACCACCACGCCGAGCGACGGTGGGTGTTCCCGCTGGCGGTGGGCTCACTCCTCTCGCTCTTCCTCCTCTTCGTCGCCACGCTGACCTCGCCGGAGGGCACGCCGATTCTCCCCTTCTACCGCTCCATCACCGCCGCTTCGTACTCCGTCTTCATCGAGTCCAAGCTCCGCCCGCTACCGGTCTCCGCGCTCCCGCCGCCGCCGCGCCTGGCCTACCTGGTGTCGGGCTCCGCCGAAGATGGTGGTGAGGTGAAGCGGGTGCTGCTGGTGCTGTACCACCCCGGCAACCGCTACGTGGTGCACCTGGACCTGGAGGCCTGGGCGGAGGAGCGCGCGGATCTGGCGAGGTTTGTGGAGGGGCACCCGCTGTTCCAGCGGTTCGGGAATGTGAGGGTGATCAAGAAGGCGAACTTGGTGACCTACCGGGGCCCCACCATGGTGGCCAACACGCTCCACGTCGGTTGGATTCCCAAAACCGACGTGGGTTTTCTCTTCACCACGTCGTTTTTGGGACAAAACCGACGTGGTGCAACTCCCTAAAATAATAATATTATTAAACACCACGTCGGTTTTGGTTTTCTTAACCGACGTAGTGAGTTCAATCACTACGTCGGATATTAAACCGACGTCTGATTCAACGTCTCCTAGGTCAACGTCGGGTCAAAAACCGACGAAAAAAGTCTCTTAGAACTGACGACGAAGGCTATTTTTCTACTAGTGAATGGGTAATTTTATTTTATTTATTTAAAAGTAAAATTATCTAATTAACAGATGATTAAAAAGTTTAAGAATAATGTATCACCTTTATATAATGATGCATGCACATACGTAAGTGGAAATAAATCAATAGTAACTTCAGTTTAAATTGATTGAGTTATTTTAAAGAAATTTTAAAAAATCTTGAAACCAAAGTTTAGAAAGCATTTAATATTTTTTATCAGCATCAAAAAGTATTTAATATATATAATTAAATGAATAATACTATAATTATTAATATTAAAAAATTAAAAACAAATTATGTTAATCAATCATAATATTTATTTAAGTTACGAGCAAGCTTCTACTTTTGTGGGCAAATTTCCTAAACTAGTGTAATTTTTTTTTTGAAATTCCCAATATGGTGTATTTTTTATTTTATTTCCTGATATGGGTAAATTGTGCAGAAATTGCATGATATCATTTTGAATAAATCATTCTATTATTGCATGATTTAATTTAAGATATATGAAATTGTGAGAAGATAACACAATTTAGTTAAAAGAATGAAATTGTGGAATAAAGGTAGTAATTAATTGATTAATTGAAATCCTTTGGCTACTGCAAGAGTTTAGGGTAATTAATTCTTCCATCTTTCCTATCCTATTTTTCATTGTTGTATTGGGTTGTACATATAAGATTAAATTAGAATTAATTCATATTGATAAAACCCTTTTGGTATTAATTCTAAAACTTATTTATATTTTTTTCTTTTTTAAAACTACTTATGCTCTTTTTTCTTTTATAAAAATAACTATTTTTGTAATTTTATAAAAATTCTCAAACTACTTCTGCTTTTTTTCTTTTCTTTTATAAACACTCCCAAACTTATTTAAATTTTTTTTCTTCTTAAAACTACTTCCAGTCTGATTTTTTTTCTTTTATAAAAATAACCATTGCTGCAATTTTTTATAAAAATATAAACAAGTTTCAGAATTTTTATAAAAAAAAAAAGAGTTCGAGTAAGTATTTTTAAGAAGAAAAAAAATTAAATAAATTTTAAAAACTAATCAATTCAAATAATTTAAATTTTTTCTATATATAAACCATTTAAATTAAAACAAGTAACTTTTCTTCATATCCTTCCATTCAAATTAATTTCACATTTATTTTAATTACTTAAATGACAATTAATTAATTTCAATGACTACATTTTCATTTTCATCAAAATTTCCAAAAAGGTTTTATCAATATGCATTAATTATAATTTAATTTTATATGCAGAACCCAATACAGAAAAATAGGAGAGGAAAGGCGGAAGAATTAATTACCCTAAACTCTTCAGTAGTCTAACCATTTGAATTAATCAATTAATTACTTAATTATAATCGTATATTTATTCTACAATTTCATTCCTTTAACTAATTGTGTTATCTTCTCACGAATTCATATATCTTAAATTAAATTGTGCAATACTAGAACGATTTATTCACAATGATATCATGCAATCTCTGCACAATTTACCCATATTCAGAAATAAAACAAAAAATGCACCATTTTGGAAATTTAAAAAAAAAAATTACACTAATTTGGGAAATTTACCACTTTTGTGATTTGGGTAATCAAATCAAACAAATATTAAGAATAAAGTAATAACAATAAATTGAATAAGTAAACAATATTTGAAGAGAATCTTAACATACATTATTAATGTAATAACAAGGTGTTTATTTGCTAATGACATTCCAAGTACAAGGTTATGTTTTTGTTGTTTATAAAATTTAAAGTTTATTTTTAATTTCTTCTTATGTCTAATAGTTATAATAGTTAAAACAATAATGTCTATGTAATCTTAATGATTATTACATTAATAGGTGGTTATTATGTGTCCCTATGATCTATCTGGATTTAATTGAAGAATAATTAAATGCACAAAAATACAAAAGAGCATAAATTTTAATAAATATGATATTAATTATTGTAAAAATTGAGGAAAAAAGTGTGAGAATTCTTTGTTCACATATAGCCAACATTTGACAAGAAAATATAAACTTTATAATAAAATAATAATAAATTTAATAAAGTTATAAAATAGTATAATAAAAATTAAAAATGATTAAAGATAATTTTATAAAATAATAATAAAATAAAATAATTACTAATAATATTAATATTAAAAAATTAAAAATAATAATTATAATAATAAAAATTATAAATTTATAAATAATAATTACCAAATAAAATAATAAAAATAATTCCTTTTATAAATAATTATCACAATATATTAGTTTAACGTTTTTCATTTCCCTTTAAATAACTAAACAAATCCCGTAATTGTATTTTTTTGTCTATTTAAATATTGTTAATTTAAATGACACAATTGACGTGCTCGCTCCAAATTAATTTAGGAAGCTAAATTTGTAATATAGCTAACTTAGGTTATTTTTTTCGAAAACTACCAAGTCGTTCTCTTAAAAGAATTTAGAATTTTTAATAAAATAATTAAATTTAATAAAATAAAAAATAAGATTAGATTTAGTAAAATAAAAAACAGAAGATTAGGTATAATAAAATAAAAACAAAAGATTAGATATAATAAAATAAAAATAGAAGATTAAATATAATAAAATAAAAACAGAAGAATAGATAAAATAAATTAAAAATAGAAAATTAGATATAATAAAATAAAAATAAAATTTTAAATAGGTGAAATAAATGCAAGTAATAAAATAAAATAAAAACAAATTGGATAAATGCAATAAAATAAAAACCAACCCAACCTCTCTTCAGCTCTTCCAAATCCCTCACCGGCACCTAAAGAAAATCTTAATTACATGTGTGGGTTGAAAAGATCGAGATCTTTGCATCTATTTAACATTCCGAACACTCCACAATCGTAAAACATCTCACTGAATACACAATATGCTAAACAACGACAATCGATCACTATGAACAACAATATTATTTCGACTTGAACATCGGTTCAAAAATTTCACAACAAAATCCAATCGGTATTGATTCAATTATCAAATTAATCTAATTATTAAATCAAATAATTAAATTAAAATAACAATTGAGCATGTAATTATGGAAAGAATTACAAAACATGAACCTCAGGATTAAGAAACAGGAGAGCACTTGGAGATCGAATTAAACGAATAGAAGAGAAAGAAATGAAAAAGAAAAATTGTATTTAATTATCTATTGTCTAATGATATGTGATGTCCCTCAGGCCCTCCAAGAGAGCTTTATTTGTAAAAAAAAAATTAACCTAAAACATTAAATGACTAAATAGCCCTCTATAAAGAAAATATGCTCAAAATATCCAGGTGTCGTCTTGTTGTCCAGCCTTTGTGTACCGACATTTGTAGATATTTAAGTTATCTGCAAAACAAAACAAGAATCAAGTAAATCCGAGTTCTATGGCAAAGGTTATGGACAAAATATGAAACACACTCAAATCTATTAAAATTTCGAAAATGGCTTGAAAATAATAACATACTTTTAACTGAAATCTAATTAGCCGAATTACACCAAAAGGGTGTAAAACCCTAATAATTACCGATTGATTTATCTTTATTGTTATCATTATGCTATTGAAAAGTGGTAAAAATAAATGATTATCAAATTCTCCCACACTTATCCTTTTGCACTCTTGGGCGAAATCTAGACCTAGATAAAAGACAATGGAGGCTAAGTAATCGAGACGGTAACCAAATTCAACAAGCTACCAATAGAAAAGTATTTGAGCAAGGAGTATCAAATCAAAATTTATTTTCAAATGTTGGTCAACAAAGTGTGAATTTCTCTCTTCTCGGATTAATCAATTTAAGCAACCAGTTATGCAATTGATAGTCATGTATGTTGGCCTCCCAAGATAGTGTATCTCGATTGTTTATGGAAGGTGTATAGCACTCAAACCATCTCAATGAACATTGCCTTACCATAGGCTTGCAAGCATTCTAATTCTCCACTTCCGAAACACATTGCAATAGTCAAGATGACTTTATTAAGGTTGTAATGAGGCTAAGGTAATAAATAGGAATTTTTTATTTTTTATTTTTTCACAACTAAGGTAACATCCAAAGATTATTAAAAAAGTAAGAGCATGATAGTTTTGCAACATCAATCAAATTAGTTTTGAAAGCTACCTAATAATTGAAATTACACAAATTACTCCAACCCAAGCTACACAAGCATTTTCTTCACTCTTTCTATTTTTTTCTTTTTCCTTTTTCTTTCTGTTTTTCCTTTTTTTCCTTTTCTTTTTTCTTTTTTGAGAAACTCTCATGACAAGAAGAAAGAAGAATGAAATCCATGATCAAATAATAGGTCCTAAAAGCCATGACTGTTAATTCCATTAATCAAATTAAAATAACAATTGAGCATGTAATTATGGAAAGAATTACAAAACATGAACCTCAGTATTAAGAAACAGGAGAGCACTTGGAGATTGGATTGAATAGAAGAGAAAGAAAGGAAAAAGGAAAACTATAGTATAAATGTAAAATATTTACTAATTTTGTTAATAATTTATTTTCTAAAAAATCTAATTGACTATTATTAATGGGTGTTTAAATTATATTTTTTTCATCTACAAAATTTAAATGAGTCATAGGCTCTTTTTGCACTTATGATCATTTACATATAGTTGGTGTATTTTGGTACTTTTTAGTTATTGAAAATCATGATGTCAGAAAGAAAGCCTGGAGTGACATATTTCATCAATTAGATAGTCTCTAACTCACTAATAAAATTAACATCAAGAGAATGAACCATTACAAGCTATCAATAACTAAAGGCAATTAATAATATATTTTTTAAGACTTAGCTCTTGATATCAATTGAAAATACTTTTAGGCTTAGTTCAAGAGAGGGAAATTTTGAATTTAGAAAGCAGTTCATACTCCTGGGTTAAGGCATGCTTTCTTGCCCTCTTCACATAACTGGTTCCTTGATGAGTCACCACTAAAATGTGTCACATTTCCTTTGTTGGAGAACATTGAGAGACCCTGAAAAATTCATCAAAATTCAAAGCTGAAGTTATAATATTCTTAGTCATACAATCAAATTAAACTTTCTTTCTCTCATAATCACTCCATTCAGACTAAGGCTTATCAACAGTTTGACCATCAAACACAGTTTTAGGCACATAAGGACCACTCACTATTGCATCCCATACAACATGATCAAGAGATTCAATGAAAATTTCCATTATGATTTTCCAAAAGGCATAATTGACCCCACTGAATAAAGGAGGTCTGCTTATAGAAGCACCCTCTACAAAAGGAAGCTTTCCCTCAACCATAGGATCGAAACTTGAGTAACTTTCAAGACTTAGCTCTTGATACCAATTGAAAATACTTTTAGGCTGAGTTCAAGAGGGAGGGTGAATTGAACTTTACAAAAATTGAATTTAGAAAGCAAGGAAAATGTTTTAAGCAAAATGAAAGTTTCCAAGAATCTCCAAGATCAATGATTCAAGGTGCAACACAAAAAATCAATCCATTTCAATGCGAATATATCGATTTAAAAACTGGCAGTTTGAAGAAAAACAATTTTTCAAACAAAGTGATCTTGACCAGGCAATGCAGAACCAACACAAAATTATAAAATTAAGCTATGTCTCAATCCAATGAATCAAAAAATGTAATACAAGATTATATTAATGAATCAAGACAAGGAAAATAACCAATCTATCACTTACAAATGAAAATAATGAACAATTATGTAATTAGGCAATTAAATGATTTAATTGAACAAAACAATTACGATTTACCAAACAGTTAATATGAAAAACTAGAACCCAATAGGTAGAAACTCCAAATCTAGTCACGAAATCAAAGTTAAGAGAAATTCAATTTAAGATAACAAATCTACACTTTCAAATTATGTAGAGAAACACTTAGAGCATAAGGCTAATTAAACCAGTTGTTAAACAAAACAAATCTATATTAGATAGAAAAGAACAAGCTTAACATAGTTGTTACACAGAAAGAATCACATAAGAATTTGGAAAAGATTTTATTCAAAGATTAAAAACAGTAATATGATACAAGCGTAATTGAATTAATCTATGAACAACAAAATAAACTTGTGCAGTTTTGATAAAAACAAGTTGATTAAATGAAAACCCAGAATTGAATTAATGACTTCAATCAAAACAATTTTCCAATTTTAAGAATATTTATAAAAGCAATTTAATCATTCAATAAGCAATTAGTATTTCAAACGCAAAATGACAGAAACACAAAGTAGCGAATTTAGGTATGCAGAATGAATGAATGGCACTGAACAAAATCTTATATAAAGAGAAGGGTCTAGAAAAACACACGGAGCAATTATACTGGTTCACTCTTACTCAAGGGCTACATCTAGTCTTTCTTCAACCCTAGCAAGAAAAATTTCACTATCAAACAATCAATTGTACACGCTTACAATCAAAAACACCTCTTGCACCCTGCAAGATCAAAAACACCATGGAATACTTAAGCTAGCACCCTACAACCCCAAATATTCAAATTACACCAATGTTACACCCTATAGCATCACCAATATACAACTTGAATCAAAGATTACAATTAACAGTACAATATGCAACACTTGAATCAAAACAGGTCCAATTTTAAGTTGCAGAAATCTTTCTGATTTCTAGAAAAGATGAACAAGTGCAAAGCTTTAAAGAACACCAATGGCACAACAAGAACTCAAGTCTTTGAATTTTTTCAAGAATAATTTTTTGATCTTTTGGAAAACCAAACAACTTTGTTTTTCTTTCAAAGAATTCTTTTTCTTTCACGTATATTTCTTCTTCTTCTTCTTCTTTCTTCTATGCAAGTACAGGTATTTAACAAAGAAAAATACCTAAACTATTTTTTGGAAAAAAATTAACACATTTATGGTTTAGTGAGTGAATGAATTGATTTCTTAAAAATTGGAATCGATTTATTTTCTGTTAAAAAATGAATTTTCAAATGATTTCCCTCAAAAACATTTTGCTCAGTTTGATTATGTGGTTTTAAGTATGATTTAACTGTGCCAAGAATTTTCTTCTCAGTTGTGCACATGTTCACCTTCTCCTTAAATCACATTCACTCATACTCACCACTAAAAGAAAAAAGCTATTTAGAAACCAATATTTAGCTACCAAATGAAATGGTTGCTAATTGTGACTAAAATAGTCACCAAATTAAATTTTCGTTGCTAAATAACTACGAAATAGAAGTAATGATTTAATTTAGTGACCAATTAAGTCAAATAATTGGTATCTAACATTAGATACCAAGGTTTTTGTGACCTATGTCATTAGATTCTAAATTGGTATCTAATTAAGTTAGAGACTAATTTAGAATCTAATGATATAGGTTACTAAAACTTTGGTAGCTAATGTTAGATACCAATTATTTGACTTAATTGGTCACTAAATTCAATCATTACTTCTATTTTATAGTTATTTAGCAACCAAAATCTAATTTGATGACTATTTTGGTCACAATTAGTGACTATTTCATTTGGTAGCTAAAGATTGGTCTCTAAACAACTTTTTCTTGTAGTGCATTAGGACAATGACTAAGCCTTCTTCTTCAACTTCAATGTTTGGCTTTGTTTTTACACAATTTCCTGACTTCATCAAATATTGAATCCTGTGAGATTCTTAACAGGTTTGGGTGCAAAACCTACTCATCTTGGGTTGGTTTCAAACTTCGACAGGTTTTCGATCCAAAACTCATGAAATTTTGATCGAAACTTTCTTAAGTCGTACTAATGAGAACTGGTAAGAAATGGACTAAAAGGAATGTGGGTATGTTTCAGGTGCAAAACCAAGTTATATTAGCTCGTTTTTCAACTTTACCAACTTTGGCGGTTTTCGTGCTTGGGGAGTCATGAAGTTTTGACTTCAAGTTTTATTAGCCCTCTTTTATGTCAAACAACCACAAATCAACCAAAAAAAAAAAAAGATGTTCAAGTTTGGTGAGTTTTCGTGCAAAAAGTCATGAAATTTGACTAGAGCATTTTTGTGTCGTATTAATAGAAAACAACAACAAAATGATAAAAAATGATGTGGGATAGGTTTGGATGTAAAACCTGGTCATACTAGGTTGGTTTCAAACTTTGGCAGCTTTTTGTGTCAGAAGTCATGAAAATTTGATCGAAAAGAGTATGATTATGTTTCAGGTGCAAAACCAAGTCATCTTGGCTTGGATTTCAACTTTGTCAGCTTTCGTGATTTCCGTGCCTGAAAGAATCATGAAATTTTGACTTGAAATTTTCTTGACCCTCTTTTATGTCAAACAACCACCAATCAACCTAAAGTGTGATGTTAAACTTTGGCGAGTTTTTGTGCAAAAAGTCATGAAATGTTGACCGAAACATTTTTGAGCCATTTTGATGCGAAACAAAAACACAAGGACCAAAAATGATATTGGGAAGGTTTGGATGCAAAACCTAGTCATATTGGGTTAGTTTCCAACTTTGGTAGGTTTTTGTGCCAAAAGTCATGAAATTTTGACCCAAATATTTTTGACTCGTACTGATGAGAAACGATAAGAAATGAACTGGAAACAATGTGGGTATGTTTCAGGTATAAAACCAAGTTTTCTTGTCTTGGTTTTTTTTTAATTTTTTCAACTTTGGTGATTTCCATTCCGAAAAAAGTCATAAAATTTTGACCTGAAGTTTTCGTGGCTCTCCTTTATGCCAAACAACGACAAATCGACCCAAAAAAGAATGCTTGGATGTTTTGGGGGAAAACCAGGTCATTTTGTGGTGCTTTACAAGTTTGGCGAGTTTTCATGCCAAAATTCATTAAATTTTGACTAGAATATTTTAGAGCCATACTGATGCAAAACAATAATAAAATGACTGAAAATGATGTGGAAAGGTTTGGATGTAAAACCTAGTCATCTTGGATTGATTTCCAACTGCAACAGGTTTTCATGCTAAAAGTCATGAAGTTTTGACTGAAACTTATTTGAGTCATATTGATGGAAAACGATAAGAAATGGACCGAAAAAATTGTTAGTATGTTTTGAATGCAAAACCAATCATCTTGGCTTAATTTTAAACTTTCCCAGCTTTGGTGGTTTTTGTGCCTGAAAGAGTCATAAAATTTTGACCTAAAGTTTTCTTGACCCTCTTTTATGTGAAACAGCCACAAATCGATCTAAAAATGTTGTTCAAAAGTTTTGCACCAAAACCAAGTCATTTTAGGTTGGTTTGCAAGTTTGGTGTGTTTTTGAGCCAAAAGTCACGAAATTTAACGGTAACATTTTTTAGTCGTATTAATGGAAAACAACAACAAAATAACTGAAAATAATGTGGGGAAGGTTTGAGTGCAAAACCTAATCATCTTAGTTTGGTTTCCAATTTTTGGCAGGTTTTTGTGTCAAAAATAATGAAATTTTAACTAAAAAGTTGTTGAGTTGTACTGATGAGAAACGACAAGAAATTGATCGAAAAGAATGTTGGAATGTTTAGGGTGTAAAACCAAGTCATTTAAGCTTGATTTTCAACTTTGTCAGCTTTTATAGTTTCCTTGCCTGAAAGAGTCAAGAAATTTTAACTTGAAGTTTCATTGACTCTCTTTTATGTCAAATCGATAAAAAAACATATATATTCAGAAATTTTAAGTGCAAAATCAAGTTATTTCAAGTTGCTTTGTAAATTTAAGAATGTTCAGAAATTTTAGAGACAAAATCAAATTATTTTATGTCCATTTGCAAGTTTGACAAATTTCCATATCAAAAGTCATCAAATTTTTGTTATAATATTTTTGAATTATATTAATAGAAAACAGTAATAAAATAATCAAAATTAATATAGAGCAGGTTTAATTGCAAAACCTAATTATCTTGATTTCGAACTTCTATAAAATTTTTGGACCAAAAGTCATTAATATTTATGGCGTAAATTATTTTTAGCTCTAAATATCATCAACTAAAAAGGTTGTATTTAGAAATAATCAAAAAATAAAAACAATATATAATTACCGATGTAGCTAGTTTAGTTATATAATTATATTTTAGAATAATCTATCAGTAATAGAGAAAAATATATAAAAAATTATTGATATATAAGAGTTTAGACATCTTTGACATGTCTATTTTAATTGGATTTATTGTTTGCTGTTAAAAAAAAAAAAAAAAAAACCCCGCTTGTTGAATGTAACGGAGTTGGTTTGTGAAGGTGTGGAACCATTTGTCTGCAGTTGGGTGAACCGGAACTTCAGTGCTGATTTTTCCAGAAAGTGTCATTATGAAGAATTAAAGAAGCAAACAAAAGAGGAAAGGAACGAGATAATGTAGACACGTATGAGAAATGCACTCCATCTGTCAGCTTAAATTAATTATGAGAACTTATTGTTTTTCAATAAACCATCACTACAAAATATACTCAATTTAAACTAAAATTAAAATATTTATTGTAATTAAATACATTAAAGTTAATATTAACTTAACTAACCTTATTCTTATTTAATATTAATATTTATATTTATTTAAATCAGTATCAAATAATTTATTTTTAATATTTATTAAAGTTAGTGTCATTATTAACTGGTTTTATGATATTTAATTATAATATAAGTTGACATCAGTTTAATATCAGTCTAATTTTTTTCATATATATCAGTTGAGTCCAATGTAGTTTATTTTTAATATTTATTAAATTTAATACCAATCTATAAAAATGTCAGATGTGTACAGTTTTTTCTAGAGTTTAAAAGCTTCACTAAATCTGTATACCATAATTAACTCGGAACGATTTTCAATATTTTTCTCTTCTTATTATGGGTAGCTAAAAGTGTAAGGTGTGGATTTATATTCATATAAAATATTTGGTGTCATAGAAAATGTTATATTTAGAAATAGGTAGATTGAAGCAAATGAAATATTTTTCATGACACAGTTTAAAGACGTGGGCATAGATAAAGTACAACTCATCAAGTACTAATTTTATACTCTCGGATTGGTAATTATGTCCAAATGTGTGTTTAAAATATTGAATTAGCTAAACATAGTGGACTATGTACTTGCAACTGTAGTTTAGGTTTTGTTAATTGAAGTACACCCACTAACTTACACCCTTATCTTGCCTCTATAAGTGAGAATTAGGTTTAAAATGACCTTATAACTTAAGGCAAATTATATCTCTATCTGAACTTTCACCGTAAGAATGTATAGAATTATTGACGAAAAATTGTTGATGAAAAATTATAGACAAATATGTATTTCTCGATAAAATATTAGTACAAATAAACAAATTAATTAAAAATTAATAATAAATCTTAGCAATGAATCAAATTTGTTAGTAATTAATAGATTTTACCGACAGTTAATCTAACAATCAATTTAATAATAAATAAATCAATTATCAAATTATCCCTTATCAAAATATTCACAAGTAAAATTCATCAGTCAATCGTCAATTTGAGTGACACTAAAATTTGTTGGTAACTATTGACTAGTTTGATCTGTTTGTAAAAAAATTTAATAACAATAATAATAATGTTATTATTATTATTTATTATTATTATTATTATTATAATAAAAAATTAATTATTGTGAGAGTAATAACAATATAATAATAATAATAACATAATAATAATAATAGTCATAATAAAAATAATAATAATATTCATAAAATAAATTAATAGAAGAGTTATTAGTTTTATGTGTATTTATAAGATTTAGGTTCAAGTCCTTTTATAAAAGTATAATAATAACATAAATATTAAAAATAATACTTGTAATATTTATCTACATATTAAAGATTCATCAATAATTAGATGATGAATATAATTTCTTGAACTCTTTTCACTAAATTTACATTTAAAAAATACATGTTTTTATATTTTATTAATTTCATTTAATTATCACTTATTTTAAAAATAAAATGAAAGGGATATGTGGTAATTTAATTTTTCTTGAACTGTGTCAAAAGGACAATGACATTCTTCACAATACTTTAACTTTCATTAAAGATACATCATATGCAGTCGTATTAGTTATTACATTTAATTATCACTTGATTCAGAAATATCATAAATGGATATCAGTAATTTTATTTTCCTTTAACAGTGGCGTAAGGGCACCGGCATTCTCCACACTTTTTATTTAAGATATTAGAAAATCATTACTATAAAAGATAAAAAAAAATTAAAATTATTTAACATCCGACGACGATATTATTGAAAAATTAAAAGATAAAATCAATTTATAATATAAATAAATATAAAATTTATTTTTTATAATATATAAGTGAATATAAATTTATTTTAATCATATATAACATTTAAAAAGTATAAAAGGACACTAACATTCTTCACAATACTTTTTTTATTAAAGATATATATCATACGCAGTCATTTATTTATTCTTAATTATGACATTTAATTATCACTTTATTTAGGAATAACATAGATATGCAGTAATTTAATTTTCCTTTAGCAGTGGCATTAGGGCACTGGCATTCTCCTTACATTTTGTTCAAGATGTATCAGTTTATCATAATAAATGAAACAATAGAACAGTATTGCTATCACGGTTCCATAAGAATAGTTAACATCGGGACCATATAACATCTAAAAATGAAAATTTGGAAAAACAAATTATGTGTGAGACTTTGGTCGGTTTTTTTACATAACTCAATGCAAATTTATCTTAAAATTTTAAAAATAGGTAGATATTTTAAAATTTTAAAAATAGGTAGATATTTTAAAATTTACTGGATAAGTCGGTTTCCTTCCACGAAATAAATATGAAGTTGTACTTGGATGGACTTAAGTGTGTAAGAACTTTTTTTTTTTCGCATTCAAAATCGTGCGCGAAAGGCTGAATTAAGCTCTTTTTTTTATGCAAGCAAAAGTCGTGCTTGCTAGCATAATTTTTATTTAAATTTATTTTTTTCATATGCAATCTAGTTGTGACAGTAACCACTATTCTGGTGTGATATTTTTTTTAAAATCGTTCTAGAAAGAACAAAACCTGTATATCTAAAATTATAAAATTATATATATATATGAAATTCATCAAATTATATATCTTATTGTATTTATTTTATCAAAATAAAAAAATTAATTTTTTTATATTATTGAGATTTCAATTTTAAAATTTAATTTCAAAAAATATATTTGATATTGATATTTATTAAAATCAAATCAATTGGATGAATATAGAAAAAAGTTGAATATTAAAATAAAAATAATTTTAAAAGGATATTTTTTTTCAAAAATTGTGCTTAATAGCACAAGTTACAATTTAATAGAAATTTAATCAGTACGATTTTTTCATTAATTTTTTTTTTACATCTTAAGTTGTCCGATGAATATAATTTATGTTAAAGTATAATTTAGACACATATTTATACCAAAAAAATTAAGATGTACATAAGCAATTAGGAATTAAGATGTACTTTTTGATGATAAAAAATTGAAATTTTTTTCCTCTTTTATCCACAAAAGAATGAATTAAATAAAAAGAAGTGTTTTAGGAATAACTCGACTTTTATTAAAAGTTATAAGTATAAGTATGTTTGTAACATTTCAAAAAAAGTCTCTCCTGAAAACTAAAAGCATATAAATTACATATAACGATTTTTGTATCAACCTAGAAAATTTGTCATATGAGTAGAAGTGGTAAAAGTAGAATAAGCATCTGATTACTATATTATTAAACTGAAAATACGTAATTATAGGAAAAGTTAGTAATCAAGTCTCATTCTCACTTGAGCCACCATCTCTCTAAAACCTTTGACCTCCCTTTTCTCTGACTTATCTCTAGACTTCGCGTCTGTCTTCCATCCGTTTCTCGAGCGGAGCCCACCATTGGACTCGTGGCGGAGAACAGAATAAGTCTACCCTATCAGAATCTCTCCAATAGAGTAAGTTCATTTTCTGCCCCTTCCCTTAGAGTCAGTTTTAGGTTTTCACTTTTCTCTGCTTACTGAGCTTGCATGTGGCCTCTAAGCCATCAGACGGTGCCTCTATGAGCTCAGTTTCCTAGTGTGTTAATCTGATCGTTGATCAGAGGTCCTTTGGTGCAGATTCGAGTTTCTGAAGATCTTAAGCTTTTGGGAGTGTTAGAGAGAACTTTCACTATGATTAAGTTAAGGGAAGCTAACCTTAAGTCTGTGCTTGTTTGGTTTACAAATTTAAGTCTTAAATAGAGAAGTTAATGATTATAGTAGTTGTATAATTTATATCTGGTAAAGTTTTCTGCAGGTATGAAATGTTGGATTAATGTTGAATTGAATGTTGCATGTACGAGATAATTGTGTGAAAATTGATGGTATGTTGATCTGTTGAATAAATAATTTGTGTTAGGATAGATCATTCATCATGTATCTGGGTTGATTTTTATCCAATTTAGTCATCTGAGGTATGCATGGTAACTCTGATGTAGTGGATACTGCTGGTTCTTCTACATTTTTCGCCCAAGCTAGGCAATCTCGCCTAGGCGAGGTCACTTGGAAACCTGAGAGGTGCTCTCGGGTCCAATTTCGCCTAACGAGAAGTGTTTCGCCCAGGTGCAAAGGTAGTTTCGCCCAGGCAAGGGTATAGTCGCCCAGGCGAGAATGGCCTTGGAGCAAGTGTGCTCTCTGGACTATTTTCGCCTAAGCGAAAGAATTTTCGCTCAAGCGAAGGGGATTCTCGCTCAAGCTAGATTTCCGCCCAAGCTAAAACTAAAAAAAATAAAAAATAAAAAATTTGGGCCTTTTGTTTTGATTGATTGATTCTTTCATAATGCAATGTATGAATTTAACAAGATAGATTAATTGATAATTCAAATTTAATTGTATTGATGATTTAGGAATTTCTTTCATTTTTTTTAAGATTGAGATTGTAAAGTAAATGAATGAATTAGTAGAGATCTATGTTGTGATGTGATATTGATAGAGTATTGATGAAGTTGGTCAAGGCCTAGGCATAGTGTTTTCAAGAAAGAAAACACCCGTGTCTGGGTTAGTTAGGAAGTGTATTGTCTAAGGATCGGGTGAACGATTGATATCCTGAATCTACTAGTAGTATGAATCAAATAGACAATTATTACTAGATGGTGAGAGTCGAAGGAGGTCTGAACTGGGTGATTGCAACTTGAAATATAGCTGGTCAGGAAAGTCTCAAGGGGACTAACCCTGTCATACATGACTGATGATTCATTTGTGTGGAGACTGTGTGGGTTCAAAACGTATGACGGGTGCATATCTCGAGGTCTATTCAATGCACAAGTCTTCCGGAAGTAGAGTCAAGTTTGTAGTGTGTTAGTGTCTTATATTGTGATGGTGCATGTAACTGAATGAAAGACTTGAGTGATGTTAATCTTTGTGTTTGAATTGAAATATTCAGTATTATTAAAAATTTGGTTAGCTTACATTTTGTTTTGTTGTACTTGTATTTTGATATCTGTCTGCAATGATTGTGTTTTTTTCACACGGGAGCAGATGGTGTTGCAGATAGGTTTGTGGAAGATCATTTGGAATGAGTGGTGCTTTTAGGCATAAGCTAAATCTGAAAAAAAATTTGGAGATATTTTGTAATTATGTTTTAGTAGAATTATGAAGGTAAAATTTTTAAATACTTTAGTTCAAAAGATTACTGTATGTTGATGAATCTTAATAATGATTAGTAAAATGCTTAACTTTATTTATGTTAGTTTTGAAGTGGTACAATTTTGCCATTAGATGAGTCTTTCTTAGTAGACCGAAATAAATCTTACAACTTTTAAGCCATAAAAACAATTTCTTCTATTATGTCGCGAATAGATATCACCCTCAATACTCTGTCTAGCCTTCACTTTTTGCCTTTAGTTGTGTTAGCATCCTTAAAGCTCATGCAGATTGTGCACTAGTGCTTGTAGAGAGTGGTGAGGGAAGAAGTTTTTAAAAGTTACACCACTCACAACACATAAAGGGTTCTCTCTAGTGTAATTGAAGAATGGTTGTAACATAACTTGAAGTGCACTTACTTTTGCTAAATCAGGTACAGGAATTGAAAACATGGGCAGATCACTACGGCGACAACTAATCATATAATTCATTGGTTTTTGTAAAAAACAACTAAGAAAATATACTGCTAATGATTAATCAGAAAACCTGCGGAAGGGAAATCAATCTTGTTGCAAGATAAAGATAACATTCACAGCTGGAAGGGATTTTCTGACAAAAGTGGGAAGATAATGAAAGAAAAAGTATAAAACAAATATCTTTTCCATTCACAAATGATCTTGTTAAAGGATTTAACCATGTACATACTTAATATTGTAATAAGTAGGTAAATAAAATATTGTCTATTGATTTTTATTCTTATGTAAAATCTATATAAGTCAACAATTTTATACAAATTCTAACTATATGTAAATATCTTTCAAAAAAAGAAAATTTGTGATAGTAATAATGGGTCAGAAGTGTCGGAGAAGCTTCCACATCCACATTACTTTTAAGAAATCGAAGTATATCAATTTTTCCTTGTTTCTTATAACTTTTGACTTATAGAATACTTATTTAAAAGTTATATTTTTGAATGATAAACAATAAAGAAAAGGTACATGGACAGTACATTCTGATTAGACTTAAATAAAAATATTTACATTTATTTCTTAATCTATATGCTTTTGTCGGAAATACACATAAAAAGAAATTGCAGGATAATTTACTATGTACATTAAATGTAAAAATAAAATAAAAATAAAATAGTCTAGCATCCTCAAAGCCGTTAACTGAAAGAAAAAATTTAACATCCTTAAAGTCAACGCTATATAAAAATTTAATTAAAAAAATTTTAAAATTTCTCATAAAATGTATCTATCAAAATAAATACAAATAAAAAATAGAAACAAAATTGTCGGAGATGAAAGAGTAAAATACAAACAAAGAAAATGAATATGAAAGAAGTAAAAATAAGTATAAATGAAAGAGATGAAAAAGTAAGTGAATAAAAAAAGATAAGTATGTAGAAAATAATTACAGATAAAAAAAGTAAATGTAAGATGGCTGTCAGAAAATATACAAATTGAATGATGAGATTTATAAATGTAATTAAAAAAAAAACTAGTGTAAAAGGATTTATAAAAAAAGTGTTAATTATATTAGTTAAGTTTCTTTTTTGGAGTTAGCTTAATTACGCTAAATATTTTATTTTTATTTTTCCGATCGTATGAGCTTAGTATATGATAATTCCACTTCAATATAAATATTTATTTAATAAAAAAATTAAAAATAACTTTACGTTTTTTATTTATTTAGTTTTTAAAAACGATTTTTTATATCGAATTAAAATCGACTTAACCCATTCTATTATACTATATTGGACTCGCACTTTAACCACCGGTAATATTTAGAAGCTATGTTCTTAGAGTAGAATGATAGGTAATAAAAAGATACATGGACAATAAATCCTGGTTAGATTAAACTAAAAATATTTATATGCTTTCTGAAATACACATATCAAAAGAAATTGCAGAATAACTTACTAAGCACATCAATTGCAGGAAAAGAAAAACTTACTATAAAACATATAATCGGTAATTGAGTTGGTCAACTATTTTATTCTATTTTATTCTACTTTAAGTAGGTGCATGCATTAAATTCTTAAACACCTCGATAATGGTTTGTACGTGTTGGTGAAGATTTGACAATTGAAACCTAATTAAAAGAAATTAGAGACAATAATAAGTATTTAGATATATTATTTTTAATATTACACATTTAAAATGCAGATAGTATCTGCTATATATTTTACAAAGCATAAACATTCATTTATATGCATCAGCATGACACACTTCAAACCACTTACATTATATATATCCAAATTTATCCCATTCAGACAAAAGACCTACTTCATAAGAACACTTCTCGAACATCAGAACCATTATTTAGGGTAAGTAAGTCCATTATTTATTCTTTTACTTTCCTTCTTTGAGCTATGCCTTCACAAGATGAACATCCATATCTCTGGTGCACTTGTGCACGTACTCAATGTAGCCATATGGAGGATCAACTTTTTCATCAACCTTCTCATATTCAATGGTCCATTTTATAATAGCACCACCTTGGTTCTTATCAATTGCTTGAAACACGAGCTTAAACACCTTAAACCTGTGGTCGATGTCTTCACCGAAGAGTTTGTAGTTGATTGTTTTCTTCTCTTCATCAACGGATTCAATACTCTCAAAACATGTTGTAACCTTACCATCTGTTCTTTCAGAAACAATCAAGACCAGTATAAACAATCATTGTATAAGAATCATAAATGAGAAAATAATTCATTTATATATAACATTATTTTTTCAATTGTAACTTAGATCCTTTTTGCTCATATATATGTAGTTTATTTTCTTTATGAAATAAAATATTGCTTGCATATTTTAGCATTAGTCCATGTCTTAAAGAACTCATAGAATCTCACTTTACTCAGAAAGTATTTTATGCACGTAGATGCAAATACAAATCACATCTTACCAGTCAATTTTAAACTCATTCTAAAGTAATATTCAACTGTATTTTAATAATTATTTATTATGAATCTATTATTCGATCATCAGGATCTTCAACTCTTCCTTGATATGAGAAAGATGATAAATTTTAGATTCTATGTTAGCTAATAAGTCATTTATAAATATTACCTATCATTTAATTTTTTAAAATTAAGTCTAAATTCATCTTTTATGAATAACCAATTCAATATATATATATATAT
>Ga0209489_106238_pt1 | contig 19438 bp, 7 predicted proteins | sample SiratrowhiteBW_FD_187527 | JGI IMG/M metagenome (GOLD analysis project Ga0209489, IMG submission 187527) | Root nodule microbial communities of legume samples collected from California, USA - Siratro white BW (SPAdes) (version 2) | ecosystem: Host-associated > Plants > Roots > Nodule | place: USA...
GCCATCAAGAACAAGAAGGTTCGACTGTAAGGTTGCGCTGGTGTGTCCCATTGTAGATCAACCCACAAGAACGCCCTTGAATCTGAACTACGCTCTGGATACCAGTTTGTTGGAGAAAAGAAAAAAAATGAATGCTAAACAAACTGAAGCAGAAGAATACAAAACTGGGAGAAAAATGAAACTTTCTATTATTTGAATGTATCTATGCTTACACACAAAATCTCTACTTATAGTGGTATCCACAACATACTAACCACTAGTTTATTCTCACTTTTAAAATTTTGAATTAGTCAATCTTCAACATAAAAAACAAATAACACACGCTCTCTACAAATTTATTGCATAACACACAACATGGTTTTTCAATATATACACCAAACCTAAGTAGCTTATCCCTAGTTGGCAACCAGTCGTGGAAAATCCTCCACCCGCATAACACAGAGGTGGGAGTGCTCTTAATTTTCCACAGCTTATGAAAAGCCTCTCCCTTCCACCCTGTGATCCTTACAACTGAGTTTATTATAAGCATCTTTTACTGTATAATGACAGCTGTCCTTCCCTTTCCACACTCATTCATCATCAAATTCTTTATTGGGTTTATATCGGTGGTGTAAAATATCAATAGCTCCCCTACGAATGGTTTCTCCCACTCGAACTATTCTCTTTTTTAGCTAAATTTCTACTCCCACTCATGATCGTTTCGTTCTCCTTATGGATTTATTCCCCACCCAACAATTCTTCCAAAATAGAATTTTGCTGCGTTTCCCTACCTTCTAGGTGTAATTCTAATTAAACCAGTCCCTATGATCCCTTTTCTCTTTATACGTAATCTGTAAATCCTTCCACCATCTATACTCTCTGTTGTTATTACCTTCCTTGTCCAAAGATCTCCAATAACCATACTTAAAGACTAAGATATCTTTTCACAATCCTTTTTCATCTAATTTCAACCTCCACTTCCATTTACTTAACAGTGTTGCATTAAAACATTGGATGTCCTTAATTCCAAAGCCCAACACTGTCCTTATTTTTACAAACAGTCACCCAACTAACGCACACAATCTTCTTCCTATCATATCCAATATTAGCTAATATACAAGGGACTCATCTTGGTAGTGAATTCAATTAATTGCATTGTGTTATTAGTACATTAAAATACTTTCATATGTTAATCAATAAATGTATTATATCATTATTTGAAATTTGGTTATTCTTCAACCAATCTTATTAATGGCTACCTGGGTGAAATTTGGTAACTATTTAATTTTTCTTGATGTTTATTCATGCATAATGTTATTTAAACAATTTTAATTCATAACATACATAAAATAAATATTATGATTAATTAAATCTAATTATAAAAAATATTCAAACATGTCATTACTGGCCTGTTCTCGTAATTTTATGTAATTTTATACGACATATTAAAAAACATGAAATTTTGAAGTTTTATATTTCTTACAAACCTCAAGCACATTCTACTAGTCACACATGGTTGGATTTCATTAATTCTTAAACTCTAAATAATTAAATTTAATTAATGATAAAATATAATCAATATATGATAATACATGTAAACATGAATCTTAATATATCTAATAACACAATGCATGAAATTAATATCAAGACAATTAATAAATTGATTAAAATAGTTATCAAATTTTACGAAATAGCCACAAAGTATCGGTTCAAGAACAAAACATATAAAATACACTTTCCAATTAATTATCTAATACATGCTATTTATATGCATAAAGCAATTTATTCAATTCACAATAATGAACAAAATAAGTTGTCCATATATTAGTCAATATTAGAAAATAATGTTAGTAAATAATATGTTGTCCATATATTAGTCAATATTAGAAAATAATGTTAGTAAATAATATACTGATAATAAGAAATATTACATGTGAAAATGAAAAACAAAACATAAATTTCATTTCATTATAACAAATAATTTATTAATTTCAAAAAATGATTTATACTAATCCTTTATTTATTTTATAATAAATCAGAAAGAATACTTGCTTATTAAAAAAAAGTTCAAATTAAAATAAATAAAAAATATTAGATCAAGAATTTGCAAAAGATTTTGGTACAATGTAATAGATCTAAATTTTGTACCTATGAAAACATGATGATAAGTGAAAAACAACTTACTTATATTTAGTTATTAATATTAATAAAATAATAATCTAAATTTCACCAACTACTATAAAATAAATAATTAGTTTTAAAAACTACTTAATAAAAGTGTTTATTATGATTCTTGTTATCTAAAGAAATATAGATCAATATAATATGTTTATTTATATTAAATAGTGGACAAAACTATCATATTTACTTATTATTAAAAATATAAATATTAATGAATAATGCTGTTATAATATATTACTGTTTCGTGTAAATTAAATAAGATTTTTAGAACTACAAACAAATCTAGATAATTAGACTCAATTAATTCTTAAATCCCAAATGATTAAATGTAATTAATAATAAAATATAATCAATATATATAATAATACATATAACCATAATCATAATATTGCTTAACATATAATTAATAACAAGAAAAATTATTAAATTGATTAACATATAATAAAAACATAAATAAGATAAAGTACACTCTAAAATTAGTGATCATGTACAAATAACTTAAAATATAAAGCCATTTATTCAATTCACATATCTAAATGAGTTCCCCTACATGACTTAATATTAAAAAATAATTTTAGCAAAATAATGCAATTAATGTTGCTTTCTCCTCCACTCTCACAGTGATGTTTTTTTAATGTATTCAAACTAGAATTGTATAGAATATAAAGTAATAATGCTAGTTTGAATGTAACAAAATGATATATACTAATCCTTTATTAAAAAATTGAAATTAAAATAAATAAAAAATATTAAACCAAGAATTTGCTAAAGATTTTGGTACAATGTAATCATTTAACTCTTGTATGCACAATCTATTAACAACGTGATAAGAGAACGTTTAAAAGAATTAATAGTTTATCGAACAAACAGATAATTACTCATTATTGAAGATATAAATATTAATATAATCATGTTATAATATATGGCTGTTTAGTGTAAATTAAATAATATTGTTATTTTATTTTATCTCTTTATTTAAAGTGCAGACTAATTGTAGAAAACAATTAAATTTTATGTTATTGTGATAAACACTTTAAAAATTTCAATTCAATAAATTAGTGATGAAATTTTTTATTTTAATATTTTTTTGAAATTTATTCCTTTGTTTTAAAATAGAAGAAATAATATTTAAATGTAATTGAGGAGAGAAAAAAGAAAATAAATAAACAAAACATCAATATCTTTTGACTTTACAAATAATTTATTATTTATAAATTTATAATTTAAATTTAGGGTTATCTAAATTTAGGATGAAGAATCACATATCTAAACAAGAAAAGACTTTTTATTAACTTAAATTGTAGAAAATTTTAGAATTTATGATTTTCAAATAAATTGACAAGAAAAACATATCCGAATACATAGTCTTGATAATTTCGGTTGATCTTTACTTTTTACTTTTTCTCCTCTCTTCCTTCTTACTTTTTCTTCTCTATTGATGGTGAAAGAAGAGACTCTACATATATCCATAAAACTGACAAGCCTTTTTATCTTCTATTTTACATTGTGAAAGAAGAATAGAGAGATTTATTTTATATTATAATAATATAAAATAACTTTATTAATTTTATATGAGTAACCACCAATACATTAATTTCTTTTATTAAATTAATTTTTTTATTAAAGTCAGTTTTATAAATTATCTAGACTATAATTAAAATAATATTTATTTCAAATATTCTTACAAAAAGATGATTTGAAAGAGAAAAATCAGTCATGTAAACTTTTTTACTAAGGTAGATGACCCACCAATTAAGAAAGAATCTTAGAATGTTTGGAATTGGAATGGTTCAGAAAATGCAGTATGTAGTAAGATTAGCTTATAAGATTATAATGCAGGTCATGTATGACGAAGATGAGCCACCTTTCATTAAATTTTGGAAAACTAAAGTTTTGTCTACTCTCAGTTTTGCGCATGGAGGGCTCTTCTAGATAAACTACCTCTACTTGCGAGAATTTGTGTAAAACCTACTAAGAGTTGTCTCTAAGCAGGTGCTATTTGCGTGTAAGGAGGTTGGTAAAATTTAAAATAAATGTGATCAATAGGTAGGTGTTCATTCAATTCATGTAGTGTTAAGGAACATTTTCTATGTTTTAAGGTAATGGAGGCAAGTCTTTAACAGGACACAGAGTGTGGAGAGTAATGTAAATTGGTATTGTGTGGATGTTAAAAATAATATTATCTTTAAAAACAAAGCATTTGATGTTGAAGGGGTGTTCGCAGTAGTTATAGAAAGAGAATGAATGACCAGCACAATTTACAACAGATAGATATATTGGTACATGTTAATATCTAATTGAATTTAATAAAATATTAAATGAAAAGATGCAATCTTTGAAAACATAGTCATATCCTAACTAATATGATTAAATTAACTTTAAAATAATTTAATCAAATAATCATTATTCAAATTCAAATCATAATATATTAAAAATAATGTTAATAGTTAGTTACATATTAGATAAACGCATCTAATTAACATATCTTTAATCTTAAATTAAAATCTAAAAAATGAAAAACTAATGATGGAAAAATGTAACATTAGGATATCTAAAGTAATTGAATAAAACGGACAATTTTATGATAATCCATCCCTGAACTTATACATGTAATGCATTTACGTTTAGTTCCAATTCCAAAAAGGTGATTTATAGTTACAGAAATATAAAATAAAGCAAGATATAGTAAAACATAAAACATAGGTTTATGGATTCAATGATATAAAAATAAAATTAAGAATGCATTTGAAGTGATAATTTACATTCAATCCCAAGAGAAAAGAAGTTAGCTACACATGGTAGCCATGAAAATACAAAAGAAAAAGAAAAGAATGGAGCTTGACGACGACGACCTCCAAGGGATCTCCACAAATGAGAGGTGATGAATGAGAAGTGATTGATGATTACGTTTGATCCTAGCCTCCCTTTTATAACTTTCGCCCCTTGAATTAGGTCAAAGTGCAACCATTATTTCGTAAGTCACGCCTTCAGTAAGGTTGACATCTTCAATTTAGGGTTTCGCGTATGATGGACATTAAGTGAGTTTTAGTCCAGGCTGCGTCTTTAGCTTAAGCAAGAAGTCACTTATGTTCTTTTTTCTACTCCTTTTCTCAATTTCGGCACCTCTATTCTCTTTGTCCCTTCAGATTTAACATAATTCTTAACAAATTTTCTCTTTCTACAATAATAGTATTAAATTGAAAAATCAATAATAAAATCAAATTAAATCAAATCTAAACCGAATTAATAACAAAATCAACTTACTTACTAACAGAATCAATTATAAAATTTGCACAAAATCAACTAAAAATCAACGCTTATCAAATGACAAACACTTTGTCGGCACCGAAGTTGACAAATATCATTATCTAAACATGTTTCTTTACATTGAACGATCATGAGTTCAGCTTGAACTCCATCAGTGTTTTATCATCATCACTACCATCAGTGTCCCAGCAACACTACTCTAATAAAAAGGATCTAGATAAAATGTACTACTCTAATAAGAAGGATCTAGATAAAATGTTTGATCATCATTTTAAACATTAGTGAAAAATATAATTGAAAGAAATATCTGAATATTTTATTATTAAAGTTAAAATTTATATAAAAATAAAAATATTAAATTATTCGGGTCTCATTTTTTTAAATCCATATTATCTTTAAAACACTTTTCTCTATACCTCCTTTATCTTCTCTTTCACTCTCTATATAGTTTCTATGATCATCAGATTGACCATCGGAGCTCGTCTTTAGATTCATGACAGAGAACAGAACATTTTTTGTCAGATCAGATTTTTAGTTTCAATAAGTTCGATTCTATCATAGTTTCCTTAGAGTTAATTTTTGAATAACTGTTTTTCTTCAAAAATTTGGGTTTGCATGTGGCGATTGATGCTTTAAAGTGAATCTTTGTTTGTTCAGTGTCTTTACATTTTCTATGAAACTCTTCTCTCTAAAATTTCTCTACCTTTTCTTTAACTCTATAGTTTCTATTGTCATCAAAATTGACGATTGGAGCTCGCCTTTAGATTCATGGCGAAAACATAACATTATTTCCCGATCAGATTTTTACTTTAAGTAAGTTCAATTCTACCATCTTTTTTCTTATAGTCAACTTTTGAATAATTGTTTTCATTAAAAAATTTGGGTTTGTATGTGGTGATTGATGCTTCAGAGTGAATATTTGTTGGTTCAGTATTTTTATATTTTCTCTAAAACTCTTTTCTCTAAACCTCCTCTATATTCTCTTTAACTCTATAGCTTCTACTATCATCATATTGACGCTCGGAGCTCGTCTTTAAATTCATGGTGGAGAACATAGCATTTTTGCCGGATCATACTTTTAGTTTAAGTAAGTTTAATTCTACTACCCTCTTTTTCCTTAGAGTCAACCTTTGAGTAACTATTTTCCTTGAAAAATTTGAGTTTACATGTGGCGATTGATCCTTCAAGGAGTAAACCTATGTTAGTTCAGTGTTTTACATTTTCTCTAAACTTCCTCTACATTGTTTTTAACTCTGTGGCTTCTATTGTTATCATATTGACAATTGAAACTCGCTTTTGGATTTATGGCTAAGAACAAAATATCTTTGCCCGATCAGAATTTTAGTTTATGTAAGTTGAATTTTACCATCTTTCTCTTAGAGTCAACTTTTGAATAACTATTTTTCTTGAAAAATTTGAGCTTGCATGTGGTAATTGAGTCTTCAGAGTAAACCTATGTTAATTCAGTGTCTTGTAGTGTAATCTGATTATTAATCAGATCTGTGGTGCAGGTTGGAGTTTTCTCTGTAATTTTCTCATGTTTGGAGTTTTTTTTTAGAGTCTTGATTCTTAATTGAATAAGAGAATCTAAATTTAAAACTTTTATACACCAGGATATTAAATGTTGGTAAACATCTAGGTTAGTAGATTTAATTGTGAAAATAATATATTCACTATTGTACATCCAACTTACTTGTGCCTTGTAGTCTACCACACAACTACTCTTGAACCACGTATCCTCCTCCTTTCCACACCATTCCTTCCCATCCGTTGTTCTCCTGGTTTTCTATTATGTGTTTATCCCTTCCTGTTGCTTGTTCTGATAGATAGGTTGTTCATCAAGCCTCTTGTATTTTGGTATATTAACCTGAATTTTCATATCTGCGATCCAGTCTTTTGTCCATTTCTAGTTCGCAACTCTACAAATCTAACCAAGCCAAATCTTTGTCTTCTCCCGTCTAGTCTCCTAACTATAAAAGCCTCAGTAACTCTTTCCTACCTTTAAAATATTTTTCACATATCATATTCCCTTATGTTTACCGAAAAATGAATATACATATCAGATAATATTTTTCACACGACATTAAGAAAACAAACTTATTTACTAAAAATGTATGTTTTACTGTATTCAGTAACTAACAAATGTTTAAAAAAGATATATTATATTTTTTCTCTGATTAATAGTTTTCCTTTTATTTATCATTTTTCTGTATTTGTAAAATTATTATCTCATATCTATCACTTTCAAACAAAATGTATCAAGAAAAAAAAGGCTTCTTTAAACATTCATATACTCAAAATCACTAATGATGTAATATCAATATCAATATTATTTTTACTTAAATATTTGAATTATTTTATTTATATCACTATTCTTTTATTTATATTTTACTTTTTTTTAATGAAAAAATACGTAAGATTATCGAAAACAATATACTTACGGTAAATTTTCATTATTTAAAACACCTCAAATAGTTAATATGTTTTATAAAATATATATGTATATATAATTCTGTATCACAATTTATTTTTTCATAAGTTCCTCAATATTTTGTTATATGTTCCAAAATTTATGAAAGATTTGTACTTCTCTATAACCATGCCAATAACATATTGTAAAGAGAAAAAAAAAATTCCTTATTAATTCTTGGATATAAATGTATCTCCCTTTCTTGTTTCTCACATAAATAACTCCTTTCTCCATTCAAAACACCATTTCTATTTATTGTTATTTCAATTTCCAACGTCATTCATATTTTTATGTTTAGATAACAAGTTGTCATACATTCTTGAAAATATGTGTCAAAGTGGTTCGTCTCCCATCCATTTATTTTCCTAAAACATTATCTTTTCCCATTACTTGCATTTCACTTTATATTCTCCTTGTATCATTCATTTTCATTATTCATCCTATAGATTTTGTTTTTAGGTCCTTCCACCGTATAGATTCTCTTTTTGTGTTAACACTCATGCTTATTAATTTTTCATATTTGGACTTTACTATTTCTTTTGATAATCTCAGTGTCTAATGTTCATTTTTGTTTAGTTAACAGGTACCATGTTGAACACTTTTAAATCTTTAATACCTAAGTCTCCCTTCTCTTTTTATTTATAAACTTTATCCCACTTGAACCAGACTATCATTCTATTTTCCTTTTCCAATCACCACAAGAAATTACTTTTAATAATCCTAATTTCTTTCTGTAGACAATTTTTCAAAATAGGTTACATAGAATAAAGGTAATGATGTGAGAATTGATTTTAATAGGCACACCCGTCCCTGCAAAATACATATATCTTCCTTCACTTTGTTAATCGTTTCTTAAAGTATGTTCAAAACTAGTTGCCAAAAGTCATGTTTTTGTGGATTTCCATTAAAGCACATTCCCAAGTATGCAAAAGGAATAGACACGGTTCTAAAATTAAGAATGATTGCAGTTTTTTTTATCTTGCCCTTCTGCATTTCCACTCCAATTTTACTGTAATCAGAGTTGGTCTTCGATCTAGATGCAATTTCAAAATATCTCAAAATATTTTTGATGACCATTATATTCTTAACTGAGTTACATATGCAAATAGTGTCAACTGTAAATTATAAAAAGTTAACCTTAACCTTTTTTCTCCTTATTCGAATTCCTTTCAATGCTTGTTTGTCTTTGACAGTTCTTACCATCTTCTTACTACAAGATATTTTGTTATTATCTATAACTAAAATCTGTATATAATAATTAAAAATCCGTATAAAAATACATATAAGTTAAATATCAATAATCAAATTAATAACTACAACTACTATAAATACTATAATAATTATATAAATTACATTTATCTCTTTATAGTTCTTCATCACATTATGGTTGTTTATGGTCGTGTTCTTTATTCTGTTGTTGCTCTTGATTTTGTCACTTACGATTAGCTTGGTACATAAGATTTCCAATCTCGCAACTCTCCTATTCGTACTTATCCCTTCTTAGTATTTTACTATTATCTTAAAATAAGTTCAAACATCTAAAGAAGAACTTTTGAAATGACAGGGTGATAATTAAAAGTTTTAAAACACATTAATTTATGTAGGTATATTTAAATTGAGTTAACAGTAAGAGGAGAGTCGCATTTCTTAACCTGGATATGACCTAACATTATCTTAAAAATTATGTTATTTGTCTGCAACTCTAATCTAGTCTGGTCCCAAGTAATAGAAAGCCCACCAATATCCCACTATTTCTGTTTGCTCAATATCCTACTATAGCCAAAGTGAATTATAAACAAATAAAATACTAATATTATATATATATATATATATATATATTTGGTTGACAGCACAAACAGAGTTATGCTCAATCTCTCCGTACAGTTACATTATACCATTTAACACACATTACTTTTAGTCAAATGTATAAGGCTTGTTTGATTCCATATCCTCACTTTCTGTCCACATTAAAAACTAAAAAAAGTGAAGTGTGCTTGTGAATATTTTTATTGGCCCACGAATCTCGGAGGCATTCCGAAGACCTTGAGGTCCTTGTCAACATAGCCTCAACGTAAAACAATTTCGTTACTCAATCAAGTCTTCTTTAATAAACTAACTAGTCCAACCTACCTCTGCAGCAATTTGTTTAAATACTATGTCGACGTTCCTTCGCCATCGCTATCTCATCAACACTGAATCATAGACATGTTCTAAACTGAATTGTCCGAGCAGAAAGAAAAAATGGTTGTTCGCATGGACTTCAGCAGCCGTCACAAATCTTTGTTAATAATTATTTTCAGATTTCTTGGCTTATTCTCCTTCACCGTTGAAGCAGCCACAAAGAAATACCAATTTGATGTGAGGTCTGTTGTGTGCATTTATGGTGAAATCAGCATGCTTAACTATCTATTTGAATTAATTTTTGAATTTTGATCACACTGATTATATTATACATACACATTCAAGTAAAGAATGTGAATAGACTATATCATACAAAACCCATTGTAACAGTAAATGGGAGGTTCCAGGGCCAATGATTTATGTTAGAGGAGATATAGTACAAGTCAACGTAACCAACCATACAAAATACAACATGTCAATTCACTGGTAAGCCAATTTGTATTTTACATACACACTATATAATGTTTATACCTGCAAATGTGATTCTTATATTATTATGAGTTATTCAATACTACAGGCATGGAATTAAACAATATTATTGCCTGTGTTTTCTTATTGGTTCAATCCTGTGCTGAATCTACTTGAAACAAAAAAGGGCTTGTGTATTTTTCATTTGAAAGATGTAAGAACACGTAACATTCATTAGTTGTCATCACCTAAACCATGCCATTCTTTTCTACTTGTAATTATAGAAATATGTCTTCAGAGCAAAATTGTGTTAAAGGATAATTTTAAATTACTAAATACATTTTTTTAATGACAAAAAATAAGTTAAATTAAAAGATACACTTAAAGGATGACCCAATTCTTATACAATAAAACAAATGACATTACTAAATACATGATTTTATTCACTACAAGAAAACACTTAAATAGCGTGAGCCAAAAATCCACGCAAAGCACCTAAAACCCAGGCATATGCGTGGGCATAACATGGGGAAGAGTCCCACACTAGGTCGGTTGATGCAAAGTCGTTGTTGCGTGGGTTGGTCAGGTGGAGGCTACCTTACGTGGGCTAGACCCACACAAGCTGGCACTAAATAAAATATAATAAAGTATGTGTGGGTCAGACCCACGTAGAAGTAGCAGAAGCTTGCGGGGGCTAGACCCATGCTTAAATTTTTAATATTTATTAGGTGGTGTTTGAGAGTGCCTGGTCCAAACTTATAATCAAATAAATAATTGAAGCTTGCGTGGGTTTGGTCCTCGTATTAGTCAGAAAAAATAATATATTATTTTTATTATTGCGTGCACTTGGCCCTCGTAAGAGGTGAAATATTAAATATTTAATTGGCATTAGAGTGGGCTTAGCCCAAGCAAAGAATAATTTAAAAAAATATTTTATAAATTTGAAAACCAAACCTTGAAAATCAGAAAATATCCACAAACAGGAATACATAGAACTCTATTATAGCCCATTTTTAATTGAAATACTAAATTACAATTATAGTCCATTAAAATACTAAACTGCAATGTCCGGAAACAAAATTACAGTTTTAAAACAAAATGAAAAAAAATACATAAAACATGTGTAAAACTCATGGAAGGGGCTTGTCATCATGCCTTAAGAGATTATCCCTCCATCCTGTATATATGAAGGTCAATCCATTGCGTTTGAAACAAATTCATAAACTCCATCGATGAAGTGTTGCTTCAATCTCCTTGAAGAATCAAGCATATCATACATCCAGTGTCGATCCATCATTCTACATGTAGAACATGAAATTATTAGGCAACATGTGAACACACCACAGCGTTTGGTATCAACTTAGGTAAAATGTATGATATCATTGCAATCTTCAACATGCATTTCGATTAACAAAGTGCAGTCATCAGGTTCAATTTAATGCATTAATTGATGACCTTGTGTTATTACTGTCAAAGCACGCAGGACGACGTTTACTTGAGACTAATACTGAATAAACTTAAGCTTTGATTTGGTTATCTTTATCTAATGGACAACATAATCCACTTATTATTGGACTCAGTTGGAACAATAGTACAATTATCCATAAATAAAATATTTCAAAATATTCCAATCACAAAAATGTTTGACACATACCATCTTTCATTACAAAAATTACTCTAGAGATTAATATGTTAGTAGATTTGAAATAGGTGAACGCAAATTCAAATTTCGTATATTTTGTTGTTGACTATAGTAACACACATAAAAAGTGTAAAAAAAACACATAAAAAAGTAAAAGTTGATATAGAGAAGCAAATAATTGGCCCTATATAAGATCTAAACCATGTACATGTTAGATCTTCGATTTTAATGCTGCCATGTGGGTTTATGCATAATCCGTGAGAGTTAGTGTTTGCATACTGATTCTCGTACTGAAAACTCTAGTAATGGAGTCACATCATTACCGATTCAACACGTAGCATATCATAATGCATTACGAGCTTTTTTTTGCTTGGGAAGGTAATGGGTGGGCCAAGGATAACTCTTGTGATGGTATCGAGGATTAAGAAAGGTTAAACAAGGATATGATAACTATAAACAAGAAAGAACGAAGAATATGATAACATGGAAGAAGGTTTCTTTTATTGAATGTGTATCTCTTTGTTTACAATAGCTCACTTAATATAAAATTCTAGGAAACTAAATATGGAAATTATTCTAAATAAATACATTTGATATTCTCTGTATTCTACTGATATTCTCTAATACTCCCTAGATTATCTTTGATATTCTACTGATTTGTTTCTTTGATACTCCCTTGATTATCTCTCTGATATTCTTACCGATATTCTCTTATATTCTCTTGATTATCTTTGATATTCTACTGATTTGATTTGTTTTCATAATAATAATATTCGTCGATAAAATTGTCGATAATGATATTTTACCGATGGATAAAGTTCTGTCGATAAAATTTTGTCGGTAATTTAACTTTTTCTTGTAGTGATTGCTGCAATGCATCAAACTTGAAACTCTTCATTGCTGCTTTCAGATCTGAAAAATTGAATTGCTTCAACTTCCTCGTTTCCACTGTAGGACACACAACATTGTTGCTACATTAACTCTCAGGCACATTGCATGTCCAAACACTGACCACCGCACACCCAAACGTCGACAACCACAAACCACCACAACACTTAACCCAAAAACTGAAAATTAACAAATCTAATAACAAAATCAAAAATTAAACTGAACAATCAACCAAAATCAAACTTACAATGGAGTGAGGATGCAATTTGAGCAAAAACGGTGAAGAAATTGGACGACACAGCAGCGGTGGTGGGTTTTAGGGTTTAAAAGGTAAAATTTTTGAAAAATTGGGGAAGACGAACGCGCGGATCTGAAAAAATTTGAGATTTTATAAATCAATATGCGTGGGTTGTGCGTGTGCTAAACCCACGCTTTAAACATTATACCATGCGACAGCTAGCCCACACATATGTTCGCATATGTGTAATGTGGCATATGCACGAGTCTAGCCTACACTAACCTTTCTTTAAATATATTAATTTTCTTACATATATAATTTCTAATTTATTTTTTAAAATATTGTGTCATAATAGTAAATTTTCCCACCTACCCTTTCAATAAAATTATATATTTCTAAAAACGGTAAAATATTATAACAAATTCCTTCATTGTTATAGTCATGGTCATAATTTGTATAAAATAATTACTTTTGTACAAAAAGTTTTATTTTTTTTAATACATTAAGTACATTTTTTAGTAATTTTAATTGTACAATTACCGAAAATCAAGTGTTATGATTTTAAAATATAGTTAAAATTACAACAAAAAATAATTTAAAAACATTTTTTATTAATTTTTATGCATAAATGACAACCTTATAATTATTGTTATACCTGAAAAATTTGTTCACCCTCACATATTTTATAATTAATGACTTTCAGTGTTACTTCAAATACCAATATGTTACTCTAGGTTAAATTAGAGACAATTATATTGTATCTATTACAAAGTTGAAAAAAATTAATAAATTAACATATTTTTCTAAAGTTTGAGAACAAGTTTATTAATTTAAAGATATAAGATTTAAAACTATCCTTTATGAAAGATTTAAGGATCAAAACTCTATTTTTTCTATAATATATTATTTACATAGCACCATAGGTAATATATTATTTACATAGCAACCTAGGTTCGAACATGTCTTCCATATTAATTAGAAATCAATTGACTCCTTATTGTATATTTTTGTGAAATAATGCTTATTTAAAAGGAAATTAAAACTAGTATGTGCCAGTGTAATACATGATTATTACACAAAATCACATAATCTTATATAAAGTCAACAAATCACTCTAATCCTATTTGAATAGTATTACAAATATAATTTTTTTTACTACATTGAGATATTGAATTATTTTCATATATTTAACCAAGTGAAACAATTTTTTACTAGAGAAGTATTTATTATTTATTAAAAAATATCTCATTTCGTTATACTGGCATACACAATGATATATATATATATATATATATATATATATATATATATATATATATATATATATATATATATATATATATAAATGTTGTCATTTTTGTTTTTTAAATGTATTTAAATAGATACATTTAAAAGATACATGATACAAATTTAAAGTATAAATATAAAATATTAAACTTTTTGTGATAACATAAACTGAAACTAAAGCAAGCCTAAAGTCTAATGGTTGTTCTTAAGCTTAATTTAGTTACACAAGTCATCACATTTACTAAACACAACCCAATATGATATTAACACCCGTTAATGAGTCTCAAGCCAAATTGACACTCTCAAGTTCAATTTATTAACTCATTTTTACACCTAAAGTCCAATTGTGCTTCTTAGGCCTAATTTAGCTATAAAAGTGTCACATATACTACACAATTATATATGATATTAACACCTTCTAATAAGTCTCAAAGACGATCTTAAGTTGAATTTATTAAAGTATTATTAGGTCGAAAGTCGAGTTGTTGTTCTTAAACTAAATTTAATTACACAGTTCACATTTACTTTTTAACTTATTATTTTATTTACAAATTTTTTTCAATTATAATTTTTAGTATTTTTTTTTCAATTTTTCAACATTTTATTTTTCCAAAATCAAACATTTTTATAAATAATTTTATACAAAATAATTTAATTTTTAAAATTTTCATACATACATACATACATACATTTTATATTATTTTCTTTTTCTATTATTAAATTTACTCTTATAACATTACAATTATTAATATAAATTAAAAATAAATTAACGATACTATTTTTAATTATAAATTAAATATTTTATTTAGGTAGTATATAAAAATTTATATTTTTTAAATTTTTTTCACCTTTGCGTGGGTCATACCCACACTGATTTTAATTTTTTTTAATTTTCTTTTGCATTACATGGGTCCAACCCATGCTGCCTACTAACCCTCGTTCCATTTTTTTTAAATTTTTCTTTTCCATTCTACGTGGGTCAAGCCCACGCTTTCTGTAATTAATTAATTAATTAATTATTGAAATATTATTATGCGCGGGTCTCATCGTCGCATGGTTTTATTTTATTTTTCAATTTTTTTGAATCTTACGTGGGTTAGACCCACGTTGTCTACATTTATTTAATTCTAAATAGTTTTCTGTGTGTGGGTCAAGGCCACGTTTCCTGTAATTAATTAATTATTGAAATATTATTATGCGTGAGTCTCACCACTGCATGGTTTTATTTTATTTTTCAATTTTTTTAATCTTGCGTGAGTTAGGCCCACGCTATCTATATTATTTAAATTTAAATAGTTTTCATGTGTGGGTCATGCTTAGGCTGAACCCATGCTTTGTTGTATTTTTATTTTCTGTTTTGTTTTTCGATTTTGCGTAGGTTTTTTTTTATTTCAGCGTGGGTTTGGCACACGCTTCTTTCGTGGGCTCCTCATCTCACGCATTTTTCCTGTAGCTATCAACATGTTTTCTTGTAGTGATTGTAATTTGTTAATGTACAAATTAAACTAATCACTCCGACCTAATTTGTATTTGACCATCCTTCCTAACTCTCAGACCTTGTATGGTAAGTTTAACTGCTAATCTTTCAAAATTTTAATTATAAATATATGAGAGGAGTTACGACATAGACTACTGATATCAAATAAAAAAGCACCTAACAAGGTAAACGAGGATTATTTCCATAGATTCTAATCCTATATCTTATAAAGTTTGAAACCAACATTATTATTGAATATATAAAGAAATATATGTGTGTGAAGATAAAGAAAAGAGAGAAATGAGGGAGACTTTTAGGTAATGGACCCATGATGTATAATAAATCATAATAAGAGGTAAGAGCAACATTTTGAAATTGTGCTCATCTACCACTTTTGCAGATAATATCAACGTGATCCAAGGAATGAGGATTGTAGGAAGTCAAGATACGAAACTTGTACCTTTAGTGTTATTAATTATGTTGCTGGGAGAGTAGGCCTTATGAGTGTGTCAACAATGGGGATAACACCATACTCAAAGCATTCAATAGAATTCATTTATAATGCTGCCTGATGCTGGTCTTATTTATCCTACTATAACAACTCACTCTACCCTACTCTCATATTATCCTTACAGTACAACAAAAATTGACAAATTTATTTTTATGATGTAAACAATTATAAGAAAATATATACATCAAAACAACGAAGACTTAGTCAGACTTAAACTACCAACACTGGACTTAGATAATCCTATTCAACGTCATTAAAGAAAAAAATACATGACAAATGAATGTCATAAACATAATATATACATTTTCAAACCCATTTTCAAAAAGTGTCAACTTTTTTTCGCTCATAAAAGAAGAAAGTGTCACAAAAGTAAAGTATAGAATCATCCCCAAAACAAAACCTCACCAAATTCACAATTCTTCTCTTAATCCCCTATCACAACTCTACCCACCTTCATTTCATTTCAACATAAGCATAAGCAAGAGCATAAATTCATTATTAATTAAAAACTTAATTAATTAAGCACCAACAACTTCAAATCCTTCTTAGAACAAAACAGAAAAGATACACACAATGATATTACAAACACTTCAACCAGTGAGAGTCAATGGGGTCGGCACTACTCGCTTCGGTTTGGGACAAACAAACCTAGGGTTTTTAAAATTGGAGATTTTAATACTTGTAACCTACAAAGAACACTTTCAAATTTCATGCAATTAGGGAAAATCATTCACTTCATTATAAACACACTTGCGAACAAAAACAACAATCAAGAGATAGGTCAATGTCGTTACCTTTCACTTCTTCGATTGAAGTTCAATCTCTGGTTAGGAACCCAATACACCATGTTTAGAGGTTAGGGCATGTTCCAATTTGAGGTTAGGGCACTCCACGATTTAAGTTACAGCAAGTGTGATTGGGGATTATGGTGAGTTAGGGAGTGAGATGAAGATGAAGATGAAAGAACGAAATAGAGACACAGGAATGACACTAGTGATTTGGGAGGAATGAAGTGAAGAAACGAGACATATGAATGAGGAAAAAGACTAATTGGAAGGGGAGAGTGAGTGAGAATGCCAACTTAGGGTTCTCATTTTAGGGATTTTGATTATTTTTAAAATTATTGTTTTAAAATTCGTACATAAATCCTTAGAAACAAACATTCAATTATTTACATAGGGATTTAAAAGTCAATACATACGAAAAAAAATCCTTAAAAATATTTCTCCTACACGCTAAAATTTCATATCAATTCAATATTACATACGAAAAAAATCTGTATGTAACGAGATTTTACATATGGATTAAAATTCGTATGTAAAATCTATATGTTATACCAGTTTTATCTACAAATCTAAATCCGTATGTATTCTTTTCGTACCTAAAACAAAATTTTCTTATAGTTTTATCCACAATTAAAAATATAAAAGGTGCCAATGAATCTTCTTATTTCAATCCTTTTGGTGGTTTAAACTTCTTAGTTGAGATATCGTTTACTAAAATGGAAATTGTGACTAATTCTAAACATATTTTTATCTCACTAATTCATTTGTACAAAATTATAGTTTTCACAACTTATATTCCAGAAAGTCTCATTTAACAAAGTCTTATACCTTTTCGTACTCAACCTTTATTATTATGCATTCTATCTTTTTTCATTGGAGTTGATCTATAACTTTATTTACTGGAAAAAAAAACTATTTAACATGTCTTTACCCTAACAAAAAGTAGATTGTGACTTATCTATAACCTCAGGTAGCGTTCATTTCATTTTGTTGGCTAATATCTTTGTTAGTATCTTATACAAACTCTCAACCAATGATATAAATCTAAATTGCTGTCTACATTGCTCACTAGGTCTAAATTCCTCTACTTCTTGTGAATTTTACACCTTAGGCATTAATTTCAAGAATGAAGCATAACATCCTCTAGGTATTTTACCTTTAATGAAATTTTCTTTAATTTCTTGGATTAGTGCTCCTTTTAAAGTCTCCCATTAACTCTCAATAAATCTAAAATTAAATTCAATATGTCATGGACTTCTGCTTCCTTCATAATTTCACACAACTCCTTTTATTTTAGATTTTGAAATTTTTGCTTGTTAAAATTCTGTTTTCTTCATCTACAATTGCGGGAAACCCTGTACCCTCCAATTTCATATTGCTCTTGTTTCCATCTTTTAATTTATCTTCATTGACTTCTCTAACCTTATTCTATTCTTCACCATGCTTGGTTCTTCGCACCATCATCATTGAGTTTTCAGACCACTAATATATTTTAATCATTTTGTCCCAGTTTTTTTTATTTCTACAATGATTCTTGTTTAAGATTGATATCTCTAAGTTTTTCCATCAATACCTTCCTCTCTAATCTGCCTTCGTCATCCAATTCACTATTATCATCAATCCTATCGAAATCATTAATCTTTTCTGTGATTTTTTTTCTTCGTTTGCATATCTCCAAAAATATCCTTATTCCCAGTTTTCAATCCTCCTTCACATTTTTCAGTTTATCCTTCCAAATTTTCAATCCACTTCCTCTTAGTTTTATTAGACTAGAGTTTCTTTAATTTATATATAAAATCTAAAATCTTGTAAATAGTAGATTTTATATATAAGATCTTTAGTGAAGATCGACCATTAAAGATGCTTCAATGATAGAAAAGCTTTCCCTTGATGTATAAAGTAAAGGATTGCTTAAAAATGAGCATTTCCTTTGTTATACGATTCTGATACACAACAGAAAGAAAAAAAAATGAAGCATAGAAAGATAAAGATGGAAAAACAACAAGCGGTTTCTTCTCATTCACTATGTGTGAAATCCAAATCCACATGAGAGAAGGTTGCACTTACAGATTTTACACCAAATCCTCATGGTTCAAAACCTTTTTTTTTTTTTTTTTTTTTTTA
>Ga0209489_106239_pt1 | contig 19436 bp, 11 predicted proteins | sample SiratrowhiteBW_FD_187527 | JGI IMG/M metagenome (GOLD analysis project Ga0209489, IMG submission 187527) | Root nodule microbial communities of legume samples collected from California, USA - Siratro white BW (SPAdes) (version 2) | ecosystem: Host-associated > Plants > Roots > Nodule | place...
TTTTTTTTTTTTTTTTTTTTCTTTTCAAAAGATAAGGTACTTGTTGGTTTTAGCAAGTGGAAAAATTGAATTTAGCTTATGGGAAAAGTTTATCTATACAGGACTCTAAACCCATTTTTTTTTTCTTACATGATTCACTCTACCATCTTTTTTATTTGAATAAATAGTAATTGTTATACTGTAGTCTAATCATAAAAAGGTATGCTTGATGATTTTATAACCACTACCTTAGAAATCAGACTATTAGATGCCTATTAAACTCTTGGTCTATCCCATTTCTACAATTTTACCGCATGAACAACTGTCAGGAGATACTACTCTCATAAACCCGGGATATATTTTCTTTTTATTAGTAATGACGAATACATCGTGCACGTTTTTCAGATCTGTAGGAACTTCAACAGCTGCTTTTGCACTTGCAATTCTTGAAGGAAGCACTCAGCCAGGAGTTTGGTTTCCTGAACAGGTATGTGTGTCCTCTTCTCAATTTTATTTTATTTTATTTTTGCTATCTAAAATGGAAAATAGAGCATTTTTTTGCTAACAAATATATGACAATTTCATCGAATTCTACACGCAGCCTCAAGGAATTCCTGTTGAAGCAAGGGAAGCTCTTCTCGGGCGTGCTAGCCAGGGAACTTTTAACTTTGTAATGAACAGGTAAACTTTAAAATCTTAGTGCCCATGTTATGTATTATTGATGGCTTTGAAAACGTTAACAATTTTTTTTCGGTTTATGAAAAATAAACAGGTCACCATGGATGGTTGAAACAAATCCAAAGGAATTCGGGTTTGGAATATACTTATGATTGACAAATTCTTCCTGCATCCTAATATCTTCTTTCTGCACCCTAATATAAAATTTTAATTCCACAACTGATCCTATCCGATTCGTATGAAAAAAAAATAAGAACCGAATGACATCCCATTCGGTTCACATTTCAAAAAAAAATGACAATCAGATTGCACCCTAATACAAATTGAAACAGGCCCGTACCACAGCAAAATTGAAATTCAGTAAAATTAATTTTATTGCACTGCAAGGCCGTAAGGGTATTGTTCTTGAAACATCGTTCATTTTCATGCGTGAACGAGGTTAATTGATAGGTGTCCATAAGAATAATGCACACAATGCCTATCTATTTGGATTTGTTTGATGAAAATGGCCTATAACATTCGGTTAAAAAAGAAATAGAATTTTGTCATCTGTGATTTTACTTTGCCAGTTGTTATTCATGACTGGGATGTTACTTCTAAATTTTCCCCCTTTTTTCTTTTAAAAGAAAGCACCAAAGGAATGTCAATATTTATTCTTTAAAACTAAATAATACAACAAGAAACTTGAGGAGAAAATACGGGACCATAACTATTAACTAAAAATCATCAATTATTTAATTAAGGGTTTCTAATTAATATCTTGAATGGGCCAAATTTATAGTACAATTTGTTTCTTTTAAAAGCATTGGTTTGATTAATTGACCAAATGTACGTTACATGATATTTGAAGTTTTACACAAGCTTTTAGTTCCAGCCTTAACCATAAATATTTCCCATTAGGACATTGGTAGGATTCCTAAAAAATGCTCAGTCGACCTTGTTAATGAACTTTTTCTACACAAACCCAACTGAGTATGGTAATTACAATACCTGTAGTGGTATGATTTAATTTCGTCTGTACATCTCAATATCAACTTGTGTAGGTAAAATTTACAAGTCTAAAAAAATACCTCGCTCGACCATAATGCAAAATTTTCAAGCTTCACGCGCTGGTTTTAGCAGCCAAACTGCGAAGTTCATGGTCAGCTGTATAAAACAACTCTCATAGGTTGTAACCGTCGTGTCTTTCTCTTGCCAAGTGAAAAATTCTACCTCCAAAGCGACCAGTAGCATCGACCAGCAAATGAGCCAAGCTCTAACTGCTACGTCATCAGTTGCAGAATTTTGTAAATATTGCACCTCACATCTCCTAACTCGAAGGATTAACCCCCGAAACAGCTGGATCAATGCAACAAAACTCGGCATAATGCGTAAATTCAGAAGGCCAAATGCAGCGGATAACTTAAAAGGCCACATTTAAAGAGTCAAACAACAACTCAAATCCTCATGGGATTAACATTCCTGAAAACCTTATTTCCTGCTTGATCGGCCAGGTTCAGTGCCTCGAGGTGATGAAAAAACATAAGATCTATAAGTCTCTCTCCACGGTCTTCTGCTGCTTTGTTCAAATGGGTAATACTGGGCATCTACATTGTTTCTACTAATAGGTCCATAGCGTTTCTTTTGGGAATTCCTCATTTCTTCTTCTGCGTCATAACGAGCCCGCTGCATGAATGGAATAATGACCAAATGAATACGTAGCATAATACTCTTAAAGCTTACAAATTTTGTAATCATGGGAGTTTTTCTACATTACAGGGGGGAAATGCATTACTTACAAACGCTGCAATAAGTAACAAAACTGCAAGCACATTAAAGTCGTGCTGCTTCATGTAACGATTCTATAGTAAATGGAGAAGCAAATCAGTCGCTTTCTTTTAACTTTTATTTTACTACGCTTGTAAGGTTTACTTAACTATCGTTGTTATTGATGCACGTTTATTATTTGAAAATTTCACAGCTTTAGTATATTACACCATTCACATTATGACAAGATATCAAACTACCTTTTTCTATTTTCATCCAGCATCACGTTACCAAGAAAGGAAACACATCAAAATTTGCACCATTGGTCCTTTGCTGTAATATTTAGACCACTGGTAAAAAATTGGTTTCTATCTAAGGAAACAAACTTGCCAAATTCCTTTATGCTAGGTATAAGCTACTGGTCATTGGTAGCTGTACTTGTTTAGGAAAAGGAAATTTCATATGTCATGTCAAGTATCAAAAACAAATCCTAGTACCACTAGATGGAATTGACTACGAGGATTAACTGACACAATTCCGCAAAAAACCAACCTTCTCACTATATATAGAGCAAGCCTCTCAGCAACATAATTAGATGATATATAAAATACCTTGGCAGGGTCTGACAGGACAGCATATGCTTCCCCAATTATTTTGAAAAGCCTATCAGCATCTCTGTGTACTTCTTCAGCAATTATCTTCCATATGTGATCATCTCCATTGTCACTTTTGGTCAAAGACTGGCCAGCCTACACAAGAAGATAAAATGTTAACAGATTTATTACTAACTAGCATGAGCACCAAACAAAGTGCAAAATCAAACAACCTTGTCCGGGTGGTGTCTAAGCGCAGCTTTCCGATAGGCCTTCTTGATTTCAGATATTGAAACAGATGGTTCAACTCCCCTGCCATCATAATGTCGGTTAGCTGATATCCTTAAACGAATGATAATATTTCCCTACATTAGCAACAAATAGGTTTCTAGCTGGCATTAGGTTTTCCGTCATAGATGAAAAACAACTTGACACAGAATGATGTCAATTATAAAGAGAAGCTTTATTCAGCACAAAATTTGAAATATTTAAACTAGGCCAATCAATTTCCTGCTCTACTAATAAAAAAGCAAATAGACCAATATGCTCATCACTTCCAATATTACTTTTTTGTGGGGCTTTTCCTACCAAATGGAATTTTCAATTATAAAAACGCACAGCATAGTGTCATAACTTATCAATTTTGTCCCCATAAATAGAACTATCTCATAGCTTTGACTAGAAAAACATGCAAAAGTGGAAGTGACGGTGCCAAAAAGGAAGGCAATTTAGACTACTAGAAAAATGCGGTTAATTAATATATTATCAATGATAAGATAAGGAAGTTTGATTATTACAAAATGAGGTACATATCGAGAGGGATCTCCTTTCTGGCTTCCTCTTCCACTTCAGAAAGACGAACACGATTTTGTTTCAAATCATTAGAATAATTAATTGATTTATCAGATATTCCAAGCTGATTGGCATTGTCCTCCACCCCCTTACTAAGAAGACAGTCAAGCCTCCTCAAATCACTGGCTGCTTGGGCATAATCTCTGATCATCTCATACAGAGTTGCTCGTCTAGAAAGTGCCTGCAAGAACATGAAAACATTTTTCTCATACTTACCATATAAATTTAAATCCTAAATAAACAACTCCTTGAATGGTATCTAAAAATAGATATATTTGAAAATAAAAAAAAATTAATATGCATTATTACTCTATAACAGAACATAACAGACTAAGCTAAGACTACTACTCTCTGATAGATCTAAATACAATTATAACATCTCAAAAGAGAGAGAAACCTTCAAATAATTTCCATCAAGAGCTATAGCTAGACTGCAATCTGCAATAGCATCAGTTATTTGACCTAAAGCTTTATAGGCAGCTGCACGGTTACAGTAACAGACAGCTGCAAAAGGACGAGATTCCACATTACATGACAAAGCAGATGTATAGTGTTCAACGGCCTCTGCATGCCTTCCAGCTTGAAATGCTGCATTCCCTGCAGTCTACATATGAATAGATTTACACCAATCCTAATCAAAAGCAATTTTCATGTTACAGGAAAAGGACAGAAAAAAAAGATGAATTAAACCAACAAAAACATCTTAGAATACGACATGAATGTGGCACTTCAATTGTTTTCTTCATGATGGAATAGCTGTACTCCAGAAGAGTACAGAAACACAAAGGAAGAGGACAAACTATCAATTTAAAGGAAATTAGGGTCATGTTAGTGTATGATGGGTCTTCAGATGGGTTTGCACAAGGTGTTGATGTACTTAGCGGTGTTAATCTAAATTCCACAGTATACGAACATAAATACCCACAGAGGGAGCCTAAGGATCTGTCTGAGGCCGTGTGCTTAACAATTAGCTCACAAAACAAAATAGAAAAGTAGAATTACTTTGAAACAGTCGAAATGTCAGGAATCGAGGTATTTAACAGACAATAAGTAATATAAATAACAGACAACATGAGCTAACCTTATGATGCAAGAGCTCACGTATGATAGCAGCTAGTGGTATGAGTGAATCCAAAACCTTGCTTCCACTCCTGCAGGGAGAGGATTTAAGGTGATGATAAAAAGGATCGTAGCTGTCAAATATTCAAATTTTGACTTTCCCCTTTTCTTTTCTTTTCTTTTTACATTCGAGGAGGGGCAGAGTAGGGTCAATGAGTCAGGGGTTAATAATACATACTTGTTTATGGAAGACATCTTTTCCTGTTGTTGCTCCAGCAAAGAAAGACCCTCTTCAAATTTTCCCAAGTGAAAGTAGGCTTTAAGCATCATTGAGCATCGCCAAATTCTGAAGTAGAAACCTTTTGAGAGTTGTGAATTATCCAGATCGGTGACTTCGCCACCAGCATCCAATGGATAGGCATTCTTCTCTGCGGAATCAAGGGTCTTGTCACACAGGTGAATCACCTCGTCATATCTACAAAGCTGATACGTGTAGCAAAAGTTATCCAACATAGACATAACTGGTAGAAATTGTTGCACAAATAGATTCATGCTGAAGGAGATAGTCATAAAATCATAATCTAAGCCTACTAAAATTCATCTTATTATAAGAAAGAGTCACTAACCATTAGCAGAGCCTCTGCTTTCATTTCGAGCAATTTTTCAGAGTATGAACTAATCATTAACGCCTCATTAATATGTTCCAGTGCTCTCTCTACATCAGAGGATGTTCGTCTAAGCAAAAGCTGAGCAGAATGATTGATGACATCTGATACTTTCTGTCATATGCATTGAAAACGTTAATCAGTTCAGAAAGTGAGGGACAGCCATTCACATCACACACACTTAAAAACTTATAAATTCAAAAATATCGGCATCTGGTTATTGTGAATGGAGAAGGAGATGCAAAACTCATTAACAAAGGTTTAAATACATTTTTGGTCACTACATGAAAAAGTTTGTAAACAAGATCCTCGAAATCCTGCCATTTTCACAAATTATAACATCGTTATCAAATCTGACATGGCTAATGAATTTCTGACTGGGCTTATGATGTGTGATAAAGCTCTACACAATTTTACATTTCGATCCCAATACATAAAACGTTTTTTTCTTTTAGTTCCCCACAAGAACGAATCTTTTAAATTAGTCCCTACACATACCTAAACATAATGTGAAGGCAAAAATAAGGGCCATGCAACAAAACAGAAAAAATCCATTACAATTATATATCCATAATAAATCTGAGCAAATTTTACCATGGGTTTTGACCTATAAAATGAAGACGTGCAACTAAAATGAGGACTTCCACTACTCTCTCCTAGGAAATTTTAATGGACTTAGCCCTCAAAATTGAATCCACATTCACTCCTTTTGATCCTCCATAATGAGTAAAACCTTACCCAACTCTGAAACACCATTTTCACGTCACAACTTCCATTTGTGTTGGAGAGAGCAGAGAAAGCTCTCTTTTGTTCTACCCATTTTATAAGCCAAAACTCATGTCAAATTTGCTCATACTTAACTTGTATACTATTTTCTTTTATCAACAAATATTGCTTTGTTTTGTTGCACTGTGCTTTCTTATTTCCTTCATATTTTTTGCCATTATTTCCATAAGTTTTCTTTATTCTTTGTTCTTGTAATGTTCTTTGTAAGTAATTCTTGTTTATGTGGATTTTCCATGTGTGAATTTATTTCATGAATGATAGTTGTTCATATCATAAGAAACAGAATTTTTCTGAATCTTCTATTTAAATTTTTCCATAGGTGGTGGTAGAAATGAAAGAAAAAAAAATCCGAAATGCTGTCACCAGAACTTGCCTCCAGCGGTGGTTAATGTCAGTTAGAGGAATTCTTGGGATTGGAGGTAGATGGTGAAGAAGTAGGATGACACGATTCACTGTGTGAAAGATGTAGGATACGTGTGAGCAGTAGACTAATCTAAGGGTAAATAATTCTGGTTCACCGTACATCACCTTCAAAGGCGGTCCATAGTAGTATTCACCATATACACACACACACTCTGAAAATTGATTAAATGTACTTTAATTTGAAAGATTTACTGCAGAAGGGTAACCATAAATTCTATGCAAAACCAGTTCAGTCTAACAGGCTTCTAATTTTAACTCATTGCAAGGTCAGCTTGTAGCTAATTAAAAATCACTAACCAAAAGGAAAAGCATTTCAGGTTATTTGTCAAAAATATATTATAATCAAACCTGTGCCTTTTGTAAGCCATCAGAGGCTTCGACAGCAATTTTCCGATCAACACAAACATCAGTTCCCGATTGTAAGCATCTTTTAAAATTCTGTGATGCACCTTCAACTTCCCCCAGAGCAAGGTAACAACTTAAACAAGAACGAAAAACAAAAGGACTTTAGATATGCAATCATCTATCAAGTTACATGAAACTTCAGCCATAAGGCACAAGTATGCATGGTGTTAGACACTAAAATGTATTTCCTGGTATGCATTCCTGCTACTAGTAAAATGTATTTCCAAATTTTTAAATAACAATCAGGCAATAGATGCTAATACTAAGGGCCATATGGTTTTGAGAAACATTTTCTATTTTCAGTTTTAACTACAGAAATGCCACCACGATGATTTAACTTGTTTCCTATTTTCAATAATCTGTATAGGAATCGAGAAAACATTTTTTTTATTGTTTAAAAACAGGAAACAAAGTGAAAAAGTACGACAATTTGTAATTAAAAGTGAAAGCAGAAAAAAAAAAATCAAACCAAATGACTCTAAATGTTTTCACACACTTTCATTGGGTTCTCTCTTTTGATCCATTCCTTTTTACATCACGAATCATTACACCCAGTTTCCCACTAGTATTATATATACTAAGGTTTCACTCATCCTGCATGAAACTGAAAATTCATACAACTTAAATCATTGTGTATAAAGGGAGCCTGAAGAAACAGTCAACTTACTTTGCAGCTCTAAGCTGCACCTTGAGAAAATTTGGATCTATTTCAGCAGCCATCTTACAATCTTCTAGCGCATCTCTCATCCTACCAAGAGACATGTGTGTGGCAGCAAGGTTGCTGTAACATAGCAGCAAAGCCCTGAGACAGCTACGAGATGCTTCTACTTTAGATACACAGCTAAGTCCTTCTTTGTAACAATTCTCAGCCGCAGAAAGATCCCCCTTTTTATAGGCTTGGTTTCCTCTGATATAGAGCATATTCAGTATTGTGAATGATGCTTGCAATGTTGGTAAAGTATTGTGCCAAAATCACAAAATCCATTTGTGTGTGTTTGCAGTAAACATTGGTATATTGTACTCTATTTCAGCATACAAATCAGAAGCAATTGTAAAAAGCCAAGCCTAACATAACAAGCAGGTGACTGACAAATTAGGAATGGAACTATCAAATATATATACTCACCGAAGCCTCCACTTTTCACAGGCTTCCTGAGCAGCAACGCTTGCAACAGAAATAGAAGCAGAAGTCTCCTTTAACCCCTTCTCCTCCTTTTCATCAGAATCACTTGTTTTGGGCAGAAGAGAGGATACTTTGGGTTTTAAACCTTGCCCTGATGTGAAAAGAGATGAAGTTCCAGAAAATGGAGTAAATGCCACGGAAGATGATGAATAAGGAACCTTGATGCTTGGTGCGTAGTTGTAAGAATCGTGACCAGCATTTTTCTTTTTGTGATGTCGTTTTGGACTACTTGATTGAGCTTCAGCTGAAGACGCAGCAGCAAATGTGAAGGCTGACTCACTTGCTTTTCTTGAACTCAAAGCACTATCGACATGCAACATTCTATCACTATGGGCTTCGGTTTCTCCTGATATACCAGCCGCGTCACTAGTTATGTCCACTTGATCATTGGCAGACTTAAAGCTTTCAGTTTCAACCCCAGAAATTGACTCATCCTTCGCCTCTTCAACACAACTATTTGCACGCATTTGATCCTCTGAAGTTTCCCGGTTTGTGTCTCTGCAGGAAACATCACCCTCATTCATATTCAAGCTCTCTGTTGCGGCAATTAGATCTTCGTCAATGGGATCAACAGATGATGTTGGTACTGAATCATCAACTGCAGGGTTCTTATCAACACTACATAACTCCTCGGATGTCAAAGAACTTTCCCTGGACCTTTCGTTCTCAGCCAGCTTTTCCTGATATGGTGACACATCCATGGGTGAACCCTGTGGTTGGTCTTGGGGAACACTTTCCATCAAAACAAAACCCTCTCCATGCCATCGCTGGGTTGAGCTGTAATGCTTCAGATTTTCTCTACTTCTATTCATTCTCATTTTGCTACTTTTTTGTTTAAGTTTTCCTTCTTTACCAACTTTTGGTGCAGGTGTTTTAAACTCAACAAAAGACGAGCCTGAACTATCTTGCTTACCAGTAAACACAAATCCCTCTTTCATGCTCACTCCAACAGGCTGAAAGAACATAGAGGAAGAAGCCGACGCAGCACTTTGTGACACTCCACTATCTTCAGAAATAACTTGAGCACCACCACCACCACCACCACCTCTCCGATCAATTGCCTCCGCAAAAGGATCGCGCAAATTCGGTTCAACACTATCCTCATTCTTCTCCTTAACTAGGTTTAACTTCTCCAATCTCCCAAACAAATCAGCTTCCATTTCACATTTTCCAAACGCAGTCACATTCTCCAAACTAGGTTTACCATCAACTTTACTCTTGACAACATTACTACCAACAGAGTCATTCACGTTCAGATTCTTCAATTGAGATAAAACTTCATGAGTTGAGGTCTCAGTAGCAGCATTATTACCTCTTCCGTTCTTAATGTTCAATTTCTTCCTCATGTCATTCCTTAGGTCTGATTCGTTAAAACCTATTCCACCTTCGGCTACAATCTTCAACTTGTTCATCTGTTCAGCGACCGAGTTTTCTTCAACACGCGAAGAAGCATTAGCTGCGAACACGAACTCTCCGTGGCGAGTAGCGTCGAAACCTTCGCCGATTTTGAGATTCCGGAATCGATCGCCGATTCCTGAAGCAAAATCTTTGCTCGCAAATGCGGCATTGGCGGCAGCACCGTTGCGGAATGGATTGAAAGCGGGAGCGTTGTTCCGCTTCCGAACCTTCACGAATCTGTGCCGGGACAGGCCCGAACCGGAAGAGGTGCTACTGAACGTGAAACCGGAGGTTGAGCTCGTCGCGTTCGCGTTTGGATTCGAAAACCTATTATCGTTACTGGCGTTGGGCGGTTCCATTGGTTGGTTCGTGGTTTTGGATTTTCGAAAATCCAAATCAAAGGAGATAGACGGTGGCGCCGCCCTAGTGAGACGGAGCAAGACGCCGGAGACGCGTCGGAATCATCGGATTGGCGATTGAATCGACGATTCTTCTTCTTCGGGTTTCTGCAATCATTGGAAGGCAAAGCAACAAAATATGCTGGTCTAAATTCAAAATTAATTGCAACTAATAATTAGTTATTTTTATTTTTTTTCTTTCTTTTTTAAAAATACAATTATGAAAACGTGTGCTCCAATTCTATAAAGTCTTCTTTGTTCCTTCTCAATATTTTTTGTGGACTTTTTATGATGAAACAAAAAGAAAGTGTTATTAAACATTTACAAGATTTCGTCCTTACACTTGTGTAACATCCATAAACCCTCTATTAATATCTTATTTATATACACACACTATTAATATCTCGAGTGACCCCAAACATTGAAATCTAAAACTACTTGAATAAGATACTTTAACTTGTAATTTCATTATTTTTCCTTTCTTATAAAATTTATTATAGCTTTATGTTGCAAGGAATAATAAAAATATATGAATTAAGATGGGAGATCAAAATTGAAGGAGGAGACAAAAATTGAAATAGAAAACTAAAACCATGAAAGATAAAAAATTCAAAGAAAGTGGAAACCTTACTTTTGTTTTCTGTTTCTGACTTTTAAAATAAGTTTACCCAAATGTACTACAAATAATAATAAGTAATTTATTTTATTGAAAAATATTTTAGACAAATATATCTATTATGTTTATTGTTTTTGTTAGTGTATATTTAATACAGCTATCGAATAGGTGTGTGTTCTTTTTAATGAATATATTCAAACAATATCATATTTGTCATTGTTTAAAAAAAAAACAGTATTATATGGGGTAAGAGAAAATTTTAAATAGATCCTGACGGCTTTTATTAATAGGGACAACATTTACAATTATTACTTACAATATTTTTTAAGTTTTTAATATTATATAAATTTAAATATTTTAAATCACAATATTATTTAACTTTATTTATGTTTTTATTACATATGCATGGGATGTATCTAGTTTAGCGTATATGTACAAACACCTTGATGATCTTACCATGTATGCATCATGCATGTTGCACGGGGAAAAGAGTGGTGTAGAAGGGTACCCATTAGAATTCGTCTTCTTTGACATATATTCTATTCATACATGTATACATACCCATCAAATGGAATCCTCATTGAATATATACTTTTTATGGTTTTTCGAAACCCCTTTTTAATATATAATAATTAAGAAAATATAAAATGTTAGCCAACTCACTTCTCAATCATAATTTACTCTAAAATTTTCAAATTTCAATATTATTTTTGTTCACTCTAAATTTTCATATAATACATATTAAATTAAGGTATTAAAATTTTAATTTAACACTATTTTATAAGTATAAAGTGAGTTGGTAATTGAACATTGGTGTATTGGTTGTGAGTGTACCAAGCTCTACTTTTTGATCAACTGCAAAAGTTATTAGATTTGACATGGTGGGTCAGATTATGCCACGTGTCTAGGTTTTTTGACGAATGTAACTAACTGTATTTGTCACCATCATCTTTAGGCCCTATCATGGGAATATTGTGTCGGGTCTTTCAAATAGAGTTGTTGGGCTTCTTCTTGGGCTTAGTAGAAGTGTCAATGGTATTTGATCTGTGTCTTTTTCTTCCTACACCTCTGTTATTACTAACTGCACCTTCATAATACTAACTACACCTCTATTCATAGGAATCTTCTTAAAATACCATGCACTAAAAGTTTTAGAAGAATTGTTATGTAAGATTTCCATAATATTTGATGCGTTGGGAAAGGAATCATTTGAAAATATACTATTTACATTTTTACTTAGGAACTAATCTTACTGTGTAATAGACGAGTGATTGATACAGTAAAGAAAGAAATGATGTAACAGTATGTATAAAAGTCGTAGCGAGACGGCAATTTTGACACATTAAGGGTCAATACATGATAACAACAGAGGCTAGGTAGTGCTATTTTAGCTGATTACAGATTTACATACGCACGGAACTACCACCGAACAGTGAAACTGTTTTAATTCAATAAACAATTTCATATTCCAATTTTAAATATATAACTATTCAATATATTTGAAATCATATCTACGGTCCCTAACAATATAAGTTTGCACAAAAACTATGTGACAACGTGGTACACCGTTATGAATGCAAAGTGTGGCTCTTGAAACTTGAGGATCAGAAAAAGAAACAAAAACGAGTGACGTTTGAGGTTGATTTGTTTGATGGATGATAAAGGACCTATTCTCAGAGATATTCACGTATGTTTCTTGAGAATGTTCAAAGCCATCGACGACTCGGCATTGTTGAACTGTTTGGATTGCATTCGAAGTGAAGATATAGCTCATTATTAATTATGGTTTTTGTTTTTCTATGGAGTGATTGACGGGGGCACAAAAAGTCTTGACATGTAGTAATCCAACTTCTGCAGACTCTTCAACACTTTGCCTATATAAATAGGTAGTGATTGTGGAACAAAATATTATACCTATCAGTTAGTGTTGAAGAGCTTAGTTTATATATAGTTTCTTCTCAAGAACCATGTCTGCCTTATTGCTGCTGCTTCTTGGAATATTATCTTCCACTGGAGTATTACTTACTGGTTTATATTTCTTCTCTATTTATTCTCAATCATAAATAGATATAGATATGCAACACTGTCTCTAACAAAACATATTAGCATTAAAATTTTTCTTTTCTTGCACCAGATAAATATTTTCTCATGTTATATACATTTAGATTGAAAGTTGCAAATCAAGTCGTAGTTTATAACATCTGTATGAACCAGATATGGACATTAACACAGACATGGATACGATACTGATATGACACCGATACAGACACAAAAAGACATATATAAAATATAGAAAACGAAAACATAGATCCATTCATATATAATTTTAATATTTTTTTATCATATATAGGATATTTTTTTTATCTTTGTAATAAGTTTATAAATTTTTAGAAAAGTATTACATGATACGTGTTATATGAGTATCGAATGCATGTCTCTGATATGTGTGGAACACGGGACATGTCATTTAATTTGGTTGAATTTCATCGTGTGATGATGCAGGGGCACAATCGGTGGGTGTGTGTTACGGAGCAAATGGAAACAATCTACCAACAAAGCAAGCAGTGGTGGATCTCTACAAATCAAACAGAATTGGCAAAATCCGTTTATACTATCCAGATGAAGCTGCCCTTCAAGCCCTCAGAGGCTCAAACATAGAAGTGATCCTTGGTGTTCCCAATGACCAACTTCAATCTGTCACCAACGTTGGAGGAGCCATCAATTGGGTCAAAAAGTACGTGAAACCCTATGCAGGAAACGTCAAATTCAAGTACATCGCAGTTGGCAACGAGGTTCACCCTGGTGACGCTTTAGCAGGCTCAGTTCTTCCAGCACTCCAAAACATTCAAACCGCAATTTCTGCAGCCAATTTGCAGGGCCAAATCAAAGTCTCCACTGCCATAGACACCACTCTACTGGGCAACTCTTACCCTCCGAAAGATGGCGTTTTCAGCAGCAGTGCAAGCTCATACATAACCCCAATCGCAAAATTTTTAGCCAAAAACGGTGCCCCACTTCTTGCAAACATCTACCCTTACTTCGCCTACGTTAACAACCAGCAAAGCATCGGTCTTGACTATGCCTTGTTCACAAAACAAGGCAAGAACGAAGTGGGGTACCAGAACCTGTTCGATGCATTGCTGGATTCTCTGTACGCGGCTCTTGAGAAAGTGGGAGCGTCGAATGTTAAGGTTGTCGTGTCGGAGAGTGGGTGGCCATCAGCAGGTGGAGTTGGAGCCAGTGTTCAAAACGCAGGAACGTATTACAGGAATTTGATTAAGCATGCGAAGGGTGGCACCCCAAAGAGGCCTAATGGACCCATTGAGACTTACCTCTTTGCCATGTTTGATGAAAACCAGAAGGGTGGTGCAGAAACTGAGAGACACTTTGGTCTTTTCAGGCCTGATAAATCACCAAAATACCAACTCAGTTTCAACTGAAACAGCTTCTAAAACCAATTACTGATCATAAACTCGGTGTTATTAGAATAATCATTAGAATAAGGGTGCTTATAATAATATGCACTGAGATATATGTATGCATGTCATGATCCTCTGAACGAAAGTATTAATAAATGCATCTTTATATGTATATCTAAATGTTTTAATTTCATGCGTTTTTGTGACTTTCTTCTTTATGATTGGCAAATTTTAGATTTTGAGTGTTAGTCTAATTTTTACATTAAATAAAATTGTTGAGCTAATATATAAAAAAAAATTTCACAATCTCAATATTTGAGACATTGATTGAAGGTGGTGTCTGAGTTTGATTCAGTTTTTATTCTTACCAGACCTGATATTAAAAGTGTATTTAAAAAAATAAAATGGAATATAATAAAAAATTAATCACAATTTTAATTAATACTAATTATAAGTTTAATAACTTAGAGTATAATTGAAAAATTAATTACAATTTTAATTAATACTAATTATAAGTTTAATAACTTAGAGTATAACATTTAATAAAATTCAAAACCCTATTTGCTTAAAAAAGAATGTTAGTCTTGAATTTGAAATTTTGACTATAAAAGAAAGATTTTTTAAACGTGATTAGAAGAAAGACAAAACTCTTAAAAGATTGATTTCTACTAGTACTATCTTATCATCTAAATTGAACATTTTGATTGGAAGCTCGAACTTGCAACTTTTTTTCAAGTCTTCTTCTACAACTTGAATAAAACTCCCCTAATTAAATGAAGCTGTTGAATTTTAAATTTGTAAAATAAGTAACGTAGGCCCCTTTTTGTTATGTCATTTAGTAATTTCCACACAACTTACAAAATTCATAGAATAAATGAGCTTTCCTCATTACATTAGAAGTTAATATTGAATATCATAATAAATATCGTAGTTTATAATGTGTCTACACCTTTTTAAAAAATAATAACTCATATTCTTTTTTGTTAGTGTTTAACTAAAGAAAAATCATTGTTTCATTTATTATTATTGAATGAATTATCCAACTAATGTTTCATAGTATCATCACATATTTATACAAAGATAAAGATTTAGAAGTATCTTAAGCTAAACTAATATTATTCGATTTAGACTTATTTTTTAACATATATAATTCCCCAAAATCATCTCCAGTTGATCAACCTCTACCAACTTCATAAATGGAATTCATTGAGATCATATCTTCTCGCATGAGCATAATTAGTTAATAATTGCACTAAAAAACTACAAACCCAAGATTAATGTTTTATTTGATTGACATGATTTGCTATATATGAGTATTTAAGATATAAAAAGATTTGAAAGAGAAAATGAAGTGTGAGAGGAGAAAGTGGTGAATTTGTGGGAATTATTTGATAAATTACAAATATCTTTATATTCAACATTTTGTTGTTTCTTTTTTTACAATTATTATTAGAAATTAATAAATAATATTTTTAATAATTAATGTTTTTAAGAAATGATTTATTTTCATTTTTCAACTTATTTTTTAACCAATAAATGTTTATATTCAAGAAACGACAATTTTAAAATAACACAAACCAATCCGATATACCAATAAACTTTCTAATCAAATATATTATCTTTTCATTAAACCAAATTACTTCACATTTCATTCACTTTTCTATCTACTCTCCACAAATCAATCTTCTACTTCCCTAACTAGATAAAACATGAAAGAAATATGGACTCATTATTAGGACGGGTAAAAACTTAATAAAAGGAGTATAAATAGTTAAAAATATAAATAGATATATTTATTTATATATTAATTATTCTAAATTTAATAAAAATAATAAGAGTCAAGAGATAAAAATACTGGTGATTTCATCTTTCAAATTTTCTATTAGAAATTGGTATAAAATTTCCTCATCATTAAATTAAAATATATGTATTACGACTATCAGATCAAAACAAAAACAAAAAAAAAAATTATAAGAATCAAAACATTATATATAAAGTAATTACTCAGTTACTTATCATCAATTTCCCGAAAAAGAATATCAAAACAAAGGTAGATTCCCATAGCAGTATGAATCAATAGAGCAAAAGAATAAAATCCGACATTATTTAAAACACATTTGGATAAAATTGACCAACTATTATTGAACAAAATCATTTTGATTATAGATATTTCATAAAAATGTTAAATAAATTATACATTAAATATGTATATATAAACTAAATATTTATTTATTCATTCTAAATATATAATTACAAAAACCACTTTGTGAGTATTAACTTTAGTTTTAATTTGATTATATATTGAGAGTGTAAAAAATCTTACACTACCAATAAATTTAACAATTATTTTAAATATGGATTTTATAATATACATGACAACTACTAATCTTTTGACAATATAGTAAAAATTTATTTAGTTAAATTTCTCCATAAATAATTTTAACCGAATCAAATAAAGAAATGAAATAAAATTTCTTATGAACTGGAATTGATATATGCATCATTTGAAAATATCTTATGAAAAAAATTAATAATCTTCTACCAGTTAACTTAAGCTTATTGTATTCTTACTAAGTCGTTCTTGACCTCTTTAACTCATTCTAAACTTAGATTCATATCAGGGTTTACAAAGGAAAAAAATATATATAAATAAAAAAGTAGGTTTAGTGCTAAAAGTGATTATTACATACATTTAATTTGTAAGTAAGTTAGATTGAATGATAATGGAGTATGAGATGTGTGCATTATGAGTTTTGACCTCTTCCAAAGTGTTGGTACTACAAGTCATTTTAAATAGAATAAGTGGTCTTAAGAAGTTTCCTTGAAGTAGACTAGTATGCTCAAATGACCTTAATTAGTGCGCATTATTTCCAATGTTAGTGTTAATTGCATCAATGCATATTGTGGGGACCATCACCAAAATTAGTGGTTAATTATATTATTGGAATTTGAAGACTAAATAAGTGATTGATGGTTCCAAAGTCAAGTTTTTAGTAAGCATCATCTAGATTAGTGGTTAAATATATTAAAATTAAACGATAAAATTACACCATTAATTGATTATTTAGGAATCCAAACTTAAATTTGAGTTTGTATTAATTAAAAATACAATAAATTAATTAATATGTGATAAAAAAGATACTCATAAATTAATACAAACGAAATTAACATACTGTTAAAAATATTAAACAATATTCAATCGTTATATTATTTTTCAAAGCATACATTATTTGTAAAATATTATTAACATTGATAAATTAAACTATTGATTGTATTATATCCATTGAGAATAAAATGTTGGAATTATTTAATTAAAAAAATTTTATTAAATGACTTTACATGTAAAAAATAAAATAAAATAAGAATGATTAATCTATATTAACTTTTCAATCTTAATTTTTGCTTTAAGATTAAAATCCTTAATAGGTCGTTATTGATATGTTTCTTACAAGATGAACATGAATGTTTGCATTGTTGGTGCGGCTTATTGAAATATTAATCTATATTTTCTTCCTTGACATGTTCAGTGCTATTTTTTTTTTTTTGTTCTTTTTTTATATACTAAATATATGTTTGTAGTGATATATTAAAAATAAATACATATTATATATATTGGTTTTAAAATGTTAATTTTCTAATTTTTATTGCTCATTTTTTTTTAATACTAACTATTCTACTTGATTTTTACTCAATTTCTTAATTTTGTTAGCTAATGACACGCAAAGTTCGAATTTCAGTAATTTGCAGATCCATAACTGGGTACTGGAAGAAGTAAAGTAATATGTACCTGTTTTTTTTATTTATTTTTTGTTCATTATTTATTTATTTATATATATATATATATATATATATATATATATATATATTTTTTATAAATATTTTTATTATAAACCATTGTTGGAGATAAAAAGATAAGAGAAAAGAGTATGAGATGATAAGATGGGTGTTGTAAGCAGATATACAGATAGAAAGAAATTAATGTAATATCGATTATTATAATAAATTATTGTCAAGATATTTTTATTGTTAAAAGAACTGATTAATTACTCGCTTTTATTTTAAAATAGAGATATTTAGTCTCTTAATTCTTTTAAAAATACTAATTTTAAATTGACGGCTAAAATTAAGACATTGTTGCTAAAGTATTAATTTTAATTTATAACGTGTGTTTGATAAAACATTTCGTTCAGAATAGAGATGAAATTGGTAAATAAAAGTTTATATATATATATATATATATATTATTTTTTTTTCATTTGTATTTAATAAGGTAGTTTTTATATAGCGTTTAAAAAAAATCTATCACGATAAAAATTATATTTTGCATTTTAAAATAATAATAAAATTTAATTTATAAACTCGATTTATAATTAAAATTTTTGGATTAGTGTTTACTGTTATATTTTTTAGCTATTGATTTATTGTTGCACTAGTTTATTAATATTTTATCTATTTATTTATTTATTTTCAACAAAAATATTTATTTTTATTGAAAATGATACTTATTTTAAATTTTAATGATTTTACATTAGTATCGAAATTTAATTTATGTAAAAAAATAAAATATATTCAAACATAAGCTTATAACTATTGAAAATATATAATTACTTAGCATTTAATATTTGATTTAATAATTAACTTAATTAATTATTTTTCATTTATAACTTTTAAATAGTTGATTAACTACTTTTAGCAAATGCTTATAACGAATTTTTCACTTTTTATCTTTTTTTTTATATTTTAGCTATTTTTAATAAACTTAGTCATATCATATATGCTTTAACTGAAATTCTATCAAAACTGTTACTTTTTATTTTAGGGTAGTTATGATTATTTTAACTTTCAATTAGTTGCATCAAACAAAATGTTCAAAGAATATATTTTAGAATGTGTCCTTTCTTAATCAATATTAGTATTACAAATACCAAAATTTTAATTTGGAATACAATAACAATAATTGGCGCACTGAACGATGCTAGCTTAAATTTTCTATATGTTCACTTTAGGTGATTTTCTAAGTAGATGTGCCATTTAAAAATACATATTTATTTATTTATTTATTTTGGTTTTATTTTAAAGTTGTTATAATTTTTATTATTGATAACTTATAAAAGTTAAAAAGTTAAAGAAAATCTTGCCGAAAGCTCAGCTATTCCCAACCTGTTTTCGCTAACTTTATCCCCTAATTTTTTCAACTTTTTTAAACATATTTTTGATGATTTTTTTTTTTTTTTTG
>Ga0209489_106241_pt1 | contig 19423 bp, 13 predicted proteins | sample SiratrowhiteBW_FD_187527 | JGI IMG/M metagenome (GOLD analysis project Ga0209489, IMG submission 187527) | Root nodule microbial communities of legume samples collected from California, USA - Siratro white BW (SPAdes) (version 2) | ecosystem: Host-associated > Plants > Roots > Nodule | place...
CATCTTTGTTGGATGAAGAGGTTTTGCTAGTAATCAGGTGCAGTTGCATTTTGTCTGGTCTGATGTTGTTCAGAGAAGCGTTTTGAGATGCTGATGCAATTGCTTCTGAATCTACATCAACTCCAACAGCAAAGGCAGCTCCAAACTGGTAAACAATAGAATGTCAAATTGGAATTGGAGAGTCAACTATAAAATATAAAATTTACACAATATCAAAAACCTGCTAAGAGATTTTGGCAGTATTTTCAAAATCTGAAAAAGAAAATACTAACATGAAGTTGTTGGATAAACGATGCACAAGGCAACTATATATCAAACAAGTTCTAGAAAAAGATGTGGTGGTATTTTTATTATAAAGGAAGAATGGGAAACATGTCAAAGCATATTTACTTGTTCAAAATACGTGGATAACTAGATGCACATAACTTAGCAGTAAAGAATTGCATTTTTTTTTCTCATTTTATAAAACAAACATTACTTCCAGTTGAAGATGCTACCTACGTCTAGCAGTTTCCACAGTATAAAACAATATTATTCGTGAGGGAATATGGAAGATCCTTCACTAGCCAAATCAATTCATATATTTAGGCTCATAGTGTCTCTGTATTCATATCTGATCTTAACATATATGCTATATGGATTTAAAGTTAAATAACTTCCTGCCATTTGCCATACACCAGTTTCTAATCAAAATTACAACCTAAATTTCTTTTATGATGAAAATACAAGAAAACAACCAATAGTGCTGAAAACTGGCAATTTGTTAAGACGGGTCTGTATAGTTTAAGGTTTCTAGGAGAAACAGCAGTCAACAACCCAAGTGAAGGTAGAAGAAAAAAAAAATTGGGAGAAAAGTATAGTTGCAAGCACAAATGATAGTGGTGTGATCCTGAGCAAGTTTATCCATAGTAGTACTTTTTTCATTTTAGTTCGGTTCTGAAGTATAGACTAACAATTGACTACCTTAAGAGCTGCAATAGCAAGAATTCCAGTTCCCGTGCCATAGTCCAGAATGTGCTCCCCTCCTTTAATACAACGGTGTAAGAGTAATAGACAGAGTTTGGTAGTGGCGTGTTCCCCTGTTCCAAAAGCTAGTCCAGGATTGACAATTATATTTGTTGCTTGAACATCCTGTGTAAATTCAGGATTGATTATTAGAAAATTCCTTTACAGTTTTCAGCTTCACTATCACTCAGAACATTTAATTTAAAGATGGGCAAAAATATAACGAGGATATTGACAGAAGTTACCAAAAGAAACAAATCAATAGAGATCGAACACAATATCTGCAATCATAGTAAGTTAGCAGTTAGTCATGTATAGAGAAAGTTTAAGATAGTCATACCGGTGGAGTGCACCACTGAGGCACCACCCATAGCCCTTCAGTAACGTGAACTGGATGAAGTGATTCCTGCATTTAAACATAGATGAATTTGCCAAATCATTTTCAATAACAACTCTAGCCTTGATAGTTTGCATCTTCGAATAAATATATATTTCATATTTAATGGAATTTGCACATGCATTAAATGTTATAGTAACATGAGAAAGGAAACAAACAATCATAAAAAAACAAAAGAGTGGAAGAAGAAAAGATTCACCTGAGATCTCTTCATCCAGTCATCCTCCTCATAAATTTTAACTTCATATCTAAGTATCTCCCTCAAACCAATAGAATCAGCTGCATGTAAAATGCTCACATTTATATCCTCAACTTCTGTAAATATTGAATTAATGCAAATCTGCAGGAAATATTACATCAATATGAGCAAGCGAGCAACAGCCTAGAGTGAAAATTGAATTATAATTTTTAGAATGATTACGATTAGAGATTTAATTGCTTAGCAAGTGAGAAACAGCTTAGTGTACAACCAGGATATTTTTTCCCTGCGATCTTTAGGAAAAGATATGTATAGCGTAATCTCATAGATTTGTAGCTCAAGGGGTGTCTCCAAGACATGTACGTCATATTTGCAAATCTATATATGTCTTAACAATCACTGCAGTTTAGAAATTTGGTACAAATTGAGAGTGAGATTGACCGATCAGTCTTCTATCACCAATCAGCTGCAAGATGCATTTATTCAATGGTGTGTATCATTGATGACATTGTCATTATAAATAATGATTAAAGGTTTTTTTCTATTATTGTGAATTGTGAGTTTAGTCACACAAGTACATCCTCTATTTATAATCTTTCAAAGTATATTTTTAGAGAAACCTAACAATGCCTAATAATAGAGAATATGCCTAGGGACAGGGGATGTAACCACTGAGCCCTTGTCAAGATTATCTATCTTTAACGAAGTGTGTGTCAATTTCAATATGTTTGGTCCTATTATGTTGGACTAGATAATGTACAATGTTCAAAGGTGACTAGTTATCATAGTACAATTGCATAGTGATGTCAACCTTTATTTTAAGGTCATCAAATATGTTAGACATTTTAGGGTTTCTCATAGAATACGGATAAAACCACAAACACCACACAACGGAGATCTAGAGTTCTCCTAAGGAGAACAGAACAACTCCAACCACACCACGAAGGAAACTCAAGGAAGGCTTCGATCGTGCCACCAAAGAGAAATACAAACAAGAAATAGAGAAATTGAGGGATGAAGAGAAAACAAGGTATTCTTATTTCATTGTCTAAAACAAGGTATGTTTTAAGATATATATAGGCATGCACTATAGGCACACACCGTACTGCTTTACTAATTATGCATCGCCTAACATGTTTGGCACCGCTAACAACTTTGGTACTGCTCCACTATATAAACTATAAATAAAAGAATAGCTTGCACAGTTTAATATATAACAATGCCTCTCCCACAAAACAAACATTCTTGTCCTCAAGAATGAAAAGAAGGGTATTTTTTTTCTTCAAATCATAGTAAAACTCCTATGTATTTGGAAGTTGATGCTTCCACTTCACCAAAACTTGTCACTGAAATTCCCTTTCTCTTCTTCACTGTCATACGATCTAGTATAGTTTTTGGTTCTTTGTTTGTCGTTGTATGTTGTGCATCATAAGGAAGAGTGGGATCCACTATTGTTGAGCCTAAATGTTTCTTCAATTGGGAAACATGAAAGACATTATGGATACATGAGGTACTTGGAAGCTGCAACTTTTATGCAATTTGTCCCACCCTATCAGTCATCTTGAATGGCTCGTAAAACTTTGGAGACAGCTTCATATTAACCCGTTGAACTACTAAAATTTGTATATAGGGGTGTAGTTTAACAAAAATTAAGTCCCCTATATTACAATTTGTCAGATTTATGCTTGTCAACATTCTACTTCATCCAATGTTGGGCCCTTAAATGAAATTTAAGAATGTTCAACATTTCTTCTCTTTTAGTAAGGCTTCTATTCACTAATTCCACTTTTGATTCCCCTGATAAATAAGGAAGGTAGCTAGCGAAACACAATTTCATATGGCGTGGTTTTAGTAGAGGTATAGGCAGTGTTATACCACCACTCTACTAAGGCGGCCATATGCACCATTGAGATGGGGAATCAGAACACATACACCAAAGATATGTTTTGAGACACCGGTTGGTCACCTCCGTCTGACCATCTGTCTAAGGATGGTAACTAGATGATAACTGGAGTTGAACCCCTCTTGGAATGCCATTTTAGACTGTAATGATCAATCCTTACCACAAATTGAGCTAGTAACAAATAGTGACGCCATTTATGAACAACAAACACAACAACTAGTAATTCTTTCTCATAAGTAGAGAGGGATTGTTGTTGTATGTTTAGGCCCTGCTGATGAATGATATAGGATGTCAGTCCTGCATTAAAATAGTTCTACTCCCATGCCTGAGGCATCTACCTCCATCACAAACTTCTTTTCAAATTCAAATCCTTTGTAAGCTTTTGTATGGTGATAAGACTATTGGTCAGTTGTGCAACATATAAAACATCCTTTAATACAATAGATGATTCTAAAGTTATATTCCCCATATACGCATATGGGTACACTATCGCCATTTGTAGCTATAACGAGTTATTCTCTGGTAATTGGCATGCGAACTAAGAGCGTAGGAAAAGGAGTTATGTGATCAGTTGCTCCTATTCAAGAATTCAAACACCCTAAGACAAAGGACCAATAGTATTGAATGTACTCTTACCTTTCATGGGTAGAGTATACGACCCAGAGGACTTAGTCATGGATTCAATCATTATTCTCAAATGATCAAGTTCCTCTTTAAAAGCTTTCATACCATACATTGGAAAAAAAAAAAACACAAAACAAAGAGATAATAAATATTCAACCTTTATCACTTTAACGCGTAACAAAAGATTCAACCTTTATCTCTTTGATTGGTAACAAAAATAACATGTTTGGCAAAAGAACCAAATCGGAGTCAAATGAGACATCACTACCCCTTGGAATGAGCTCAAGACGTCCCAACAACCCTATTTGTAGTGGCGATGAGTGGACACACCTTTCTAGCCCACCACTAACCTCAACGATCACAACAAACATTAGTGGTAGCAGTTGTTAATGAGGATAGCAAAACAGAGCTCCCAAGATCAAAAGCTCTATACCAACTTAACTATGTAGAAAAAATAATTATTTCATTGATAACTATCACACCAATTACATTCTCATCATTTCTATTTGTAATAATCAAAACCATAAAAGGGAAATAAAAATGTGTTGAAATGAATAGGATGATTATGTAAATATTTTTTCCTAATTAGTATGGAGATATTGAGAATACTTTTATCCAAATAATACATTATTTACAATAGATATAACAATTCAAAAATGGTAATGTGATTTCTTGGACATATGTAAAATACATTTCAAAGGAAACGGGATTGACAAATGTTTAACACATTGACACACCTATGGATTCCAATGCTAAACTTTGAAAATGGTGAAGATAAAACGGTCAACTAAATTATCTCATTATCACTCATTCCAAATATTTGCTTTAGATTAGTATAGTAGGTCAGTTTCTTTACTCTCTATGTACAAGACATTGAGATGCGGTAATTCACAAGCTCAAATATATTGCAAGAGCTCCAAGAAAAGTTCGACTCTATGAAACAAAAGTCATGCTCAAATTGTGGAATGTTCAAATGCTAACAGTTCAAGTTCTCCCACTAAATAGAGGTCCAACTTTATTGATTCTTCATTAGTGGTAATCTAATTTTCCAAAAAAGCAAGAAAATGTAGTTGCGAGATCAAATCATGAGCATAAGTAGAGTATCGAGCAATGGCTTCAACCACTTGTAATTGATATTCTTCATCTCAAATTTCATTACCCATGTGATATTCTTTTGTGGTTAGACAATCAAAAGATATTTTCTTGAGTGCTAAAACATTTGATTGCATTATTATACGTTCCTCATTTTATTGCTTGCAATCATTCTTTTCTACAAATTCAATTAATGTTCTAATAGGAAAAGGAAAGCCTTATCACAATCTATTAGGACTTAAGCACAAGAAGAAAGTTCAACCTAAAAGACTAATTCATTAAGTGGAGACGTTTAAGGCTTACACACCAAGTAGCTTATCATACTTAATGAGATTCCTAACACAATCATGAAGATAACTACCATTAAGTTGGAACTGAAACAAATAAAACAAACAAATTCAATACCACAAAAGCACACAACAAGAATTACAAGAAAATTAAAAATAAGAAATTAACTGTAACAAAAAATCAACAAGTTTACCTCGTCTGTAATTTGAGAGACATCTTGATCCACGCTTACCGAACTTGCACCAAAGCTTAAAAGGGATTCAGCAAGCACATCCTTGTCAACACAAAGTGGAAGGGCGGTCAACCATATTGGCAACATAAGAGAAATTTTAAGCAAAAGTATGTTTAAAATTAACATAAATATGTTGTTAAAGTCTAGTAGACACTTCCTTCCACATAGACCGCAAATACACTATAGCATCCTAGTCCAATCCGAATTAGTCAATCATGTATCGATTTAGTGGGACTCTGTAAAAATAAATAAATCTTGTGTTCTTATAAACCTAAAAAATTGTTGGGAAATCCTATATCGTTTGTCTCAATTCTTGGAGTGCAACTTATATATTTGTTGAGTAACTTCACTTTAATGCCAATTGGTTTTAAAATGAAATATAACATAGTATCAAAGCCTATAACTCATCTTGGTAGTTACCTATTCTAATAGGCTCACTTGGTTCGGCAGATACTTGTGGAAGAAGGCTGTTGAAAGTCTCACATCACCTACCTCTATTCTTGGAGTGCAGCTTATATATTTGTAGGACAACTTCGCTAAATGTTAATTGGTTTTAAGATAAAATCAAACTTGGTATCAAAGCCTATATAGCCTTTGTCAGTTTGGTGGTTGTTTAACTAGTGGAAAACCATCATTAACATCTTATAAGTTGGTTAACTTCTTTGTGAAATATTCATAACAAAACACACCCAAATAACACTAACATCAGAAATATAGTCTAAACCCACAAACTAAACTTACACTATTGGGTTAAAGTTCCCAATTTTTTTATACTTTCAACATATTTGTCGAAATTATAGAAATAAGGCGCAAATCCCTTATAATAAAAAATATGTAGATTATATATGCATTATTGGGAATGTTTTTATATACTCCCATATCATATCTTGAATATTAAAGGATATTAAATATCTTCTACTATTCTATTTATTCTATTGATTTCATTTTCTCAATATAAATAAAGGACTGATACTATCTTTGAGAAATACGGTTTAAACTCGATGTCTCTTTTTCTTAGTTTTACATGGTATCTAGAGTCTTGCTCAAAATCGTGTTGGCCTAGTAGACCTACTATCTACAGTGGAGTTTTTCTTTACGAACCTTTTCCTCAAGTTCAGATGCACTGTTTAGGCATTGTCTCTAGTTGGTTTTCCAACGACTTCCATTTGTTTGGCGGGCAAAGGGCTGGGATTATGCTGAGTCGATCTATTTGACCATACAAATGTCGCGATGAACCACTCATCCACACACCCTTTCGTGCATCATCTCTCCCACAACTCCACAACTCCCACTAGCTTGTGGTGGCGCTTGATAGCCGACAAATCTACACCTAGGTCACCTCCTCCATGCAACCCTACCCTTGTGGTGACAACTCCATTAGAGTCATTTGGTGGTTCAATCCAATGTTTCTCCCCTTGAATTATTTTAATACTTTTCCAAATTTCAAGAAAGAAAATGTCTTTCGTGAGAGGATCAAAGATATTAAGGAAAATTTTCATTTTGTAAGAGATTGTAGTAAGGAGACATCAACGCTACATTTGTCAACTCTTGTTGTAGATCCCACACTAGCTAGTGATATAGTCATATTATAATATATAAGTAGATTACAAATCTCCCCTTGTAAAGGGGTTTTATAGGGTTGAGTTAGGTATAAGTTCACTTTCTAATATGATATCAAAGTTATTTCCTAAGATTGTATCAAAATTTATCAATGTTTATCCTATCAAGGTTAGTTGGGCCTATTAGACCCCGTCCATTTTCATGTTTGATGTTTTTGGTGTGAGGGAATGTCTTGAAGATCCCACATCGTCAGCCAAATTATAAGTGAGGTGCAAATCTCACCTTATGAGGTCAATTTGTGAAGTTAAGTTTGGTTTAACCCCACTTTCATAAAAACTCTAGTGAATCATATATTTACAAGTTGAGCACATACAACTTTTAAATGATCCAACCTGAAATGGAGAATTATAATTATAGAAATAAAACGCAAATCCTTTATAGTGAGGAATATCTATATCATATATGTATTATTAGAAACCTTATTCCTATATGATATCTCTATTATTATAAGATATCAAATTTTCTGTATTTATTATATTGAATCTATTTTCTCAGTATAAATAAAGCTTTCATTTTACTTAGACACAGGATTCCAGTTCAATGTCTCATCTCTCATGTAGTTTAACAATACTTGATTAAGTATTATATAATAACTTGCTCCGTGAAGACTCTAGCATAGAGAAAATAAGAAGGATAATTAAAATAAATCACAATCATAAAGTAGTAAATGGTCATTAGGTCCTTGATGTGTAAATCGGTGATAATTTAATCTTAACAAAACTAATATTCTGATTTAATCCTTGAATGTATAACATGTGTAAATATGGGATCATTGGTCATTAAATTGTAATGTTCAAGAACCAATTTGACACAAATAATATATTTTAAGGATCAATCTGACATTAAGCTGTAGAGGTTACAAATCAATTCATACTTTGTACACGTTAAAAGACTAATACTCAGATTTTTTTCGTTCACAGACTAAACAATTACAGGTTCACATGTTTAAAGACTAAATTGCTGCTTGAAGCTAAACCAAAATTAGTCTAAACAAAAATTAAAAATTAACTTTAAAGAAACTAACACAACAGAGTTTCTAAAATTAAGTTACAATTTTAAAATTTTATTTTTCCTCTGATTTTGTTCAAACATTAACTTACAATGTAGAGAGAGAGAAAGGAACAAGGCAAAGCTGAAAAAGAAGCTTACTGCAGTGTCTTTGGGACAGTGAATCACAACAGAAGTATATGGAGCGGGTGGAGTCAAGGAAGTGTCCGATAGAGTTGAGGAAGAAGAAGCTGCGGAAAACTTTGCATTTGTAACTGCGGCACGAAGATTGACGCGGAAAAGGGGAAGCCATTGGTACCTAACAATTTCGTGATGGATGGAGGGAAAGAGAACGACAGAGGAGTAGTGTATGAGGCGGCGGGAAAGGGTGGGAGAATGAGCGCCGACTACGCACGTTAACTGTTTGAGGAAATGCCAATGCCACGCTGCCATTTCCTTAGCCTAAATGAAACCTTTCACTCCAATTCAAAAAGGGCATCAAATCTGTAACATCAGGTAGATAGAGTCTCTGCATTGATAAACGACAACAGGTGTACATGTGTGTGTACTTGGAGCAATTAATTTTACTTTTATTTCAAATATGTGTTATTGTCTAAATTCAATTTCAAATTAAATTAAATATTTGCAGTTACTGTTTTATAAGCAAATTAAATAAAAAAATATCTGAGTAGTGATCCAATCTTATCATAATAGTCAAATAATATTTGCAGGATATTTTTATAAGAAGATATTTACTGTTTATGATAAAAAAGAGCAAATGATATTATCGTAGTATAAAGAAAAATATTCAATAACAATATCATCCTATGATCGTATCATAATAGTCAAAATAATACATACATATATATATATATAAAATAAAATTTAAAAAAAAATATTTCACATTAACTATAAAATTACAATATCAAAATGTAAATTATATTTTTTTAGTGGTACGATGAAAATTGACATATTGAAAAAGAAAATAATGATAAAGTTTTAGAATGCAGAGTTATGTTCTTTAAATTAAGTGGAAGAGAATAAAAAAAAGAAAAAGAAATAGAAAACTTATATGATGAATTTTTTGTTTGAAAAAAAATATTGTATTTAAAAGAAGATTGAATAGAATTTTAAAATCATTTTAAAGGATTTTTGCAATTAAGTTTATTTAACGTATATAAGAGTCATCTAGTGATTTTATAAATATTGTTTAAAAATATTTAATGACGATCAAAAATAAAAAAACACATATAATGGAAATAAACATTGAACATTTTGTGTTTATAGTCCTCCAGTTTTAGTGTAAACTAAGTTCAATTTTTTAACAAGATAAAGAGTTTCATTAAGTAATTAAATACTTATATGTATTCTTATTGTTTGATGTGGCTTACAATAAAGAGGTAGATTTTTTTGACCTCTACTCTGTCATTAAAGCTTATAATAAGCTTATAACGGACTTATATTCAATTCTTAAATTTTCCCTAGAGCTTATAAAACCACAAAAAGATATGTCGAAAACTTTTCAAAACATATCGAGGTTTTAAAAACAAACAATATCTACCTTAATGAATGATCTTTTAGACAATCTAGAAAAATTAAAGTACGATTAAAAAAAGCATAAAGTTGAGTTTTATTACTCTAAGTTCAAACTTTTAGATAGAGAAAAAAGAAAATTTTTCTTTTATTTTAAAAATCAAATATTTATAGAAAACATCATCTTTAGTTAGTTCTTAATTCTATAGAAGTAGATTATTTATTTTTTGAAAATGAAGTAATTGTGCATATTAGACTAAATTTTGCACGAGAATATGTGAGCTAACCTAAGAAGAGAACTAACAAGTAGTGAAGAGAGTCCTAAGATATCTAAGGGGATTTGAAGATATTAGAATTACCTTCGAAGGTGATTCACAATGTAATGTAGTGAGTTACTTGAACTCAGACATTGTGGTAGACCTGGACACTAGAGGGTTTATTACTCATTATGCTTTCATTATTGATGGGTCTCTACTAAGTTTGAAAGTTACTCTCAATCAAGCCCATGGTGGTGTTGTTGACAAAAGAGGTGGAGTATATGGCATTGGTATAGGCAAGAAATAAGGGTATACAGTTGAAGTGTATGATGGGTGATTTGTGGTTTTCTTAGAGGAAGATGACCATCTTTTGCGATTGTCATAGTGTTTCATGTTTGGCCAAAGTTGTGTGCAACATGGTCACAGAAAGCATATTGACATCAAATATCACTTTCTTCATACTAAGGAAGGGTTCAAGGTGAAGAAGGTCAACACCAAGGAGAATCATCTATATTTCTCAACAAAGTCATCTCTTAGGAGCAAGTTCATGCATTGCATAAATATGTTAAATGTAATTCCAGCAAAAAGTAGTTACAGTGTGAGGTGGAGTTTGTATGATCACGTGCATTGAACTAGTTTATGGGATTAAAGTGTCTATGGTGAAGGTGCAGTTGGCTCCAGAAGGAGAGTTGAATGGAGCCTTAACTCAAATTGTGAAATATAAACAAAAATATAAAATCAGAGTGTAAAATAGAGAAAAGTAGACACAAATTTATATTGGTTTATCTTATAACAAGGCTACGTCCAATCCCCTTAGGCAAACTACTTAAGAGATTTCACTAAAGGAGTCTTAAGGCCTGTCTAGGAACAAATATTATTATACCTCTTTAAGTATGAGTTTTAACATCTCTCTTAAGGCCTCTCTCTAGGAACAAGTATTATTATACCTCTTTAAGTATGAGTTTTAACACCTCTCTAGGAATGAGTATTCTACACCTCTCCTGTTAACGAGTATTTTACACCTCTCGAGGTAACGAGTATTTTACACCTCTCGAGGTAACAAGTATTCACACCGCTCCTGACAACAAGTATTCACACCTCTCTAGACAACAAATACACTAAACCTTTCTTGGTAAAAACCCCAGTACAAATCTCACCCTAAGATTAAGACCTCTTAAGAATGAGAAAAACTCTCGTAATAAAGAGAACAATGAAGTCTCGCAAGGTATACTTCACAAAAGTGATGGATTTACAATGGTTAGACACATAACCCTTTTCTAATTTGCTCTCAACAGCAAGATGTAACAATGAATTCACTCACAATATTTCTCTTGAATTTCTTTGTGTGTTACCTATCAATCTCTCTTTGTTGACCTTTTTCGGCAAGTGTACCGAGCCAAAAGTAATATAGATTTGTAAAGTAAGGATGTCGATCCCACAGAGAACAATTTTGCTTATAAATCTTAGTTTCTCTACTCACTAAGCAATTATAATTTTCAAGATGGTTTGATAATAATTTGAGTCAATAAACATAAAAGAACAATTAAAAATAAATAACAAGATCAAAAGGAGTTTGCAAGATTGAGAAGGACTCTGGGATTGAACTTCATCTATCTTCCTCGTTCATATTTTGGATTTGATAAGAACATACAATATTCGTAACTACTCGTTGTTGATGCACATATAAAAATCATTCTCACTGATTCCTCTGATATAAAATTCATAAGAAAATTTCCTAAACATTGATCCCTCAATTATTTATTAAATTACCCAACATTAAGAAAATATGTTATACGCAACCAATACACTGAAACTTATCCCTAGTATTCCAATATATTGAGTGTTTTCATCTAGGTCAAAAACATAGAAGTACTTCCTAATTAAATTCAAGAATCAAAATCAAGACTCTATTGATCAGATAAAATCTAGCATTAAGCGTAAGATGAAAATACCAACTGAGTAGAAACTGAATATTATATATAAAAATCACTAAAATACGAATGAGTTCAAAAGATTACATTCAATCCCAAAGATAAAGAATTAGCCACTCATGGTAGCCATTACAATCCAATGAAGGGAAGATTGCAGAGAAGAAGATTATTTTAAACTTTTTATTTCTTCTCTTTATGAATCTTCCAATCTCTCATTTTCTTCATTCTTTCATACCTGAAATTTCACAATAATTGAGATCAAATGATTTACTTTAACTCAGGACTCAAAACCTAAATTTAGATCCAAAAAATCTCAAATTGAGAGTAATTACTATTTTAAAGAACACTTAAACCCACAAGTACTCAAGCTTTCTCATGTATAAAAACACTCAAAATTGACACTTATCAACTCCCCCAAACTAGAATCTTGCTTGTCCTCAAGCAAAGTAATTGGATTCACAACAAAAGATTTTTCCTAAAACAAAAATAGTGGTTGCTCAAAAATCAGACCCATGGTTCAATCATCAGACAACATTCATTTTCAAAACAAGAATTCAATATAAGAGAGATCAGATATTCCAAGTCAAATTAAAGCATGAAAAAATCTACAAGAGAAACAACTCAAACAAAGACATGATAATCTAATTGAGTAATTTCTCTTTTAACATCTCACGGGGTAGTGTCTCTCTCAACTTCCACTAACTCTGAACAAATCAAAGTTGTCTTTCATTTTTAGTCAAATCACAAATACACAATCAACATGGATCTTTAGGTCTTCTAAAGGTTGTAATGAGGTTGGGCTATCAAGAACATTAGTTTTTCAGATAACAAAATGCACACTTCAGACAAGGAGAACACATCCACAATTGAGACAAAAATTCTCTTGGAAAGAATTAATCTACCAACTCTTGATTTCTTCCATCCATCATTTTTCTTCTTCTTCTTCTTCTTTATTTTTTTGAAACTCTTTTGTTTATTTTTCTTTTTGCTTATTTATTTCAATTTTTTTTTAGTAGAACAAAAGAGTGAATCATCTAATTTATTTCTTTACATAACCAGCATCTCAAAGCTAAATCAACCCTTCTCATTATGAAAATTGCACCTATGTTCTCCTTCCTTAAGCATGCTACAAGGGTGGAAAATCATATATTAATTGAAGGTTAGAGTGCAACAAAGAAAATTTCAACTCAAAGGGTTATCAAAAAAATTGGTTATAAATTGTATCTGGTTAGCTTTTTGGCTCTGGGTTAAAGTGTCTATATACAAAAATGCCTTCATCATCTCCATGTTTTCATTAATGAAGTAAAATAACACAAAAAATCAGGCAACATCAACTTGATACAAAACTCAGTGGGACTCTCAACTCCCAACTGTTTAAAGATTCACAACTCACTTGGCTAATTGGTTTTAATTCCTCAATTTTTATCAAGCCTTGTTCTAGTCATAACCTTGTTCAATTTTCATGCATCAATCACCCACTCAAACTAACTCAAAAATTCTAATCCACTCAATCTTTCCTAATTCAATAAGCTAATCTGACTTAGAAGATGAGTCTAATTTCTACTCAACCACAAAATTAAGTTAAGTACCACACATCAAACATAAACAAATAACAAAAGCTCGATTACGGAAAATTAAAGTAAAAGAACCTAGTTTATATCAGGATTAGAATTATTCTCCCCTCATAAATCAAGGTTGGTGTCAAATTCTACATCCTGATCCTCATCTGTTGTAGTTGTGGATGTGCCTGCTCCATTTCCCCATTAAAATTGGGCATGTCCCTAGGCCATGTGGCATAAGAGCTGAATTGATTAGGGTTCTGCATTTTTTTTTGGCAAAAATTTCACCCGAGCGGGTGAGAACCCCAAATTTTCGCCCAGGCAACTCCTGACTCGCCTAGGCGAAACCATTCCAGTAAGCACCTCTAATTTTTGCCGAGGCGAAACCAGCCTCGCTCGGGCGAGAGTTGCAGTTCCACATTTTCTCTTTTTTTCTCTGCAAATTTCGCCCAGGCGAGACCCTCATCGCCCGGGCGAAAACACTCTTACAACCACAATTACTTTTCAAAATTTCACCACCAAAATAATGCTTTAGTCTTTGTCCATTTACAGTCTCGGATGCATATACTCTCTCTTGTTCAGTACAAACTTTATCTAGAACATCCACTCTAAAATATTCTTTTGCATTACTTGGATGTCTTCTAGCTTCAAAGACATCAAAGTTCACTTCTTCATATTGTGCATGCGCCTTATGTTTCCTTTTATCAATATCAATGATTACTCTGGCAGTTTTCATGAATGGCCTTCCTAAAATTAAGGGGACATCTTCCTCCATATCCATGACCACGAAATCAACTGGGAATAAGAATTTGTCAACCTTCACTATCAAATCTTCAACAATCCCATAAGAATATTTTATAGTTTGTCAGCTAGCTGTAGAGTCATCCTTGTAGGTTTCACTTCAACATCTCCAATCTTCTTCAGCATGGAGAGAGGTATAAGATTGATGCTTGCTCCAAGGTCCAGTAAAGCTCTTTCAACTGTAAGGTTTCCTATGGTGACAGGCAAAGTAAAACTTCCTAGATCTCTAGATTTTTGTGGCAAAGATTTCTGAATAATAACACTACATCCAGCTTCTAATTCAATTGTCTCTTGCTCAGGAAACTTTTTCTTCTTGGTCAACAATTCTTTCATAAATCTGGCATAAGTTGGCATTTGCTCTAAGGCTTCAGTGAAAGGCATATTGATCTGCAACATTTTGAGAATATCCATGAATCTTGGAAATTGCCTTTCTTTACTCTTCTTTAAGGGAGCATGTGGATAAGGTATATCTTTTAAAGGAGCAATATTTTTTAAAGGAGAACTTCTCACTTGATTTTTACTCTTTTTATTTTCTTCCTTTTTTTCATCACTGCTCTCACTTTTCTCTCTATTCTTCTCCTTTTCTCCCTCACTCTCAATTTTTTTCTTCCTCAACTCTTTTCTATCTGCTAACAAGATTGTCACCAATGCCTTCTCCTACAACCTTCCCACTTCTTGTTGTGATAGAGTTACAATGCTCCATTGGGTTGGTTTGTGTGTTGGCTGAAAATTGACTCCCTTATTGATCTCCTAATTGTTTTGTCAACTGTCCCAAGATTTCTGATAGAAGCTTCTGTATTTTTCTTATTGGCCATGGAAGCTTGCATGAATTTCTCCAAGGTCTCCTCCAACTTGGTGGTCTTGTCTTGAATTGAAGGAATTTGTTGTTGCTGCTGAAAATAAGGTTGCCTGTTAGATTATCCAAAGCCCTGATTCTGATTTCTCACCCATCCTTGAGACATATTATTATTTTGATAATTACCTGAGAACCCTCCTTGCCTTCCTTGATTGCCCATATAATTAACCTCTTCCTGAGAATGATTATTCTGATAAGAGCACTGCCCATTAGGATGATTACCTCCACAAAAATCACAACTCATAGATTGACTTTGATTTTAGGAAGGCTGCACAGCTTGTAATTGCTGAGGTAACTTTGCCATTTGTTTTGTTAGTTCTTCCATCTACTGAGTTAAGATTTTATTTTGAGCTAAAAGGGCATCTATGGTATTGAGATCAAGCATCCCTTTCTTCTGTTGCATTGTGTGTATCATGTTGAGCTTGAGAATTTGTAGAAACAAGAGCATCAATAATTCTTGTTGCCTGCTTGACATCTACTGTCATCATTGTACCTCCAACTGATGTATCTAGTATCATCTTTGTGTCAACCCTCAGACCATTGTGGAAAATGCTCAGTTGGGCAATGTCTTCAAACCCATGATTTGGGCATCTTCTCAACATCATTTTAAATAGTTCCCAAGCTTCACTGAATGCTTCATCTGGCACTTGTCTAAAGGTGGAGATGTTAGATTTTGCCTTGATGTAGCGAGAGAGTGGAAAGAATTTATGTAAACAAATTTCCTCCACCTCATTCCAACTTCTCAAACTCTGATTTGGATGAGATTTGAGCCATTCTGTTGCTCTGCCCGCCAAAGAAAATAGAAACCATTGCATATAAAAGTCTCAGTGTCACCCTCTTCAAAACCCAGAGTTCCTACCAGCTCATAGAAAGTGAACAGATGTGTGTATAGATCTTCATTATCCATGCCAATAAACTGATGACTGCTAATCAAATTCAAGAAGGTTGGCTTCATCTCCAACGTTTTAGTAGTAGCCGATGTTGCTATGCTGAAGAAGTGTCTTGGGCCTTGTTGTAGGGCATAGTCTCCAAGAGTCCTTCTTGGTGGTGGAATCCTTTTCTCAGTTATATTGATTTCTTATTGTATCACTTGAGTATCTTTGTCAAAGGTCGTAGAGGATTCTTCTCTTGTTTGATTTTGTTGTTCTCTTCTCTTCCTGCTCCGATTCTTCCTAGCTACTCTTTCAATCTCTAAATCAAATTCTAGTTGATCTTTAGGAAGCTATCCTCTTAATATCAAAAATCAAAGGCAACTCAACCAAGGATTAACACAAAATAATTATTTTTTTTCTTTTTTTTAAATAAATAAGAACAAAAGAAAAACAAAGAAAATTATTCATAATACTCAATGAGCTATGTTCCAAAATTAAAAAAAAAAATTGATCCCCAGCAATGGCGCAAAAATAATGATGTTGATCCCACTGAAAACAATTTTGCTTATAAATCTCAGTTTTACTACTCACTAAGCAATTATAATTTTCAAGATGGTTTGATAATAATTTGAGTCAATAAACATAAAAGAACAATTAAAAATAAATAACAATTATCAAAAGGAGTTTGCAAGATCTAGATGGACTCTGGGATTGAACTTCATCTATCTCCCTCATTCATATTTTGGATTTGATAAGAACATACAATATTCGTAACTACTCGCTGTTGACGCAAATATAAAAATCATTCACACCGATTCCTCTAATATGAAATTCATAAGGAAATTTCTTAAACATTGATCCCTCAACTATTTACTAAATTACCCAGCATTAAGGAAAGATGTTATATGCAACCAATACACTAAAACCTATCCCTAGTATTCCAATATATTGAGTATTTTCATCTAGGTCAGAAACTTAAAAGTACTTCCCAGTTAAATTCAAGAATCAAAATCAAGACTCTCTTGATCAGATAAAATCTAGCATTAAACGCAAGATGAGAATACCAACTGAGTAGAAACTGAATATTATATATAAAAATCACCAAAATACGAATAAGTTCAAAAGATTACATTCAATCCCAAAGATGAAGAATTAGCTACTCATGGTAGCCAATACAATCCAATGAAGGGAAGATTGCAGAATCCGGAAACGGCTTTGCAAAGATGGTTGACGTTCCGGAGGCACCGTTTGACATCTCCGGCACAGTGTTGTTGATCTCCACACCGTCAGCCATAAGTCCTTAAGATTGTTGTAAAGACGACTGAAAAATTAATAAACTAACTTCCGAAGGCGTGATAAAATATCACTGTCCTTAAGGACTTATCCGCAATAAATGCGCAAGTCCCCCAGGTTACAACAAGAACTTCTTAGTTAAAAACTGATGATCTCATAACTAGCAAGAAAGCTCTTTAGAGCAAAAAATACCCAGAATATTTTCTAGAGAAGAAAAGAGAGAGTAAAGAAAAGAAGAAAGAGAAAAGGAGGAGAGGAGATGTTGTGTTGGTGTGTTTTCGGAATAGGGCGAGTGCTCCTATTTATAGAGGAAAGGGGGCAAGTGGAAGAAACGACTTGAGCGAGATATTTCCTTCAACGTTCAAAATTTTGTACACGGATCGGAAGAGAAACGGCTTAGCTTGCCTCCAACGTTTGAAAAAATTGCTGCAACATCTATGAACCCACAATTGAAGGCTTCTGGAAGATAGCACTACCCAAGAAAATCTCCGTAAATCTCTACAAGTTGGGTTTGTTAGATTTGAACCGTTTTCCCTTTTCAAATCACAATAGGGTTCGAAACTTTCATTTTCCCTTTATAAGATTTTGCAATACCCTGTTTTTCCTATTTTCACGACAATCCTCCACATATTGCAAAATATTTAGAGAAAAAGAAAGAAAATAAAACATGGGTCTCATAAGATGTAATGCATCAGAGCTGGTATAACAAACTATATGAACCAGTCTTAGATCGATGAACTTAACACACAATGTAGTTGGTATAGCAAGCTATATGAACCAAGACACTTAGTATGTGTTAGAGGTTTATCAATCACAATACACCCCCACAATTCTTGTTGTTATCGCTGTGTTTCGCCTAATAGGCCATGCGCGTGCCCGGTATTCATGAGTGCTCTGGATATCTTGCCAAGATCTCATGCAAGAGGCCCCACTTGACACTCATATAGGTGATTTCATCAAGTATATGCTGCAAATCATACACCACCCATAAGGGATATGAAAATCATTAAAACTTTGTTATGAACTAAAATTCGTACTCCATGTGAAATTTTAACGACAAAGTTTACCTTCTCAATAATGTAGTATCTAACACCTTCACACACCATAGGAACGGACAAATTGATATTAAATCAATTTTGTGCTAGCAGAACTAACAAGTGACTTGTTCTCACCCATATAAACCTTATTCATAGGATCTCCAATCACAAAGGTTGGGTTTCCATCACTTTTTGTTTGCAAGTGGCTTGAGTCCCATTCCTCTCGATGTTTCTAAAATCATGTTCCTTCCTAAAGGTTTTGTCAGAGGATCGGCCAAATTTCGTTCTGACTTAACATAATCAATGGAAATTGTTCCCCTCTTTAGCAGTTGCTTTACCAAATTATGTCTCAATTGTACATGTCTATTATTTCCATTGTAAGTTTTGTTTTTAGCTATAGTTATTGCCGATTGGCAATCACAATGTATTGATACATATAGGGTTGGTTTCATTCCTAACGGAATGCTTGCTAAGAAGTTTTTCAACCACTCAGCTTCACTACCAGCCATTTCAAGAGCAACAAACTCTGATTCCATTGTTGATCTAGCAATAATGATTTGTCTGGCTAATCTCCATGTAACAGCACCACCACCAAGTGTAAATACATAACCACTAGTAGATTTTGTCTCATCTGAATCAGATATCTAGTTAGCATCACTGTACCCTTCTAGCACAGCGGGAAATCTACTATATTCAATGGCATAATCCATTGTACCTCTTAAATATCTCATAAGTCTTGCAAGTGCATCCCAATGATCTTGACTAGGACATTGAGTATATCTACTCAGTCTACTTACTGCATAAGCAATATCTGGTCTAGAAAAGCTCATTAAATGCAATAAGCTCCCAATTATCTGGGCATACTGAGATTGAGAAATAGATTCTCCTCTGTTTTTCATTAACTTGGAGTTTGCATCATAAGGAGTGCTTACTGATT
>Ga0209489_106245_pt1 | contig 19413 bp, 17 predicted proteins | sample SiratrowhiteBW_FD_187527 | JGI IMG/M metagenome (GOLD analysis project Ga0209489, IMG submission 187527) | Root nodule microbial communities of legume samples collected from California, USA - Siratro white BW (SPAdes) (version 2) | ecosystem: Host-associated > Plants > Roots > Nodule | place...
TATATATATATATATATATATATAATTATTTAAAGGGTTTTTTTTAATCTTCTGAATATATCAAATCAAACAAATGTAAATTTATAAATAGAAGGTTTTTATTATGTATATTTTCAAAAAATTAAATTAAACAAGTGTAAGCATAAAATTAAAGGTTCATCTTATCAATTTTAATGTATTTTAATTAAATATTAAATATTTAATGATTTTATATGGTTTGGTGATCCTTTTCTTATTTCTCTTACTCATTTCTCTTCTGCTGGAAAAGATTGCTCTACATTTAAAATTTTTAATTAAACCTTAAGCTATTTTTTAGAAAACAACATACTAAAAATGTTTTTTTTTTAATTTACTGATAAAAATTATTTAAACTTCATTCAAATATTTAATAATCATGAAAGTAACAAAAATTCCTTTATCTAGAAAGCAATCAATTAAAAGGAAATGTTAAATTGAAATAATTAAATTATAGTATATCATGTCCATTCATCCCTGCAGTATGGCACAAACCCTGTCTGCCTTCCCCATAATCAAGTCAAACTAGATTGATGCACAAGTCTTTTATTATTTTGATTTTTGTTGTCACTTTAAAAACTCAAATAAAATGTTATTTATAATTTATTGCATTATTCAACACCTTTCCTTTCTTCAAGTGGTTTGCTCCCTTCTTGAGTTGTATCACTGCATTGTCCTGCTGGACAGAAAATTTATCTATAACTGTAATTTCAAAAGCCAGAGAAATGCTTCACCAGCAGCAATTCGTACAGATTTGTCTCCCTTATCTAGGAGACTAGGTAAATAAGATATTGAACTGCATGCACCAAAAAAAAAACATTAAGTTGGGTCCAAGGCACTTATGTGTGGTAAGGGGTTTTAAAGTATACATATTAATGAGGTAAGATTAATAAAATATAATGTATAATAGAAAAAAAATTGGACAAAATAACCTTCAAAGCTTTCAGTTGAGTCACTATTATATAGGTGTACCATATCCTCACATATTTCTCTAATTTTAATGAATTTTATGGACCAAAATTGCATTATAAGAGTGTTATCAAAAGATTTAGAATAAGAAGTGAATTGTTAGTCTATAGTCTAATAAATCTTTAACATTGTCATGGTAGTCAACAAAACCCCATATTCTTACAGAACTTGTGGTTTTTATAAAGGTTAGAAAGATATTATTTAATCTTTTCTATTTCCTATAAAGATCAATAAAATTTGATGTGTCGTTTAATGATTTTTCTTGTCTGACAGTGTAGTCAATGTTCATCTAATTCAAATAAATAAAAATCATCTCCTTCCAATTTATATAATAGTTATCCTTTAACAAAGTTAATATCAATATTATAAATATGCACAAATGGGAAAACTACAAAGTTCAAAGCACATCTTTATTATAAGTTAGATATTAGATAAATCATGTTTCACCAATGCAAATATATTTTAATTCATTAATCTAGTTACATAAAACATTTTTATGTATTAAAGTCCTTCTCAGTTAAATGTAATATGCAACTTCAAGACAAAACTATAAAATTATATTTATATTCTCATTCCATATATAGATTAATAAATATAATCCGATACTTTATCTTAACTAATTACTTAGATATAAATAAATATGATATGATATTTTATACTAAATAATCATATAAATATAATAAAATTGTTGTGAGTATATTTCATCACAATACATACTATTAATGTCAATATAAAAACAACATAATTGAATATAAAAAGACATAAAGAATAGTGGTGATTATATGATGTTAATTGACTTTAAGGTATCATATCACTATATTGATGAAATTATAGGATTGAAAATGAAATTGAAAAGTTTCATTTATACATTGTGTTAATATCAATATAAATTCATCTTTATTATCTTTTAAGGGAATTATAGGATTGGAAATGAAATTGAAAAGTTTGAAACTGTCTCAATTTGAAAAAGAAATCACAGAAAAAATAATATAAAAAATTACTAAATTAAAAGGAAAAAACTAAGTTAAGCTGAAAAAATATTTCATAGTTATAAGACTTATACTTATTAGATAAATTCATAATTTATACATTCATTATATACAAACAAATTACATTCGGCGCTACCTAAAGATTTTTTATTTCAGGTAATATTTTTTAAATGTTTATAAAAAACTTGTATACAGATGATATTTTTAATGATTGTCTAAAAATAATTTTACAAATCTCTTGAAATATAATTTATACTGTATAATCTATACCCTTCATCTTGAGAGGAGTGTTACAATAGTAAATATTACTTTTTAAGCAACTTCATAAAAATGGTCGTCAGTCTTTTTACAATTTGAAAAATTAATTTATTTGTGAAGATTGATAAAAAAAAAGTATTCTTAAAATCTAATATTTTAAAACCTTTTTCCATGCCATATCAATATTTTTTGTTGAGATTTCTTATAAGACTATTAGATTAATTTAAGACCTTTGCCTCCGATATCTTGTAGTAGAAATGTTGCCATGATGTAATATTGCACGTTTTGCGCATAGATAGTAACTTCAAAATACAGACATGGCACTGCTACACTAGAACACAGTGCATTTGCTGTTAATATCTATCTTTAATTTACATCCGGCAACCTCTATAATAACTGTTGGGAACCTTATACATAATCTGTAATCTAGGTAACACACCCTGATATCCTTAAAATGAAATTCCAAGAGGCTTATGAGGCCAAATTATCAATAATTTAGAGATTTAGACATTTACTTTATCTATTTTATTTGATAGCAAAATTTTTTGTGAAATCTTTACACTAATTGATCACTTCGGTTAAATTGTTGTCTTTGTTAACCAAAGTCTCCTTAATTCTTCCGTGGGGACACTACTGGGGAGACATTATGGGAAAATGTTTGATGGCCACATAAAATGTCAATCAACACCTAGAGCAAGAATAAAAGAAGGACTGATAGGTTTGAAAGAAAGATGATCTATTAAGAAGACATAGATAAAAAAAAAACGAACAAAGGTGTATGTGTTTGTTATAAAAAGTATTTGTTCATCGCTACTCAAAATCATATTATAATTGATATATTGAGACCCTTAATTAATTTATATATTGACTAATTGGAATTTCTAGATTCTACAAAATGGGAAAATATAATTGCAACAGACAACACTCATTCACTAGTTGATGGTGCGTCCATTTTTCTCCCTTTAGCCATGCTTGCTTGAATCTAATCATAATCCTTACACTTACAGAGTTACCACTTAGTTTCTCAGTGCGCAAATATTCCAAGCTGACGTCTAATAAAGAACTATCATCTATCATAAGACTATTATCATAAGACTATCAGATAAATGATTAAACAACCATATGCTTATTGACATGTACTTTTTCAAGGGCTTAATTGATGAACCCTTTTTTTATCTTCTAGTAACATACTATCAGCTGCAACAATATAAAGGTTTGAGTCCGCATATATGTACACAACTTTTTATTAGCAAAAACATTATGAAAAATGTGTTTATGCTGGAACTTACAACAAGGAGACAATTCAATTTACACTGACAAAAAGATAAAAGATGACAAAAAGTTATATCCTACACAAATAATGGCTACTAGTATACAGTTGTGTTTTAAAACGTTTCACATATGCTCCAAAACCAGAACAAGCCTACCAATACAGATCCCACAAGCATCTATCAGAAGGGGGCAGAAGAAGATGAACAAGAGAAAGTTGTTACACAAATGGAGGCAAGACTTAACTACTCCAGTTATCCTGATCCTCAGCAGGTCCTTCACCCTGCAGTTTATTTCAATGAGGTCAGACAACGACAAAGTGGAAGCCTCTCTCACTTATCATATATTCATGACAACCACAACGCCAACAACATTGATTCAAAATGTGTACCATTTCATCATCAATTGATCTAGCAGGTGACCAGACAAGAATTTGTCTATCATTTCCACCAGTGTACAGTTCCTGTGACAACAAGGAAAATCATTAAATAGCACATGAGAGTTCGGGTTGTTTTGGATGTACTAATTAATATATGCGAGATTTGTTGTTTCACGGGTTCATTCTTTTCCTGAAACAATTAATAAAAATTATAAGAAATTAATAAATATTTTCCTCTTGGGATTCATGCAATTTTTTGCGAACAGAAACTGACTTCAGTCTGGACAGTGAAAACAGTTAGTTGTCTTCTAGTTATTTATGTCATGTAAATTTTTCCTTTTCACCCCTCACCTTTATCTTTATTTCATCTTCAAACACGAACAAAGATCTGTCATATTTTAATTAACTATTTTCTTTCAAAAAACTACTTTTATTAAAGAAGGAAAAGGACTGAATTTACAGTACTACATATATATACAATTTAGACCTATTCTGTACATACATCACTTCCTTTTTGGCCTTTTCCATACAAATGTGAAATTTAGAAGACAAAATGAAAAAGAAAGAGGGAAAATGGGTAAACGAACCATAATAAATTTCAAATGAATTCAGTTTTGCATGTTGGCCTGACTACACGAAAACAAAAATGTGTGTGCTCAGTTTAACTGGAAACTGAATATGTTGACCTGACTGACTAAACAAAAACACGAATGTGTGCACTCAGTATTATATTTCATTCATTTGATTTATAACCAGCAGAAAAAAGAATGTAATTTGAAACTGTACATGTTGGCATAACTAACATAACAGATTTCACTAAGGACACTAGAAGTTGATGAACCACTGATTAAAAAAGAAGGGAAAGAAAACAGACCGCCACCTCTTGAACATGAACATACCTGATCTTGTTGATTAAACCAGCAAGAGTTCACGCATTCATAGTGGCCACGTAATATTGTGTACATGTTCCCAGACCACATGTCAAATGCCTGAATAATTGGAAACAAAGATCAGTCTTCCTCATTGCATTTTTACATCTAAATAATACACAGGAGATACATACTTTCACGGATCTCATGCATGGAACAAAAACAAGGGTTGAATCTTGAGTGGTGGCTAATTGAAGAGGCTTATTTATTTGCAGACGGACTGTTTCAAAGTTCACAAGTGTGTCGCAGCCAGATTGAACATCCCACAACCTTAATCTTGAATCAGACCCTGTCATGCAGCAGCACAAAAAAAGAGAGAAAGAATTTACATTCGAACAGAATTTTGACAAATTGCGAGAAAAAAGTTTAATATGAAGTCTCATATCAAATTATTATTGTGTGGACAATTCCTATAAATCTACTATCAAATAACTAATGAACAACCTGCACTTAGTAGATACATGCCATCCTCTGTTGCCTTTAACCCTGTCACAGCACCATAATGAGCAGTCGCCCGATCCTGAGTAGACAGCATTCCAGGATGTAACCTCTGCTTCATTGGTCCCTTGGATGGAACTCTGCCAATTGGATGTTGTCTGCTACCACTTCCATTAGCATGTTTCTTTTGGGCACCACGCAATTTTGTACTTGAATCCTGTGAGTGATAAGGCTTTGGGATTATAAACCATAAATACTCAAATAACAACACTATGTTATTTCAGCAACAACATTAAAACATTCATGACCTGCAAAATCACTATTTAGATTCACTACCTGAAGACAAGGAAATGCTAAACTTAGAAGAAGACAACAGAAACACAATTAAAACCTTAGTTATCATGGACCGTTTGAGTATAGGTGGGCGTCTTCCAAACTGAGTCCGAGATTGATCTAAAACTTGGAAACAGCCAGCACGCCTGATGTCCCAAAATCGTATTGCACCATCACATCCCCCGGTAACCAATACCCATTCACTTGAATTAGACCATTCAACAGTCATTACACCATCTGTCATCACAGAAAACATTTGACCCAAAACCTTCTTTTAATAAGCACTCAGAAATCTATCTCACTTTACGGTATTTTAAGCAACATTAGATCTAAATAGCGAAATCATTTGGGCGACAGCATATGTTAATACTTCCTGTAAGAAGCACGCAACAGAACCATACCATACCGTACAATCATGTCAGTTTACACTAGCGATAACCAAATAATCCACAACCGAACCTCCGTCTAATAAATTCTAACCGGAAAGCCAACAAGCCATGCGTAAATAAATAAACTAAGCAGAAGGAATAATAAAGTATTGACATACCACGGTGACCGGACAAAGTATGAGCAAAAGCCCCGGAAGCAATATCACAAAGGCGAACTTGGACATCCTCAGTCCCAGCAGCGATAAGCATGTGAGACGTTGACAAATTAGACATTGCAGTCCTATGCACCTTTCCCGGCATTTTGAAGTTCACCACCACCTGCACAATTCAACAATGAACAAGATAATTTAAATTAAGAGTTTAGTTTCCATACATACACTGTGAGCCAATTAAATATCAACTTCTGAAATGATTATTACAAAATTATGTGTAGTAGAAGCAGCAGTACTATACCCAATTTGCAGTTTAAATAAGTGCATTGCAATTAAATATGATAGTGACCTGGGTGGTATTGGTATCCCAAACATTAATGTGATGATCGTATGAGCCAGTGACGAACAAGCCGGTGTCAATGGGATACCATATGGCTGTGGAGACGGCATATTTGTGGGCCTGTTGGTGCTGCTTGTCAACGACAAATAAGCACGTGTGTTTGGATAAGGCGGGCGCTGCTTCGGAAGCGGCGGATCGTTGAACGTCGTAGACGGCTACCGAGGCATCGGAGGCGGCGGAGAGCAGATACCTTCCCTCTGTCGAATCAATCTGATTTGACGGTGAAAATGGAAAGCGTGGAAAGGGGGTGGGGATTTGAATTGACGGTGGAAGGAGGGTAAGTGGGAATATGTACCTGAAGGGAGTTAACAGCGCCCTTGTGAGGGGACACGATGTCTTTGTGATTCGCCAATTGGAGCTGCGAAATGCGATGCGATTTTATACTATTGGCGAAATGGTTCGCGTGCACTTTCCCAGCTTCTCTGTCTCTGATCTGCTTCCACACATGCGTATGCATCTTCGGAGCATCTTCGATTGATTTCAACTCGATCACAATCAACACACTCTTCTCTTCTCTTCTCTTCTCACTTCTATTTCTGTTTAATGCCTAATTTTCTCCCTCATAATCTTTGTCCCCTGCTACAAATATGTGCAAGATTGCGTTGCAGCAAACTCAACTGGACTCCATCATTAGGCCCAATTGAGGTTGGGAATTACTATCTACACTCCCCGTTTTACTCCTGCGTTCCCCTAGTCATTGTTATTTCATAGCTAAACCAAGACAGGCTTAATTATAGTTGTCCTGATGTAAAAATTTATATTTATCCTTATTTTTAATCTGAATTAACTGTGTAATTATATTCATCGAAATACAAAAAATTATATATCTTTTTCCTTAAATGTCAAATATCACGAAAAAAATTATAATTAAATAAATCTGAAAATAAAAGAATAAATAACAAATATATAAAACAAGTTTAATTGTCATCCAAAACGCTAATTACACTCTCTCTCTTTCCGTGTGCACACGTGAAATTTGTCATTTAAATGCCTTCTTTTTCATGTACAACTCTAACCTTCTTCATCTTTCTATAGTCTTATTATTATCCTATACTTTCATCAATAACACCATTATTATCCTTAAAACTCATCGGACTTATCACCTGTTTCTTTCTTTTCTATTCTTATCCACTTAATTATTTTTCTGCCAACAATAAGAATTAAAAAAACATTTTAGTTTTATTTTGTTATAATTCGTAAATGCTTTTAAAAGAGCATAAGTATAAGTTATTTGATTGGTAAAAGTGTATCTAGTCAAATAATCTGTCAATAAACAACTTATTTTATTGTTTAAAGTTTAAGTAACATCTAAACAAATGCTTTTAAATCAATACAAATTTTTATGGTTAGGAAAGAAAATAAATAGAAAAGGAAAAAAGAGTTAAATGGAAAGATAAATTGTTTTCTTTTTTTAAAAAAAGTCAAAATAAAGATTATTTTGTTCAAAACAAAACCTTGAAATGATTCACAAACTTTCATGTTTTAGTTTCCACAAAAATTGATATAACATCAACCAAAAATGTGAAGTTTTAAAAAAAAGATGAAAGTGAAAGAAAGTGAAAAAGAGGGGACAAGGAAAAGTGGAAGGAGGAATGTGAAATTTAAAAAATGCTTTTGGGGTAAGGACAAAAATGGCGTTTCCAATCCCCTCTCCCTCCAACTTTTTTGTCTCCACTGCTGAATTTTACTCTTCTCGTGCATCATAATAAATTGGAGGCTCTAAATACCATATATAAAAAAAAAGGAAAAAAAAAAAAGACAGAGAGACCAAAAACAGATAAAGAAAGTTTTATTAAATTGAGAATGAATATTAATTAAGGAGAATGAGATGCATGATATGGCATGCATGTGAACCCAACTTATATGAGAGAGATCTATATTAAGTAACATTAAGACGTATAAAAATTTCGTATACTAATTCCTCATTCTCACAAATAGTATTCTAATTGTAAAACTTGTAAATATTAATTTTGAAAAATCGTATTTATATATTATTTTTTAATTTAAAGATATATTTGTAAGACTATTAAAATAATATTTTGACTACTAGAATTTTTTTTATAAAAAAAATATTTAATATACTCTTTAAACCATTATATATAAAACATAGGATTGGTCTGAATATAAAAAAAGTAAATGTTATGGTGTAAACTTCTTTAAACTTATCATAATAAATAATAAATTTTGTAAAAATATTCAAATAGATAAATCATGTTTGGAATTACATATTTAAAATAAATAAGTTATACTTCAATGTACAAATTTAGCTTGCAAAGTTTTTTTTTTTAATTTTTTTGAAGATGTTGTGATTTTATGTACGATTTTGACCTTATTTTGTATAGTATATATGAAGAAGTCGCATTATTGACAATAGAAGTGTGTATTTATAGGTTGATTTACAAACTTGTTATATGAAAAGTTGTGAAAGGGAAAACTCCTGATTGACAATACTTTGTGGATATCATTACTTGCTTTTTGTCAATTAAACTATTGGTTTCATTCAGGAGAATAATGTTGGCAATGTTGCATCAACTCTCAGGACTTGACTTGCTTCAAAAACAAAGGTGTTAAAGTTTCTTTCTTTCTTTTGTTTTATCTTAATGCTGTGTGGATTCCTTATTCTTATTGGTGCAATTTGCATCTCGAAAGGAAGATTTTTTTTCTTTGAGATGGTTGTTGGAACGAGGAAGATGTTGCATCAAACTTTGAGCTATTTTTCCACCACATGCTTAACTTCTTGAAAGGGGTCATTTTGAAAATTTATAAGTGGGTTATTTGCTTATTATTACATAATATTTGTTATGTCTAATTAGTCATTATCCTCTTTTCTCTATATGTTTTGTGCACTTTCACGTAATTGACTTCTAGTAATAAACAGAAAGCCACATTTTAAAACACTGACTTCTTTTATTAACAACAAAATGAAGTCATGCATTAACACATGGCAAATCAAAGCCTTGTAAAACAACTTTTTTTTTTCGAAGTTATAGTTTTAAACACCACTTGCTCGTTTATTTTTTATTTTTTAATTTAAAATTTTATATATTTGCGATTCACAAAGGTAGGCAAATCAAAGCCTTGTAAAACAACCTTTTTTAAATTTTGATAAAATAAATATACTTGAATATTATGTATAACAAAATCATAAAATTTAGAAGAAAAAACGAATAGGAATGTCTTTAGCAGAATATAAGAGGATTCAATAATGTATGTCTTCAAACAAATGCATGCAGAGTATATAAAAAAAATTACATAATAGTTTAATTCAATAAATGCACCAATTTTCCACTTTTTTTTCCCCGTTGTTTCGATTGTTTTTTTTTTTTTTTTTTTTTTTTTTTTTCCTTTGAACAATTTAGATATGGACTTTCTTCCACTTACATATTTTTCTTATTTTCTCATTAGTTCGCTTTCACTACAATTATAATAACTACTTTTATATATATATACCTTATCTCAGTTACTATCATAATAGTAATATTAATGTGACTATTATAGTTATTAGAACAATCACTTCTTTTTTACTGTTGACGTTATCATTATTCTTATATTACCTATAGTAATTATTACTACATAATTAACCATAACATTTATATCATCATCTTTGTTATGACAACTAGTATCTATCTTCTTATTATCACTTTCCTTATTGTTTCTGTTACATTGTTTTTATTTTTGATACATTATTGTTGTTGCTCTTATCATCGATATAATTATCTCAAATCATAATCATTACCATTATGATTGTAATTTATTATTATTCATTTTTCACACAAAAATAAAAATAAAATTTATGTTTGTATTGTTTTTGTCACATTTGTATCCTATTATATATACTATAGTACTAAGACATTATAATATAACAGGTATAGATAGATACAAGATAGAATTGAAAAGTATCTTATATTTTGTTTTGTCACATTGTATATATCTTACTTCAATTTATCTTCACAATTAATTTATAAGATTGATTTGGTGGTAAAAATATAGAATGTTAAGTTAAACTGATTACCACATTCTGCTATAATTAATTGTGTGGTGCATCAACAAAATATGATAATTTTCACTTTTTTATCAATATTCTTTTGTGTGAGGATGGAGTCAAGTAAAGAAATATTAGGTTAAGATAATCCATTTTTTTCTCTCATATTACTTACTGTCATCATTGTCAATTTTGTCATTACTATAATTATTATCTTCGTTACAAAATATCACCGTTTTACAATCTTTTACACAATCATCATCATTTTCATTATGGTCAAAATATTTATTATTTTTTTATCAAAATTATTATTATTATTATTATTATTATTATTCTCATCATTATCATGATATATAAGGTCAATATATATTATTATAAATAACTTCTCATTATCTGTATCATTATTACTATTATTAACGTTTATCTTATTTTTTATTTCATTAATATGTTACGATTTTGTATTTTTTTAATTATTATTAACACCTTTTATATATTTTAAAAAATTATATGATGAAAAGAATGTATTAATGTCCGATGAAAGAGAGATATACCGTTTATTTGTTATTTTTTGAATAAAAGGTAGGCGAAGGAGGATATTATATAAAACAAACAAACCAATCAACATGGTATCAATTTATTTAATATGTAGTTCTGTTTTCTTATCTATTTCTCATTATTTTTATCACTTTTTTTCTCTTTTTCTTCTTTATTAAACAAGACATTAAATAGATTTGACTAGTTACTTTTACTGGTCTGTACTTATAAAATTGTTTGAAAAAAAATATATTTGATAATACATTTAATTTATTAACTTATTGACTTATATAAATGTTCAGGCATGAATTGATATAGTGTTTGAATTTATAATTTATTGTTTTTTTTTCTACTCGACATTTTAATGAAAATCCTTATTACCTTATATTATACTATTTATTTTAAGAAAAATTTTGTTAAATGTTTTATACTATTTATTTTCTTTATATAACTGCCTAACTATAAAATATCTTTAATATTTATACCAAAGATGACCATAATAGTTTTGTCATGAAAAAAAGTGGAACTTATACATCTGACATTTTTGTCCCTTCCAATAGGGTCCAGCGTAGGCTTCGCTTTTCCAAAAATGGTGGTCCTAGTCCAACCCTCGTCTTTCAGTTTCAGCATTCCTCGCATTTTCTCCCTTTAAAAACTCAAACAAAAAATATTTGAACGCGAAACCTCCAACTCTCAGATGCCAAACTAACAAACTTCGCAGTTTAAAATTGAAAGACGAAAGGCTCTAGCAGCAGCATTGGTTCGCATTGCTGTGCCTATTGTTATTGTTATTATTATTATTCTTCCACTCAGTGAATAAACAGAAAAAATAAAGTTGAATTTTCAGATCTGGGATTAGGATTTGCTGATGAATGGGTAAAGTTAGTTGAGATCATCGGAATCCGAGCAAACACTGGTGAGTCCAATGCTCTGTTCTCCTTGTATGTCTCGCTCTTTTCACAACCTTTTGTCCTCTTCACTTTTTCTCACCATCCTCTGCTCATGTCTCCGTCTCGATTACTGCAATGTAGAGCACGTTATAGCATCCATCGCGCTGTTCTTCGTTTCATTTGCTTTGCCGATTGCCTCTGCACTAACGGAAACGCGTTTCTTAAAAGGTGTGCGCTGAGGGCGGAGTGACCGGAGAAGATGCTGTGCGCTTGCTCTTCCGGTGAGCAGTTCAAATTTGAAGAGCCGCCGCAGTCGCCGGACTCCCTCGCCACCAGGGATTTCTCCGCCAGCGGACTCTCTTCCAGGACCACCGGGGAATGGGAATCTAAATTCGATGAAACGCAAGTAGAACAAGCTGAATCTACACTTAAAGAAGCTCTTTCCTTAAACTATGAGGTTCGTTGGCAGTGCCAAGTACCAATGCATTTCGATTACTTTTTTCTGTTAGTGTTTTTTTTAGGATACCTTGTGCATGTTTTACTGGAGAAATTATTGTACGGTCCGCAACTAACTGATGATTCAACTAATCTTCTACTTGAGAAGAAGTATTTGAGTGCTACTAATTTTATTTTGTAAATTGAACAGCTCGGGTTCCGATAATGTAGAGATTCGTTGAGACTATCTAAGCATGATAATCCTGAATTATCTAATAATTTGTTCTTGTATGGGTAATCGTGTTCGAGTTGATTTAGATTACTATAGGTGGTAAAATTCTCTTTCTGAGTAGTTAATGCAACCGTATATTTCTCAGTATTGTTTAAAATAGAACAATCATCTTCTAGTTGATTCACAAGATTTTGTGTTTGTGTGTCCGTGTGAATTTATTTTTGGTTTATATGTGACATGTGTGTTTTGAGTGGATTCCAGGAGGCTAGGGCTTTGTTGGGGAGACTTGAATACCAAAGAGGGAATTTCGATGCTGCACTTCAAGTGTTTCAGGGTATAGACATCAAGGGTTTGACCCCGAGAATGATCAAGGCTATTGCTGAACGAACCAAGCAAAGGAAACCACGTTCCAAGGCAGATATCGTTGTTTCAAATGTGATGTCATTGCACTCTGTTAGCCTGCTTCTTGAGGCAATTTTGCTTAAAGCAAGGTCATTGGAGGAGCTTGGGGAATGCATTGGTCGGTAACTAATTTTATATTATATTACCTTTCCTTAGAGTACTTCCAATATCTTCTATGTTAAATTGTGCAATTTAATTTTGCATATGAGATCATGGACGTTACTCTATTTGAATTTAACTTCATTATTAAGGACGAGAGAGGTTTGGGGTGCCAATTCCGATGAGTTTAGTGTTTTATTAATTTGCCAGAGGCTGCAAAGGAGTGCAGAATAATTCTTGACACGGTTGAATCTGCCCTTCCTAATGGAATACATGAGGGTATTGGCGAAGATTGTAAGTTGAAAGAGATGTTTCATAAAGCATTGGAATTACTTCCAAGGCTTTGGATCAAAGCAGGATTTCTGGATGAAGCTGTAGCTGCGTATCGTCGTGCTCTGGTCAAGCCATGGAGTTTGGAGCCGCTAAGGTTGGCTGCTGTACAAAAAGATTTAGCTACGATACTACTCTATGGAGGTGTTGAATTTAGCCTATCCTCTCAGTTGCATGTATGGGGTAAGACAACACTTACCAACAGTGTTGAAGAAGCTATACATTTGCTAGTAATACTCATGAGCAAGGTGGCAATTGGGGAAATAGACTGGGATGCTGAAATAATGGATCATCTTACGTTTGCGCTTTCAGTCACTGGGATGTTTGAGCTACTTGCAGATCATGTAGAGCAGATCCTTCCGGGCGTCTATAGTCGGGCTGAGAGGTGGTACTTTCTTGCTCTGTGTTTTAGTGCTGCAGGACATGATGGGGTGGCATTGAACCTTTTAAGGAAGGCTTGCGGGAGTTCTGAAGCAAACCATAGACCCCATTTTCCTTCATTTTTGCTTGGAGCAAAACTCTGTTCCCTAGATCCTCGCCATGCTCATGAAGGCATTAACTTTTCACGTAAAGTAATTGACCTGGCTAAGCATCAAAATGAGCATTTTCTGAGTCAAGGCCATAAATTTCTTGGAATCTGCTATGGTGCTGCAGCTAGAATTTCTGTACTGGATTCTGAAAGAAGTATATTTGAAAGAGAGTCTTTGGCCTCTCTAAACTGTGCTGCTGTAAATGGAAATGATGACCTGGAAGCAATATTCAGCCTTGGACTGGAAAATGCAATTCAAAGGAATCTGGACGCAGCTTACAACAACATAATGATGTTCTCAGACATGACTGTTGGCAGTTCGAGAGGTTGGCAGCTGTTAGCACTTATAGTATCTGCACAGCACCGGTTTAAGGATGCAGAAACTATAGTTGATTTTGCTTTAGATGAGGCCGGGGGGATGGATCAACTTGATCTTCTGAGATTGAAAGCTGTACTTCAAATTGCTCAACAGCAACCCAGGCAAGCAATAGAGACATATAGGATCTTGCTTGCACTAATTCAAGCAAAAAAGGAGCTTTGGCTTCAAGATAGCAACATTGATCGAGAGCAAGCATTCAGGCATGAGGTGTGTAGTACATTCAAAGGAAGAACACTAACGTCCCTTGTATAGACTGATGTTAAAGTTGATTCAAAAGAAAAAATAGCTTGTCTACTGAAAACTGCTAGAACAACTATGGTTTCCCTAGACTTTGTTTAACAGTAATTCTCTTAAAAGGCTTTGAATGTCTGTTAAAAGAAACTCCTCCCATACTTCACCCTTCCTAAAACTATATGCTAGATTTTTAATTTTGGATGTCCAAATATTAGCTATTCCTAGAGTGGAACAATGGGAATTAACCATTAGGTGCAATATATATATTATTTGTTGAGTAAATATTAGTTTCATCTCTGAAATCTTGAGAAGAATTCCCCTTCTAACTTTTTCATCCCTCTCAGCATGCATTAACAGAAAGGAAGTTGGAAATGGGAGCCTGGCAGGATTTGGCTACGATTTATACAGATATCGGTTCCTTGGTCGATGCAAAAACTTGTGTTGACAAGGCCCGGTTGATAGAATTTTTTTCTCCAAGAAGTTGGCATATTACAGGTAAGGAACCTGTCTGTTCAAGTTTTTATGGTTGAACTCATGTCTGCATTGAGTGTTTGTGCCCATGGTAACCTAATCTGTAATTCCCTGTGCACAATTACAGGGGTGGTGCTTGAAGCTCAATCATTATACAGAGAGGCATTTGTTTCCTTTTCAATATCATTGTCTGTAGAACCAGATTACATTCCCAGTATCATTTCTACTGCAGAATTGTTGACGAAACTTGGTATGCACTCACTTCCAATTGCAAGAAGTTTTTTAATGAACGCTTTAAGATTAGAACCTACAAATCACGATGCTTGGTTCAACCTTGGATTGGTTTCAAAAATGGAAGGTTCATTACAGCAAGCAGCAGAGTTCTTTCAAGCTGCTTATGAGCTGAAGCTTTCTGCTCCAGTGCAAAAATTTAAGTAATCAAGGGAAAGTGAGCTTGACCAAGAGAATGATAGAAAACACGCGAGCAGCAAGTGACAAAAATGCTCCTCCCACAATTACCATTGCTTGGTTGTTGATTTGTTGAAAATGTATAGCTAAATCTGGCTACTTATCAATAAATTTTCTTCATTCTGTTCAAATCAAATTTTCATTTTTTTCGCTAGTAGAATTAACCATGGACGGAAATGGTGAAACATCATGGAGTATCCTGTCAAATAATGACATGAACTAGATAGTGGAGGCTCTCATAATAGTATGCTTGATTGTTATTGTTGCCCTCCTGGTACACAGTTTCTGTACTGCGAAAGAAGATTACCTATTTACGTAGTATCCTGTCAAATAGCGACACGAACTAGATAGTCAAGGTTCTTATAATTGTATGATTGATTCTCACTTAATCTTTCTGGTACATAGATTTTGTACTGTGAAAGAAATTTACCTATTGGCCGTCATTATTTCTAATTGTTATTGTGAAGCCGAAGAAAAGAACAAGCAAGCTTCATGTTACGACTTTAACCATCGATCTAACTTCCCATTATTAATTTTATGTTAGCAGCCAACATTTTCAATAAAGTTTTGCTTTCAATTCTCCCATTAAAAGAAACACCAAGATTTGGGAAATGAGTATTGAGCTGTTCTACATGTCAATAATCAAACTGGTCCATGCATGTGATAGGAAGGCTTCATTGCAAAGTCATAATAAACCCAAAATAAAGTCCCCAGCTAACTTACACGGTTGACTGCAAGATGAGATGCTCAAATTTCTCACTTTTTCTTGGTACAATTTATAATAGCTGCCCAGAGCTGGACCTGGGATCGCTTTTTCTGAATGTATTGCTATTAACAATCTTTAACTTTAAAATTAGTCTCTAGACTTGACGTTTAATCTGTTTCATATTATCTGTAGCTCAAAATATTAATGACATATATAATACGTATTTAACCAATGGTAGAATCATGAAAAAAGTTCAAGTTCTTACTTCTTAGTTCCCCTTCCCAAAATAAAAGCAAATACAAAATAACATAACATAAACTGGTTGATGCGTTCAATTTTTGCGGAAGGAAATGGAGTTTTTTCAATACCAACAAATGGAATAAAATCACCAAGCTACATCCTTGTTTTCTTTACATCACGAATTCTTTCCAATCAAATATAATATTTCCTGATCTGAGAAACAACAAATTTGACCGATGGTACAGTTGTAGTAAAGACCGTTTGTTCATCTCCGGAACAAGGAAAGCTGGCAGTGCAGAGGATTTGTCTGACCTATACTTATTAATACTGCAAAATAAGAAAGGGAAAACCAATGAGACAAATCATTTCCAAATTCTGAATTGGAAGAAGATATTTTCATTTTTTCACAGAAAAGAAGGTATAAATTTCTACTCCTAACTGACAATTCATTCAGCTAGCAACATAGTAACTCTGGAATTGTCCTGATCGACACAATGTAGAAAATCATCTTTTTGTTACGCACCCATTTGGGTTTTAATAACTTTTTTTCTTGTGAAAGTGTAGTGCAGACAAGCAGCATTTCGATGATACCGTATATGCTTCTCTAGAAAGAATTCATGAAAGATCTTGAATTTGGCTACCATCATATTTTATCCCATGCAAACTTGATTTTAGCTTATAAATTGTTATATTGCAGCTCTTTTACTCTATGCAATGAGTTGCATTTACATTACACGTTGTTTATGCAAATCTAGTTTTCAAGAAACAAAAGTTTAAAAGGGGCAACCTAGAGCTAAACTTTATCAGATAGATCATTCACCTTACATTTAATAAACAGTTGGCCTAGCCCTCAACCCATCTGCCACTGCATCAACGTATGAAAAGTCAAAACATATTATCAATGTTAGCTAATAAATCCATGAAAAGATAGATAGCTAAACGGCAAGGGCAACAAGGCAGCAAATCGAGGGAAAATATTAAAAAGATATAACAGAAAAAGTGCAATAAATTCTTAATAAAAAATTAACGGAATTTCCCTACAATTGTATGATGGTGATTTAGCAGAGATTTAACCAGAGAGAGTCTATACTATTTACCGAAAATCAAGTGGCCCCATGTATCTCTAATCCTTTACAAACGCTTCACCATTGTTGGAGTTTTCAGCTTCCTTTTCCGTTTCTACGGTTTCTGCCGTTTCTGGTTGCTTTGCCTCCCCTGGTTGCTCTTGCCTGCAATGACAATCAACACCTAAAAGTTACTCTACATGAATATATGTTTTTTCTTTTTAACAGCTACATGAAAATATGTACCTATATCGTCACCCAAAAGACAAAAAACATGGTAGAAATGTTATTTTTCCATGGTAAACATCTTTTTACAATTTTTCTGTGTTGACCAGGGTATTAAAGGCTTCCATACGGTCAACAACTTTCTACATTGTTTGAAATTCAAGATCTTTTTGACCAAATTTTAAAACTCTCTGAGCTTTAAAATTTTTTCAAAAAATTGACTTTTTTTCATCATAAAGTTTTTCAGCCGCTTCTGCTCTGCAATTATGCCAAATACATGTCACAACATGCATGCATTTTCTAACGCAAACGTACGTGATACGTGCATGTGTATATTTATCAGACGCATGTAATCAACGTAGACCATAAGAACGTAAGATATAGATGGAAGGATGAGAAGCAAATCATGCATAAGAACGAAAGCAATAGATGGATATTATTTTGAGAAGCATATATGTGCATGCATGAAAATGAATGAATGCATGCATGAAGATGAAGAAGAAGAAGATACTTTTTCTGGGCGGCTTCAGCAGCTCTTGCACGTGCTTCTTCGGAGGCCAACCTCTCTTCCTCTTTGGTCATTCGCTTGTTGCCCCCGTCGAAGCAACCAAAGCACAAGCCCATGGTTTTGGTGCCTCTCCCCCTCCCCTCTCTCTCCTTCTCTCTCCGTGTGTGGCCTACCCTATGCTCCTCCTTTTCTCTCTTTTTTTCTCTTCTGTTTCTTCCCTCCTCCCCTATACGCCTCTACAATCTCTATTTTCCCCTTTTTCCTTGGATTTCTCTTTCTTTCTTTCTATTCATGATCACTATTATTACCTACTATTAACAATTTTTTAACCTACCTCCTTTGCTTCTTTTCTTCAAATTCCGTTGCGCCATTCCGCGTTTAATTTCTGTCATCCAATCATTTATACTTCTTTCAACCCACTCTCCTTTTTTAATTACCCGAATAAACCAATATGCTACTGTATATAAAACATTATTTCATTCTATTTATTCATATATACACTTTTTTAATATATATATTTTATACATGTTAATAGAATTATTCTTGTATAGATAAGAACGTGACACGCTATTCTTCATCCACTAAAAATAAAAAAAACCAAAGAATTAGGTCTAACGAGCGTCAGTTTCAAACCTATAAACAATTAATTTGGTGCTAGATTGTTTGATTTTCTGTTATAGATATGGTTTGATTTGCCTTATTTTGTTTTTTTTTTTCAAATTATTAAATGAAGTTCATCTAAAAATAACGTGTCATATAGATACGTGGATATACAAAAATAGCTCATCAGTTAGATGGATCAAATCATATGGTTGAGTTGTATTGATCAATATTTCACAGTTTTTTTTTTTTTGTTGAGCTGTCTTGCATTTCTTCGACCGCATATAACTTTGCACGAATTTCTGATTCGATTGGGATAAAAAATTATAAAAAGTAAAAGATAAGATTTGTTTATTTAATATTGGTCATCAGATGCATAAATTTTATTATTGAAATGTAATTGTATGTCAAATCACATAATCTCAATTTATATATAATAATGTATCCCAGAAAGACTTTTTTTTTCGCTAGATTTATGAAACTTTATAATTTGGTCTTCATCACGCATTTTTTTTAAAACAGGACACTTTAAGGGTGCTTTAACTTCTTTTTTTTTTTTTTTTTA
>Ga0209489_106246_pt1 | contig 19413 bp, 5 predicted proteins | sample SiratrowhiteBW_FD_187527 | JGI IMG/M metagenome (GOLD analysis project Ga0209489, IMG submission 187527) | Root nodule microbial communities of legume samples collected from California, USA - Siratro white BW (SPAdes) (version 2) | ecosystem: Host-associated > Plants > Roots > Nodule | place: USA...
TTTTTAAAAAAAAAAAAAAAAAGAGATTTTGAGTAACTATCAAAACAAACTTTGATACCAAATGTTAAAATAAAATGTAAAAAAAAAAATTATTGGAGGAGTTGATTTAGTTAAAAAAATGATCATTTTTTTAGTTTTAAAAAGATTATTTTTCACTTTGATAAGTTCGAATGTATTGTTAAAGTCTTGAACACTTACCAAGAAATAAAGAAAATGTAAGGTATAATAGGAGAATTTAAGTAGTTTTAAATTAATTTAATTTACAAATAGTTTAATCCAACATGATCTAAAAATTGTTTCCATTACTATAAAAAATTTATCACAAGCATAACTCATAAGCACATACAACAGAATTATAGGCAACTTTATTGAAAACCTATAAAAAAACGAACATAGAAGTAGAAATGTGTTATATGTACAAAGTACAAATAAGTGTATAACCATAATCATATGATGAAAAGTTATGAAAAAAATTCATCAATAAGTAAATAAAATGACAATTTTTAAACTATTAGAAATGTTTTGTAGTGCTTCAAATTTATTGATGCAAGATCCATGGTTTAGGTGATCTTTCGTCAATAAATTATTAAAATATGTTTTAATCTTTGAGAAGTTGATATCATGTCTTTGCAATTGTAAGAAATTAATTTTAAGAGTGACATCTGATATATTTTGAAAATGTGTTTTCTAGACTTTTCAAGAATAGAGATAATTGATTAATTCATCAAAATTCATATAATAGATCATCTATTTAAGTAATTTATTATTTGTGCATGTAAAAACTCTTTCATGTTTAAAAATAGATTATCCACTTATAATATTCACTATTTACAAAATTTATGACTTTTGATATGTCTAGGATACATAAGATAATTAATTATATTATTCTATAATAAATTTAATTTACCATCATTTAAAAACTTAATTATTTTTAAATTATTTTAAATAAAGCATGAATCACAAATTAATTACTTATGATAACTTTTAAAGAGATACAATATAAATATTTTAATGTATGATCACACAAATTATGTCACTTAAAAAAAATATAAAACTATCATGTGTATTTTAATATTGTAACATGCTCATAAAACACAATATTTAAAATTAGACTATCCTCTTATAATATTCATTATTTACAAAATTTATGACTTTTGACATGTGTAGGATATATAAGATAATTAATTATATTTTTCTATAATAGATTAAATTTACCATCATTTGAAAACTTAATTATTTTTAAATTATTTTTAAATAAAACCTAAATAACTAATTAATTATTTATGATAAGTTTTAATGAGATACAATATACTTATTTTAATGTATGATCACACAAATTTATGCAACTTAAGAAAAATATGGAAACATCGTACAGGTGTATTTTAATATTGTAACATTTTCATAAAACATAATGTTTAAAACTAGATTGTCTTTTTATAATATTCATTATTTACATAATTAACTTTTGATATGTCTAGGATATATAAGATAATTAGTTATATTCTTTGGTAATAGATTAAATTTACCATTTGAAAATTTAATGATTTTTAAAGTATTTTAAAATAAAGCATGAATCACTAATTAATGACTTATGATAATTATTAAAGAGATATAATATACCTATTTTAATGTATGATCACACAAACTTATGGGACTTAAGTAAATACGAAAACAACATACATAATTTATGGTGTATTTTAATATTACAACATCTTTATGGTAAGTCATTGGATGATATGACATAGTCTCCAGTCTCCTAGATATTAGTTTTGATGACAACAGATACAATATGACATTCAAAAGGTTTAATGAACTGCTGTTAAACATTAGGATGATGCACTAGAAGAAGAGTCAAGACCATCAAACGAACTGATGAGGTCAGCGTACATGTACTGGACGCACATTATGGCTTCAACCACTAAGACCTTTTAACTAGAAACAATGCATAAGATAATACGTTGGACGAATAGTCTAGACAAAGACTATGATCTTGTAGCATGTGAAAGAATTGGCAGATGAACTCATTTTGGCGAGGAGTAATCAAAAGATCCATTTAGTCTGGACGATGTTTTGAATGAACATATTGGACATATCTTAAGCGTATAATGGATAGATGATGCAATAATGGAAAGTGAAGTAAAAAAATAATCTATAATAATTGGTCATGCTAGATAAAGGTGCTTGACGATGCATATAAACTAAAGAGTGTCAAATGAGCTAGTATATATTGAACCAGATGAAACCAACCTATCAGATGAAAAAAAAATCAAAGTTTTTACCTTAGGGGGTTTCTAAACTTTATATTTATAATTATTATTTTCTTATACACATCACATGATTGCAAATAAATTTTTGAAAATACTAAATTAATGTTTTATTCTCTAATCAGAAAATCTCATGCTTAATATTAATAAGATTCAAAAATATTTTTTATATAAGTTCATTTAAGTTTAATTTTTATTTAACATTCAAAATTTATATAGACTTAGAAAGTTTAGAATTTATATTTATCTCTTAAATAGAAAGCTAATAATAATTTAGGAGATTATATTTTGGAATTATCTAAATGATTATTTGATCGTCCCGGTACTTAAATAAAAAAACTTAAATGGTCAATCATGTTTAAATACTTTTTTTCATAATTGATTGAAGCATTACAAGACACGAAAGACATCACAAAAAGAAATCTTATAAGATGTTGGAAATAGAGTGATATAAGAATTGAGAAAAGAAGGTTGGTAGATGAAGACAAAGTGATGGCCTTGCCTTGGCTATGTGCACTATACACAAAATTGGATGAGATGTTTGAACAATGGAGCTACTGGTGAATGACCTTGAGATGCATAAATACTTTGAATCAAAACGACAACAAAGATAGTGATGAAGTTGCAGCGAAATACATAAAGGAATGGAGCAAATTCAGCAAGGTTTATGACTGAAAGTGGTGGAACAAGGTGATTGGAAGAGGTGAGGCCAACTTCCAATGAAATTTCTAAGCTAATCTTCTAAGAGAAGCTAATAAAGATGAAGCTCAAGAACCAAATGTGCTAGAAAATTTCAATAGCATAACACTAGTTCAAATCAAGCTTAAAATTTAAAACACTATGCAGTCCTATTTATAGAGTGATTCGCACTCTAGCTTCTAGAGCAAGTTTTCTAACGAAATTTAACTTCTACAACGAGCTGCTAATCCTAAATTCTATGATAAACTTCTCAACCCTACCCCAAGGCTCTCACAAGGTGATGACAAGTGACACAAGGAGAAAGCTTCTCCCATACCCTAACTTGGACCACTACTATTTATGAGCTTCAAAGCCCAACATATTACACTACATGACCCAAAATACAAGACTCAAATATATTCTATTTGGTCCAAATATAAGTCCCAAATTATTCTAAACTATTTTAAATAATTTATACAATTTAGATGACTTCTCCTTGATGCTCCATGTTCTCCAAAGTGATTTCTCCATGGTTGCATTCGGGCCCGAGCAGCTGGTCGAAAGCCCAAACAGGCTCAAATGGACCCAATCTTCTAGAAAGCTCTTGATATACCCTTTGACTCTTTGTCCTCTTTATTCTTTGACTAAGGTGGCTGGGGCGTATTCCATTACAAAGCTTCATTGAAAGAATCACACAAAAGACTTTTAAACAAAAAGATAGAGAATAAAGTCCAACGTTCCTATTTTGTTACAAAGAAGGAAAAAAATTGAAGGACTTAATTATGTGATAATATTATGAAGATTACATCAAAGCAAGAGTTGCCTAGAAGAAGTCACTATAACTCCCTCAGGTGGTGCACATACCATCAACTCAACGTTTAACTCTTTAATTGGCAACTTGAGTTTCTTAACACAAGTAGATGATAAAAAAGAATGGGTTGATCAAGAATTAAACAATACATATAATTGTACTCTAGAGATGAAACAATTACCTCTAACAAGACTATCAAATTTTGAAGCTTCAAATCAGTAATAACAAACACTCTGCTAGCTGCTTTGGCCTATAATTGTTACCTTATTGTGCTTGTTGCACCCTACCAAAATTTGCTACTCTTAATTGAACATGACAATCTTTTGTTGTATGACTAAATTTGTGATATCTATTATGTAACACCCTAACTAGTATATAAATAATTATCGTTTAACTGAAAATTGGGAGTAATTATTTTTTGTAAATTAAGATTTTCTTAGAGAGAATATTAATCATAATATAATCTCATAGATATGTATTTCAACATTTTACATCCTTGTAATTATTCACAATATATATATATATATATATATATATATATATATAAGTTTTGTACAATAATAAGAGTTCTATATTAGAGTAGAGGACTATCTATATATTTTATATATTCTAAAGATATTAGACTTAGATTCTTTATGAGTCAAAAATCCAAAGAAATCTCCTAATACTTTTTTTCCTGAACAACTCTTACTAAGTAGGTTATACTTCTACACATATAATAAGTACATATGACTGAAAAAGCATGAAGGGAGTGAGGTTAAGTCTTAAATATCAATCTTAATAGACTTAGCATATAATACAAATAGTGGGGCATATGACTTGACCTAAAACCACAAGACGCAATCTCACTTTATCAAACATATGAATTGATATACTACTTCTGATGACCCACCCTGAACATCAAAAGTTCTTGAGAAGTGATTAGGGAGTTGAATATTTCTCATTAAAACATTGGTATAATCATAATTATTTTTCTTGAAAATATTGGTCATTTATCTACCAATAAAACAGATATATACTGATTACCTAATCTTGGCGTTTCTGAGCAGTTATGGGATAACACCAAGTTTGGCTTATGAATATCCTAGTCCAGGGCATTGTTGTAAACTATCTATATATTCATCTACATGGAAATACTTTCTTAGACCCTGCTATGGTCCTTACCTTTCATCCCGCATTGTACCAAATTGTGACTTTCCAAATACAAACATTCATACATTAGTCTGGTCTCAACTCTTTGTAATGAAACCTAAGACTTTTTTTCAAACAAACATATCATTGACATTTTCAAGAATCATTTAACATAATGACCATTAGAATATATCATATTTGTCTTAAATAATGATTTATGCACATCATTCAAAGAGATACAACTAGTAAAATAATAATAAAAATATAGATAACTTTCTTTTATCTAAATTAATCAAACAAAGTATTTACTTTTACTTTATATGTATTTCTTATAATTATATATATATATATATATATATATATATATATAAAATTAATATTTAAAATATTATAAAATAAATTAAAATAAGAATTAAAGTAAAAATTTTAAATAAATTTAAAAATATAATTTAATAAATAGAACTAATGCATAACTAAGACAAATTAAATATGATTGTAGATTAAATAATGATGCTCATTATGTAACTAGAGATAAAGTAAATGACATAAATAAATAAATAAAGAAGATTAGTGTGTAACTAAAAATAAAATAAATAACATAAATGAATAAACATGATTAATGCATAATTGAAGATAAATTAAATAAAGTAAACAATACATAATTGGAGATAAATTAAATAAAATATATAGTATCAATGTATAACTGGAGATAAATTAAATAATATAAATAAAAAACAAAGAGAGTAATATAATATATAGTTTAAAATAAATAAAAAGTTAATTAAACACACAAATTTATTAAGATTAATGTAAAAATAGCTTAATCATACTCTCTTCTTACTTTTATTTGAAGTGACAAGCTAGAATTAAAAGTTAAAAATAAAATAAATAATATATATAAATAAATAGAACCAATGTCTAATTAAAGATAAATAAAATAAAATAAACATTATTAATATATAACTAGATATAAATTAAATAGAATAAATAAAAACAATATATAACTGAAGACCAATTAAATAATAAAAAAGATAAAAAGAATAATGTAATATATAGTTTAAAATAAATAAAATATTAATAAAATACATGTAAGTTTATTAAAATTAATATAAAAAAAATCTTAATATCATTCTGTCCTAATTTTTAATTGGAATGACAAATTACAATTAGAGTTAAAAATATTTTAAAAAGATTAAAATTATTTGGGATCTCTTACTCTAAATTACCCTTCTCTCTCCTTTTGTCTCTTCCTCTTCCTTATCTTTTTCTTCTCTCTTCCTGGTCTCTTTCTCATCTCTCCTTACCCCCACATTCACCCTGCCCCACCCCACCCCACCTATATATAGCCTAATTTTTTATTTAAAAATATAATAATTACACTATAATATTAAATATAATCTTATCTTATTCTTTTAGTAACATTCTTTTAGTTATTACTTTTCATAATTAAATATGTATTTTAATGATTAATTAATTAATTAATTTTTCTTTTTTAATATTATTATTTTCCTTTTGATAATCATAATTGATATAATTTTTAATATTCATAAATACATTTTATTCATAATTCATATTTAATTTATATATAGTCATATTTTTTTATTAATATTTTTATTTTATTTAGTCATAATATTTTTTTTAAAAAACCTATTTCACTTGTTTCATAATGTTCAAACTTTATCTATAAAGAGTACAATTTTTTTTTAAAATAAAAATTTAATCACATGAATTGAAAAAAAACAAGTTTTTCTAACTCTTATTTTAAAATAAGGATAAAATATAAGAGATGTTAAATATTGCATGTCGTATTTACAATCTATACAAAGTGAAATCTAACATGTAGTCAACATATATAAAGCATTTGAAATCTGATCGTGATTTAGAAGTTGATCCTTCATGGTTATAAGATTGAGGTATGAAATAAGACTTTTTTTTTCTATGCTTAGGTATGCTTCTAGAAGGTTCTGTCATGTAAAGATTAGTAATCTGATTACTATTTTCATACTCTTCACTACTTTAGCCTTCTTCACAAGAGTAAGAAATTCTCTAATGGATATAAAAATCACCACCTCTGAAAAAACTTAAAATGATCACTTTGGATACAGTTTGCTCAATTACAGACTGTACTCATTTCAATTCAATCTTTGAATAATTATAAGAAATTAACTATACTTAACTTCAAACATTTACATATCTTTCAAATAAAATATAAATTCTGTTCAGAAATCAAAATATTGTTACGAAATGACCTTCATATCCATATTATTTACTTTTAAGATACTATCAAGACACAAATAACTTCTCTTGTTTGTAATTTCTTTCTCTAATGTAACTTTAAGAGAACCACTTAAAATATAAAGGACCTAATGCAAAACATCCAAACATAAACAAAAATTAGTATAAGTTTAATCAAGTTGAGAGGATTATTTTTTTCAACTAACTCCACCAAAATTGATAAAAAATCTAAAAGAAAGAAATGAAAATAAATCTTTAAAAGAGATGGACACTTATTTTAATTGAAAACCGATTGTCTAAAATTGTCCCTTACCAAGATTTAATTCAAATTATAGAAAAGACTATGTTTGAAGAAATAAAATTGGAGAAAAACTAGAGATAAATCCAAAAGAAAAGAAGAGGAATAGAAAAGTGACCGATGTTACAAATATCAATAAGTTAAACAAATTTTCATTCTTCATTTTTAATTTTTAACAGAATTTTACTTTATTTTTTTCATAGTAAGTCAAATTTAGTTAGCCGTTTTGTTTTTTTTTTCTTTCAAATTCAAATAGATTAGACTTGGTTTTGTATGATTTAAATGGGTTAACTTTCAAGTTACCCAACAAAAATTGAAAATAACTAAAAACTATAAAAATTATGTTCTTACTCCAATAAAGTGAGCTTTTTTTATTGTCCCAATAGATATTTTTTTAATATATTTTGGCCCAAAAAAATTTAAAATTATTGATTTTAGTCTTTATAAAAAAAGTAAATTTCGGTTTGGTTCTTGCAAAATATTTTTATTTGATATTAATGCCTCTAAAATATAAAATTATTATTTTTAATTTCTAAAGTTTATTTTAAGGTATTGATTGTTGAAATTATACATCAACTACTAGTGAGTGTTATCTAAAATAAATATTTGACTTTTCCCTATTTATATTAATGTGTGTAGTTGATAGTACGGGCCAAATTCTTTTTTACTCTTTAAGAGATAAAAGTCAAAGAATTTTTATATAAATTAAAACGAAATTTGTCTAATTTTACACGAATTAAAAATATATTTAAATGAATTATTTTAATATAATATAACTAATCTACTTGAGGTGAGTGTATAGTTTATGTAACCAAACTTATGTAAACTACACCAAATTAAATAACTATATTATTTAATTCAACTTGATGTTTCAAGTTAACTACACCAAACCTATATCAACTGGATGAAATTGTTTTTTTTTTTTTTTTTAAATTTAGGTTAATTCCTTTTGTGTTTAACTTTTTTATACAAAATTAAAACTGTCAAAATGTGTATAACTTGTAAGTCAATTGTATCCATCACGGTCGGATCATGTAGAAAATAAATATATTTTATAATAAGTATAACAAATCTAATTTACTTAAGTAATTTTGGTGGACAGAGTTAACCCATCTTACTTAAAAAATAATTATTTTAAAATTTAGGAAAGCCAATCCGTTTATAATATAAGTTAAGATAAGCCTAACCCAATAAACTAAATTAACGTATTTTCACGATCATATACAAAGTAATATGATGAAAGTCAAAATAAGCCACAAAATATTATGTTAAGGAGCTATTGGTACATATGGTTTAGCATGTGAGGTTTTAAAGAAAATTGATGATCAATGCCGACTAGAATATAAGGTTGTTATTTGAGGTATTATTTTACCAAAATATAATCAGATTCAATAGAATGAGAACTAGTTAAATGTCAAATAAAAACCTTTAAATATATATTCGATCAAAGTTCCAAAATAAAATATAAAAAAAATAAGTCAACTCTATCCACTTTATGATTGGCTAGTAATGCAAATTATGTACATTAGAAAGTTGAATCATACCAACTCAACACATATCTTTAACAAATTAAATATATTGATTCACCAAATTCAACTCTATTTGAAATCCTACTTCCCTCACCTATCCCCTCATTAAACTATAATAAAAATCATAGAAAAACGTAAATGTTTGCTACCCAAATTAATCAAATATTACAATATTTTAATTAATTAAAATTAAGGAAAACTAAAAAATATAATAAAAATTATAATTGCAATTAAATCTCATATTTATACTTTTTTTTAATAGTGTTTTATTTTAGTATAAAACGCTTTTCACATAATCATATAAACTAATAAAAATAATTAATTAAGTTAAATTTCTTGAATTTCGAGATAAAATTATTGATGTACCAAATATATTTTTATCATTAACTACTATATATATATATATATATATATATATATATTTCGTAAATATTTCATAAAATATAAACAAAAAATATCCATTTATTTCAAATTATGCTTTATATTAAGAACATGAAAGGTGATCTCATATTTAATTTGAAGAGCTTTGTAATATTATTTTTATTGACTTATATTATGACCATACATTTTTTTAAAGACTTTTTGACTATTATTTTAATTATAAAATATTTTTTTGTATTATAATCACTTCATTATTATAATTATAAAGATATATTATTAATTACTTATAGCATGTAAATCAATATAATTTTTTGTTTCGAAATTTTTAGAAATTAAATTTCTTTCTTCATAGTTATTACAGTGCCTTTTTTTTTTTTTTTTTTTTTTTTTTTTTTTTTTTTTTTTTTTTTGTGAATGGGTACAAATTGTTCAACTTTTGCGTGCGCGCATCAATATCACTTTACTCATTTTTGTCAAACAAATGTTTATAGATATTTTTGAAAAAAAATGTGTTCATCAAATAAGAAAAAAAAAACATTAATACCATAAATAAATCAATATGAAAATAATAATAATAATAATAACAATTATTAAACAAAATAACATAAGTTTCCATTTAGACAGATTTTAATATTTCAGCATGCCTGAGATGATATTTATGTTCTTATTTTGTCCAAATTATCACTAATTTTTTAAAACTCATGCTCTCCAAAAATACGAAAATAATTTTTATGCCATAATATGAATAAATCATTATTTTGTCAATTTATTTTTGGAAAATTATATAAACGTTTATCTCTTTCAATTGCGGTATGAATTTATTCCATCCATTTTTTTTATATGATTGGTGAAATAGAAGTGTAGATCATTCATGAGTGAATTGAGTTTATATTGATACGAGTTGAGTTGGAAATAAAAAATATAATTTTTTAAATATAGATTAAAATTGAATTTGACTCACTTAACTCATACCATAAATAAATTTGAGAAAATGAGAATAAGACAGGATAAATGTAAAATTAACTATCACATCCTCATCTCTTAAAAAAAATTCATTTCCATCTTGATCTCCATATTTAAGGTATGAATTTTTCATCTCATCTCATCTCTATCTTCATCAAGGAACAGATCTATCCATACCCACATATTTATTTTTCCAAATATTAATTGAATAATTAAAAAATAAAAGACACAATAAAAAAATATGATAGTTTCAATTATTTAATATCAAAAGGATATATATATATATATATATATATATATATATATATATATATATTCTCCAATATCAAATATTAAAATAAAAATTATAATTATATAAATATTAAATAAGAATATAAAATAATAATTGAATAAAAATTAAATAAGTATAGGAAAGAGTAAACATAATCAAATATATAACATAATAAAAAGTTTCCTTTTAATAATTAAGTATTTTTTAATTAATATTTAAGTATTGAGTTTTTTTTTTTTTTAATAAGGCATCTTGGAACAATTACACAAATGAAAAAATAAATCAAGAGAAGGCATAATCAAAACATGTATTGTATAGATTCTTATTAATATTGAGTTACTTATTACTCAGAATGAGTAATTCACTAAATCTTGCTAATAATTAATACTACTCCTGGTATTTAATATAAAACACTTTTCACACAATCATATAAAATAATAAAAAAATTAATTCAATTAATTTGTTGAATTTCGAGATAAAATTACTGATGTACCAAATATATTTTTATTATTGATGATTTTTTTAAATTATTTTCTTATTACTTATATATATTCACAATATTTAATAGAAACAAATAAAAAGTTAATATTTCAAAAATGTTTCATAAAATATAAAACGTTTTATAAAAAATCATCCATTTCTTTTAAATTATGCTTTATATATTAAAAACCCGAAAGATGATATAGTATTTAATTTGAAGAGCTTTATAAGATCTTTTTTTATTGACTTATATTATGGCCATACATTTTTTTTTGAAAGACTTTTTCACTATCAAATTTAATTATTTTAATTTATAATTTTTTTTTTTATCATAATCACTTCATTATTATAATTATAAAGATACATCACTATATATACATATAAATCAATATAATCTTTTGTTTCGAAAACATTAGAAATTAATTTTTTTTCGTAGTTATTACTGTTTTTTTTTTTTCGTGAATGGGTACAAATAGTTCAACTATAGCGTGCACGCATCAAGATCACTTTACTCATATTTGTCAAACAAATGTTTATAGATGTGTTTGAAAAAATAATTCTTCTTCAAATAAGAAAAATACATTAGTATCATACATAAATCAATGTGCAAATAATAATAATAATAATAATAATAATAATAATAATAATAATAAAACAAAATAAGATAAGTTTCCATTTGGACAGATTTTAATAATACATTTCAGCATGCTTGTGATGGTATTTTGCGTTCTTACTTTGTTCAAATTAGCACTAATTTTTTTAAAAGTCATGTTCTCCAAAAATAATAAAATAATTTTTATTTCATATTATTAAACATATACGGAATTGGTTATAGATTTAGAAATATATGAATAAATCATTATTTTTTCAATTTATTTATGAAAAATTGGATAAAAGTTTATCTCTTTTGATTGCTATATGACCTTATTCCACCTATCTCTCCTTATTTTTCTTGCATGATAGGTGAAACTGTAGTGTAGATCTTGAATAAATATGTGGAAATGAGTTTAAATTTTGTAAGTTAATTTGGTTTAAACAGGTATCAGTCGGGCTTATTAAAAAATATAATTTTTAAATGTGGGTTAAAATTAAATTTGATTTATTTAACTCATTGATTATACAAATTTGAAAGGATGACAAGAGATCATGCAGATTTGACTATTTTATCCCTATCATCATTTTAGATGATAAAATTCTATCTTCATTTTAATTCACATAGTATAATTTTTTTTTACCATCTCCATTTCTATCGGTAAACGAGTATACTGAAGTCACTCCTTTATTATTCCAAATATTAGTTAAATAGAGTTTTTTAAAAAGTAAAGTCACATATAAAATGAAACATGATATTATTAACATGATATAATGTCAAAAGAATATACATTTTCTTTTATCCAATATCAAATATCAAGAAAAAAATTATAATTGTTTAAATATCAAATGAGAATATCAAATGCATATGATAGCAGATGATTGGTGGGTTTTGGAGTGTCAGCTTAACTGAAACGTCAAAATCTATAATGATGCCTAACACGAGTTTTTTATTAAAAAAATGAGGATATCAAATAATAATTGGATAATTGTTAAATACTTATAGAGAGAAAATAAAAATGATCAAATGTATGATCTAGGAATAAGTTACGAAACTAGAGACCAAAGAAAAGTTAACATAAACCTTTTAGGTTACATAAAAAATTGAGGGTGCTTTAATAATTTAAGATGAGAAGAGGTATGAGGATGAGAATGAGTATTGGAACGAATATGGGGATAGGGACGGGTTGAAACATACTCATCCTCTTACCCATATCCAATTTAAAAAATTAGGTTTTACCCATATTCATACCCGTATCCAATCACTAGTACAAAAAATGCATTCTATGACAGGATATTACATCGGTTAAAATAGAACTGATGTAACAAAAACATGGTGACATTTTTGTAAATATTTGAAGAAATATTATGTCGGTTAACTCAAACCCGACGTAATATACCATATACTAAGTTAGTTTCCTCTCATAACCGACGTAGAAAAGACTGAAAAAATAAAAAATCAAAATTTGAAAACTCTGATAAAGCGAAAAAGCTATAACGTCGGTTACGTTCCACTAACTGACGTAATATAGCCTATATTACATTGGTTTATTCCTTCAACCGACATTATATCTTCACCGTGACTTAGAGTAAAAAATTTGGGAAAAAATATTGAATTTGGTATTGATATTATGTCAGCTCAACTTGGTACATCTCAATTTTGCTAAACCTCAACTTGTAATTGGGTGTGACTTAACTCTTAATTGTACTTGATATTGTGCATTGTGGCTATTTGTATTGCATTATGCACGTTCTTTATCATTGTGTTTTAGCTCCATTGTGCCCATTCATTAACATTGTGTGTATTTTTGATTGTTTTTTGTTCTTCCAGAAAATAAATCGACTTATTCGAGTTTGAATCGATTTATTTTCTGTGCTGCACCTTGAGTCATTGATCATTGAGATTCATGAAAGCTTTCATTTGGCTTAAAACATTTTCATAGCTTTCTAAATTCAAAAATTTTATAAAGTTCAATTCACCCCCTCTTGAACTCAGCTTAAACATATTTTTACATTTCCATTACTGGTTTTGATCTAAAATTGCAGTTTTAGTTTTGTGTTTGATTGAACAATATTAGAGTGTTGTTTTCCTGCAAGTATATAAAGGTTTATGCTTGTAGAAGTGTTGTAGGGTTCTGCACAATGGGTGTGTATTCTTGCAGGAAGCAAGAGTGTGTTCTTGTAGGGTGTAAGAGTGTGTATTTATTGTATTGATTAAACAAATTAGTTCTTTAGTAAAATTTCTTTGCTTGTTGACAAAAAGACTGGATGTAGCTCTTGAGGAAGAGTGAACCAGTATAATTCTTAGTGTTCTTGATCTCTTTTATCTCTTTCTTCAATAACGACTGGATTCTGCATAATTGTCTTTGTTGCTCTACATTTTTCAATTGATTGTTTCTGTGTTGAACTGTACTACGAGTTCTTTTAATTGATTGATTCAACATTTTAATTGATTGACTTTGTTTTATGCAACAAAATTTCCCACTGTAAATTGTTTTAATAAAAGACTCTCATTCTTTCTGTTAATTCTTTTTACAGTTTTGCGAAAATGTTTGAAAGTCAATTCACTTCCCCTCTTAAACTCAGCCTAAAATGCTTTCCAGTTTGATCTGTGCCAATTTACCTTTGCTTGATGAAAAGTAAGGTTCTAAGTTTGTAGGAGTTTGATAACATTTATTTTTATCATATTTTGGACTCAATTTTTACTATGAAATCAACTCTTTCTTATTTTGAACCATGCTCATTTTCTTATTTTATTTGGTTTTCATTAATAAATTGATTACTTGTGTTTGAGAATGGTAAGTTACACTAATTTATGTTATTTTGATTAAAAAGAGAAAAAAAAAAACACTAGAATTAAAGAAAAAAACTTAAGCCCATGAAGAAGGATACACACAAGGCCCATTGAGGAAGACAAAGGATAGAAGGCCCATAACAAAATGCATTACAAGAGAAGAAAATTTAGTGAAGTCGCGCTCGACGCAATGGAAGTTGCGTCGAGTGCAAGTTGGATTTGGGCTAATACAAGATGAGCTGAGGTTGATGATACTTAAGTTGAGTCGAGTGTGAATGTCATTCCAAAAATCTATTTATTGAGTGCCTGTGTTAGAGTTTAGACACAGTGTCAAAGGAGAAAAAGAGTCAGTCTTTGAAGACAACTTTAGGGTTTTTGATGTAATCTTCTTCTTCCACAGTTCATCTTGTAAGTTTAGGGTTTTTATCTCTTTGAGTAACTAAACCCATTGTTTTGGGGGTTAGATGTAACCTACCAAACTCTTATGTAATCAATATTGTGTTTATATATATGTCTTTTCCTTTTAATATCAGTATTTCAATTCCACGCGTAATGCCTGTTATGTTGATTCATGACTTAAAACTTTGATTCTAAAAGTATTGAGAAATATTGTTAGTAATCAAGATTTGAATTGGAATATCTAATGAAAGCCTGCATCTAGACATATATCATGATTCATTTGTTATCTTGAACCCTTGTAACTAAAGTAAGTCTTTTCTATATAACTGATCAAGAGATTGACGGTTAATAGGAAAACTTAGGCTCATTCACCTAAGACATTAGGATTTGAGTAGTATTGTGGGTTGACATTGATATTAGTTAGGAAAAGAAGGTAATTGTTTTTATGGATGAGTGGGAGGTATGATGAAGTCTAATCATAGTAATTCTCATATCAACGATCATTAACCTTACTATTTAAGATTTGACATAAAATTATAAAAATATTTAATTTGTTTTTGCATAATTTATTTTCTCCTGTAATCCATTTAAATTATGGACTTGTTCTTTGGTTTAATTTTATTACAATTATAATTATTTTTGTGTATTGTATAAGTCCCTCGGGAGAGAACAATATATTTATTACTTGCTATATGCGTAACTGATGCACTTGCCATTGAATGCAAAAAGTGTTAACACCACTCCTAACTAACCCTTTGAGTATTGTTTGGATCCAGTTTGAACCTAGCAACTCTTATTTAACACTAAGTATTATTTGAACTTAACCACTTGACTAAAATCGAGTATTTTTTAAACTCAACCACTATTAACCAAAATAAAGTATTTTTTGCTAAATAATCATTCTTTGCTAAGATAGGTTAATTATCTTATTAGTGATCAAACTGATCACCAGGTCACTAAATTGAGAGGAAAAACATCTTTCAACATATATAAAGTTTGTGTAGTCTTCTAGTTTGATACACCAACACTCGCATTGTTCTCTAAAAAGCTTCTTAAGATACAAAATATTTTGATAGAGTTTCAACAATGTGTAACTTCGTCAAACTTATTCTTCTTCTTGAGTAAGGGCTTTATATAATATTGTGCAACTTCATCAAATTTATGCATCTTCTTGAATAACGACTTTATATAAACACCGAAAAAGATAATATTTACCAAAATAATATTTAATGATTGAGCAAATTCAATTTATTATGATGTTTTTCTTAAGTTGAATGAACTTTTCTTATAAGACAATACCATAACCGACAATAAACACTTTTATTATAATAAAAAAGTTTTAAGTATATATATATATATATATATATATATATATATATATATATATATATATATATATATATATATTTATTGATAAATTTACTCATGAAGTTAAAGTATAAAAGTAAATTACATTAATGGACAAATGCGATCAAAATCTATGCTAAAAAACATGTATCCAAAAATTTTGATCGTAATATTAAGATCACTTTTTTTTTTAATTTTTTTCCATGAAACATTTTCAAATAGTCTCATTAAAATAAGTTAATATAGTTTATTTTATAAAATTGACACTAAGCATAATAATAAGAACATATGACACGAATAATGCATTATCTACCTCATTAGTTAAAGTTGATTTATTTACGAAAATGACAAGTAATACGGATAACAAATATCACATGTGATTATAGTAATATTATTATCATGGGATTGACAAAATAAAATAATTTAATTCATGAAAAAGTAAAATCATGTTGAATTCATTTAAAATAGTAGGACAAAGTTAAAAAATTATAATAATTGTGGGACAAAAAGAATTAAAAAATTATAATCATCGTGGAACAAAAAGGACTTTATAATTTTTTTTTTCTTGACATGGTTCGTATGACATATACGATTCCATCGGACTCCAATTGAGTAAAAATTTATATAAATATAATTTGATTTCTTTATAGAATATATAATTTTCATCGTGTCTTATCTACACCAAGAGCTGTCCGTCAAACGTTTCTCTAAACTTGTATATAAAAGAAAGAAACAAAGTTTACAGAAAGCAAAGGTGGTTGTTCCATAAATTTCAACGATGCCTGTCTTTGGTGTTTAAGCATATCAGTGTGTCGTTTGTTAAGTATTTGGAGGTTGTTCTTGTCCGTACATATGTGCGTAATATGCACCATTTGTCACCTTGTTGAAAGACTCTTCTCTGGTTCAGTTTATATAAGTATGTAAACTGAACTTCCGACTATAGACACTTGGAAATGGAGGTTGATGCAGCGATGAAGATGTTTGTTGGATTTTTGATCGCATTTGTTATCATAATCTTAACAAAATTACTGAGTTGGGTGTGGCTGGAACCGAAAAGCGCAGAGAGATTCCTCAGAAGACAAGGCCTAAAGGGAAACCCATACACACTTTTCTTTGGAGACATAAAAGCAATCACCACGATGCTGCATCAAGCAAGATCTAAACCCATACACATCGATGATGATGTTGCTCCTCGCCTTGTTCCATTTCCACATCGTGTGGTCAAAGTTTGTGGTATGCCTTCTAATGCATTGAATATAGAATTTTAAGCAATAAGTTTTAGTTCATGTTGTAATTAGTAATCTCAAAATTTTCAGTGTTTTTCTATACCTGTCCTTTAATAAACAAGTTAATTCAGTTATAGAAGTTAATCTGTTTATTCTAATTATCAAAAAGTTAATTTTTTAATCTTGATAAATCACTTACCAAAATATTTATATATAGACAATTACAATATATATATATTCCAATTTCAGATATGATTAGCTTGCATTTTTTAGTGTCTATCTTGTATTTCAAAAATCATAACAGGTCATAATTATATATAAAGTGTTTATTAAAAAAGATATATTAGAAAGATTTGTCGTCAATAAATTATAAATAAATTTATATAAGAGACTATAATACTTTAGGTCAAATATTTTAATAAATTTATAAATTCTACTATTTATTATTATATTTATTATTAAGAAGTGGAATTTAAGTCTAATTTAATTTTAAGTTTGTAAAGTGAGGTTTTGCATTCATATTATAAACAATAAGAGAAATTTAAGTCTAATTCAACCTTACTAACCGGCTTATAAAGTGAGATTTGCACTCATATTATAAATTATTAAAAGGCCTCATCTTTAATCGATGTGAGATCTCCGATACAATCTTAAAAAACTATGAATAATATAAATTTTATTTACTTTTAAAATGTAAAACTTCTAACTCATGAATTCCTAATATAAACTAATAACATAACTATAATAAAAAAAAATAAATAAAGGTAATTTTTTGTTTTATGAACTAATTTTATAAAGTTAAGATAAATTTAAATCAAGTTATCGCTGACCAAATTATCAAATTATTTACATATGTTTAGTCTTACAAACTTTACATTGAAAATGTTTAATATTCAATTGGGTAGAGTGTTTGAAGAATCCATATTAAATACTTGAATAAGTAGTTATTTATACTTGTATTAGCAAATAAACAGACCCACTTGCGTTTCTTGTTAACAAATATTCCAGTTTATTATGTCGTTATCGTATACCATTTGTGAATCATAATCATCATTATGAATATGATTATTATATATACTTATTGGCATGCTTAATCAGAAAATAATTTAATAATTTTTGCAGGTAAAAGTTCGTTTTTTTGGTACGGCCCTAAGATTACAGTGAATATTATGGATCCTGAAGCAATAAAAGAGGTTCTGAACATGATAAATGACTTTCCAAAGCCAACCCTTAATCCTCTTGGCAAGTATCTGATAACAGGACTTGTAGATCTTGATGGAGAGAAATGGTCAAAGCACAGAAAGATCATCAACCCTGCATTTAATCTTGTCAAGCTCAAGGTTTTTCTTTTCTTTCTCATCATCTATTCTGGAATTTTCTTACTAAAAATTTCTTTAACATGATCTGTGAAGTCTATGTTATTAATCTTCATGGAGTGATCTGTTCTATGCAGTTTGAGATTTTCGGGTAGGATTCTGTTCTAATGAAAATTGATAAACCCTAAATAAATAGGATCAACTTCATTTAATGTCACTCTATACTCGTTAGAAGTACATATGTTATAAATAAAAATACTTAACATCAATAGTTAAGTAATCTGGTTGATGAGACATAGATGAACAATTCATTGAATGAGTGTGAGAATGAGGGTAGAATTATCATTGGAAACAAAATCTAGATTCATGTAAATTTCTTCATAAATGTTCTTTAAATAACTTTTCCAAAAATTCATATTAAATTAATTCTAATTTAAGAAAATATTTATTTCGTTTTTTATTTTTAAAAATGTTCATGAAAAAAAAATTAAAATTGTATATGAAGCAAAGACTTTCGGGGTGGAGATCAATTAGTTAGTGTCATAAATACTAACTATTGATAATAATATCTTAGTAAGTGTTAATTGTATTTTTAATTCTTGAAATTTGGGATGAATATAGTTATGGTTTCTCAAATTAAAAATGCTTAAAGAGGGTGAGAGTAAAGAGGAGAGTGTGTTAGTTAAAAAGGGGGGGGTG